>Ga0111539_10004473_pt1 | contig 18279 bp, 14 predicted proteins | sample RhiMethybrSRZTD1_FD_79667 | JGI IMG/M metagenome (GOLD analysis project Ga0111539, IMG submission 79667) | Populus rhizosphere microbial communities from Tennessee, USA - Rhizosphere MetaG P. TD hybrid SRZTD1 (version 2) (version 2) | ecosystem: Host-associated > Plants > Roots > Rhizosphere >... | reverse complement strand
TCATCACCACCGCAATGGCTACCGAATTGTGCGCTGAAACCAACGCCTAGGTAAGGAAGCCATCTTTCATGCTTTGTCCATGTGTAGCTGAAGTGAGTGAACACTTTGTGAGAAAGTCCACGTGTTTCAGCGCCTTCAATGTCAAAATCAGAAAGGGAGATAAATATTGGTGGTACTGAAGTGCTTATAGGAGCAAGAGCAGGGAATGATAGAACACCTGTATTTACTCCACCTGGGTAAATTGCTGTAGCATTAACACCGTTATCAATTGCGGAAACGGTGGTAAAGTTGACCTTGTTGTTTACATCTGCGCCTGTTCCTGCAAAGATTGTTGCTTTGCTTTCTGTTGCTGAAAGATTTACAGTGACATCAGGTAGGCCAGCAGAAGCAACGAAACCTGCTACAGAAGCATCACCTTTAAGTGCCCATGTATTTTCAGTGAATGGTATTATGCCACATTCTGATGGACAATCTTCTGGACAATTATCTGGGCATGAAATTTTTGATTTTGACATACCCCAGAAGTTGTATCCAAGATCCCATGAGAATCCGCGACAGTTATAGTTGAACATTGCAACAACGTCACCTTGTACGCCAATGCTTACTTTAACTTTACGGGTAGTAATGTTAGCAACTGGTGCATATTCATTAGCAAATTGGAATTGAGCGCCAGCATTGCTTAATGCTGGTGTATTTTGTTCACCATTAGCACCCATTTTTTCTGCAAGCATGTAGCGGCTGTTTGGTTTACCAACAAGATCAAATGTACGTGTTTGTTTTGCTCTGAATAAGTGAGTTATATCAGCTTCAACGATAAAGTTGAATGATTTATCGGTGTCTTCACTTTGCCACATTCTCCATGCGCCACCAATACCTACACCAAGTTCCCAATGTTTACCGTTACCAACTTGTGGTTCAAGTGCAAACTCAGCTTTTGGACGTGTTCCTGTTGGTGCTGCTGCTTGAATGTTGATAAGGAAACGATATCTTTCTTGAAGGTAGTTCCAACCAAATTCACCACGTAATTCTGCAAATCCTGTTTTATGATTAGATGATCCGCAAGGGTCATCACAATCATTGTCACAACAGTTATTATTGTTGGTAGTTGGTGTTGTAGCCAAATTGCAACCACTGAGTTTTGCAAATTTTAGCGGTTGAATAGTGACTGATTGAGCGGCATACGCTGGAAGTGTGCAACCACCAAAGAAATTTAATGCTTGGTGGAACAAGTCATCAGCTGCAACTAAAGTCGCTGGATCGAAGAAACCTCGATCGTAGCCTGCTGTTCCTTGTTCTATAACATTTTCACAAGGACGTAAGCTGCTCTTGTTGCGTACAACTGGGCCATACAATCTGAAATAAAGACCTTTAACCCATCTGTCAAGACCATAATAGAAATCAAAGTTAGCCAATATGTTTGAGACTCTTGGAGAGAAGCGTATCACACTGCTGAAATCGCGTGGAAGTATGAAGTTTTCCGCTAGCCATGCTTTTTCATTTCTGTTGTCAACATCTGAACCTTGAATTAAAATAGCTTTACCACAATCATCATCGCAATTGTTGTTTGTAGTAGTGCTTATAAGGCTATCACCAAAAAGACATTGAGCAAGTCTTTTTCCTCTGAATGTTTGGTCATATTGAATTGTTACATCGAAGGTTCCATAATTTCCATCCATATCGTCTTGATATATGGCAAAGTTTGTTTGGCCATATAATTTACGAGCGGTGTCTCTACCTTCTGAACGGTATTGTATAAACGGAGAACCACATCTACCGTTATCGTCAGCGGCATGTAGCATTACCGTTGCTGTGCTGAAAAGAAAAATTAATGAAAACAATTTTTTTGCGTATTGTTTCATAGTCCAACTCCTTTTACTCGATATATATCTGATAATAAATTCCACTACTTTTTTACTAAGTAAGTGCGTGAAATAATATAGTAGACACTACTTTTTTTCTCTTTGATCTCTCCTTTCATTGAATGGTGATATTTATTTTTTATTCAATCATAATTCCATATCTCTGTACAATATAGTACTGCTGTATCTAAATTGTAAAGAAAAATTATCAGTAATTATGCTGTGGAAGGACTTTTACATGTACTAAACGGGCTAAAAAGCTTTTGTTAAAGGGTTTATTTTATAAAATTATTTTATATGCTATCTCGGGATGATCGTTTCAGTTGTTATCAAAATAATGAAATTTTATTAAAAAAAATAGAAAAGGAGTATTGCTATGAATATATTTTTTCGTGAGAGAAGGAATGGAAGTCTTTTTGTTATTGGAATAGGTCTGTATTTATTGGGGCTTCTTTTTGTGATAATTTCCCTTATTTCATATAATCCAACAGATAGTTCATTGGTGTATATTTCAAGCGATGGAGTTAAAACTAATAATGCGTGTGGGCTACTTGGCGCTCATCTAGCGGCATTATTGATTTATTTTTTTGGTGGGGCGGTCTTTTTATTATTAATTCCATTGTTATATGGGTTATATATATATGCCCAAGAAAAGTCGCTCTCTAAAGAGTGGGAGCGGCTTGGAGCTGCTCTTTATATTGTTTTTATTGGTGCTGCTTTTTGTGTGATTAATGGTAGCGATGGTGGCATTATTGGATTATTGTTTGCGCAAAAGCTTGCTTATTATTTTGATACAATTGGTCGAGCGGTATTTTTAGGCACGAGTATAAGCCTTTGTATGGTGTTGTTGTTACGATGGTCATTTATATGGATGATACAGTGGGTGATGGCAGCAGTTTTTTATTGCTATGCGTTGATGCAGCGGTATCATGTTATGAATAAAATTGGTCGGGTGGTAATTGGTTGCGTACACACTATTGTTATTCGTTTACCATTATTTTTTATAACATTTGTTCAATCGCTTCTTAATGGTGATGCATTTAATGATACTGGTTTGGTTGTTCCCGATGAGGTGAGCGATGAATATAATAATGAGAGTATAAAGCTTAATTTTTTTATTATGTCATTACAAAAGCATCAAAAAAAGGCATTTTTAAAAGATGACATAGAATTTTTGTGTATCACACACCGCACAGCATCATCTTTTGATGCGTATACTGGATCTGTGCGCGATCAAGAAGAAGAAACACAAGAGCCACTACCAGGTATTATTAAAGACCCTATTGTTAAAGTTTCTGCACATAAAGTACCGCGGTACACGTTACCACATAAAAATATTTTTATTGCTGAAAAAGAGTTATATGAAGATCAAGATCTTGAAAAGGAATTGCAAGAGCGGGCGCATGTTTTACATGATAAATTAAAACGGTTTGGTGTTGCAGGCGAAGTAGTTGCAATTAAACGTGGGCCTGTGGTGACTTTATTTGAGTATCAGCCAGATGTTGATACAAAGTTAAGTAAAATTATTGTGCTTGAAGATGATCTTGCAATGGCATTACAAGCGATGAGTATTCGTATTATTGCGCCGATACCTGGCAGATCAGTGGTAGGTTTTGAAGTTGCCAATAATAAACGTAATGATGTGTTATTTTCTCAGATTGTTACATCACCAGCGTATACTAATTTTACTGGATCATTACCATTAGTGCTTGGTAAAGGAACAATAGGAGACGTTGTTGTTGTTGATTTGGCACGTATGCCACATTTATTAATTGCTGGATCAACAGGGTCAGGAAAATCAGTAGCGCTGAATGCTATTTTAATAAGTTTATTGTGTAAATTGAGTCCTGATGAATTAAAACTTATTTTGATAGATCCAAAACGTTTAGAATTTGCATCATTTACTGATATTGCACATTTATTATTTCCTATTGTCACGAGTCCCGTTCACGCTGCTCCCGTATTGAGGTGGGTGGTGCAAGAGATGGAAGACCGTTATGAAAAAATGGCACAATGTGGTGCGCGTAATATTACTGATTATAATGCACGCATGAATGGTAATAATTCTGATGATGAACAGCCATTGCCATTTATTGTGGTGATAATTGATGAGTTAGCAGATCTTATGATAACGGCAGGACGTGATATTGAAGATCTTATTACGCGTATAACGCAAATGGCTCGTGCGGCAGGTATTCATATGATTGTTGCAACGCAACGACCGTCAGTAGACGTTATTACGGGATTAATTAAAGCAAATTTTCCAAGTCGAATTTCATTTAGAGTTGCTTCACGTATTGATTCACGGACTATTTTAGATGTAACTGGAGCAGATCGTTTATTAGGCAGGGGTGATATGCTTTTTCTTGATGCATCAATATCGCAACTGAAACGTGTTCATGGCGCATATGTTTCTGATGAAGAAATTGAACGGGTTGCTGATCATATTCGTCTTCAACGAAAAGTAGAATATCTTGATCAATATCAAACTATTACAACACAGGGAACTGAATTACATCCCGCTGATGATGTTTTATATCAGGATGTACGACAATTTTTGGATGAAATAGATGAAATATCAATTTCATTATTACAAAGAAAATTTCGAATAGGGTATAATAGGTCAGCACGAATTATTGACATGCTTGAATCACAAGGATTGATTATGCCACAAGATGGGAGTAAGACAAGAAAAGTAATTCGGTAACGTATTATCTAACTACTTTATGTTAGCTATCTTGACAAATGTTAAAAAAAAAGAGATCTTAGAGCCACTTGGGAACGCACGTACGCTTTCCATATATTATATTGAACTGAGTGTAGTACTGTTTTTTATTTTCCAACGGAGATTTTAGATGCGATTTGACAAGTCCTTTATAACTAAAACATTGCCTGATATGTCTATTGCATTCGGGCATTTTCCAGAGAATGCGACTTTTTCTATCGACTCTCGTGAGATCAAGCCAGGTGATATTTTTGTTGCGTTAAAAGGTCGTGAGTATGATGGGCATGAATTTGTTGCGCAAGCGTTAAAAAAGGGTGCTTCTGGTGCTATTATTGCTGAATCAAAAAAAGATATTCTTAATTCACTAAAAAATCTTGAAACTAAATTAATTTTATTAGTAAAAGATCCACTCGAAGCATTTGTTCAGCTTGCCGCGCAGTGGCGACAGCAGTTTAATTATCCGGTTATTGCTATTACTGGTTCAGTAGGAAAAACTTCTACAAAAGAATTTTTAGCTCAAATTATGTCATTTACCGGAAAAAAATATCTTGTTTCTCATGGGAATCAAAATACGAGAATTGGTCTTGCGCTTAATATGTTGCGCATGAGAAAAGAGCATGAGTTAGCAATTTTTGAAATTGGCATCAGTAAGCGTAGTGAAATGGCTGAACTTGCCAACCTTTTACGTCCAACTTCAGCAGCAATTACCAATATTGGCCATCAGCATATGGATGGACTTGGATCATTAAATGATATTGCGCTTGAGAAACGTGATGTGTTTAAATATTTTACTGAAGATAGTATCGGTATTATTAATGGTGATCAGCCAATTCTTGCTCATGTTTCTTATCAGCATCCGGTGATTAAGTTTGGTTCAAAAACAACTAATCAAATTCAAGCACGAAAAATGAGAGTTTCTGGATCTCATATTAGTTTTGTTTTAAAGATATATAAAAAGAAATATTCTATAGTTCTTGATCATCCTCATGTTGGCGCAGTGTTTAACGTATTGACAGCAACAGCAGCAGCGCATTGGCTTGGTGTTTCTGATGAAGTTATTATTGCAGCAATACAAAAACCATGTGTTGTTGAAAGCCGCTTTGAAGAACGCGTTATTAATGGTGCTCGTGGTATGTTGATTAATGACTGTTATAATGCTAATCCAGAAAGTATGAAAGCAGCATTATTAGCGTTTCAACAAATAGAAACAAAATCACCAAAGATCGCTGTTTTAGGAGATATGCTTGGTCTTGGCGTTAATAGTCCTTTTTGGCATAGACAAGTGGGACGATTTTTAAGAAAAGTTCCCTCACTGACTAAAGTTATTTTAGTTGGTAATTTAGTTTCATGGGTTAAGAAAACAGCGCCCGTAGGATTACGCGTTGAAGTTGTTTCATCGTGGCAAGAAGCACAACAAAAAATTGAGCTTGAGCTTGATACTAAACCAGCAGTGTTGGTTAAAGGATCACTTGCTATGGGTCTTGGTAATTTGGTTGCAGCATTAACAGCAAAAGGTGATGGCACGGTATCACCGCTATAAAACATTTACATATGGATATACAAAATAAAGAAAATTTGCCGCTCTTCTACCATAAAACAGTTATGGTAGAAGAGGTATTACAGTATCTTGATCCGCAAAAAAATAAAATATATTGCGATGTTACTTTTGGTTCTGGTGGTCATACTAAAGCTATTTTAGATAAAGAGCCAGGATGTAGTGTTGTGGCACTTGATTGGGATGCTACATCTATTGAAACATATGCACCAGCATTAGAAGCGCAATATCAGGAACGTTTGCTTACTTTGTGGGGTAATTTTGCGAATTTGTATCGCATGTTACAAAAAGCAAAAGTAGGAAAAGTTGATGGTATTTTGGCTGATTTTGGCACCTCGCAGATGCATATTAAAGAGCGAGCTGGTTTTTCTTTTTATAGAGATTCTGATCTTGACATGCGCATGTCACCTGCGCATCAGCAGATAACTGCCGAGCAGGTGATTAATAAGGCGAGTGAAGAAAAATTATGTGAAATATTCTGGCAGCTCGGACAAGAAAGTAATGCTAAAAAAATAGTAGCTGCTATTATTGAAGCACGGCAAAGAAAGCCAATTCATACAACGCGAGAATTGGCTCTTATTGTTGAAAAAGCATCTCCTCGCCATGGACGTGGTTCAAAAATTCATCCGGCGACGAAGGTGTTCCAGGCGCTGCGTATGTATGTAAACCATGAGTTGAATAATATTACCGGTTTTTTATCAGGAGCTATGCAGGTTCTCAAGCCAAATGGCTTGCTATTATGTATATCGTTTCATTCTCTGGAAGATCGTATTGTTAAACAATTTTTTAAAGAAAAGGCAGATGAAGGCACATTGGAAATAATTACTAAGCGTGTGGTGGTACCGACGGCGGAAGAAATTGCAAAAAATCCATCATCGCGTTCGGCAAAGTTGAGAGTGGCTCGTTTTCTTGGATAGTTTTTACAAAAAAAATGCATAAAAAATCATGTTTAAGTTTGACAAAAAAATGTAATGATATACATTAAATACGAGCAGTAAAGAAGCAAAATTTGACCATTATCCTTAAGGATTACAGCAATGGAAATAACGGAAGTAAAAGTATTTCCGGTAACGGATGGCGAGAAACTAAAAGCCTACGCAACCATCGTCTTTGACAATGCATTTATTATTCGTGATTTGAAGGTTATTGAAGGAATCAAAGGATTATTTGTTTCAATGCCATCGCGCAAACGTAAAGATGGCACCTTTCGGGACGTTGTACATCCCTTAAATCCGGAAACGCGGAGCATGATAGAAGATCGTGTTGTGCAGGAATATAAGGGAATGATGGAGCTCGGTTCAGGGCATCATTCTGTTGATGAAGAGTAGTAGTTACAAAATTTTCACATTTTTATTTGGGGCGTGGCCAAGTGGTAAGGCAACAGGTTTTGGTCCTGTGATCGGAGGTTCGAATCCTTCCGCCCCAGCCATACTACGCTAAAGCTTCGTATGGCTGGCCATTTTTTTCAAATGTAGATTTATAAGCCATGTGAAAACACATGGCTTTTTTGTTGATCTAAAGCCACCGTTTGTCTGTTGTAGGCTTTTATGATAACATAAATATATGGATTATATAGACTTTTCTAAGGAGGGGAGTATGGAAAAAACTATTCCGTTAATTCCCTTTTTCTTTATTCGCCACGGCCAGACAGATTGGAACCTTAAAGAGATGTGGCAAGGTTGGACTGATATCCCATTAAATGAAACCGGTCATGCCCAAGCGCAGAGCGCCGTACCAATCTTATCAGAAAAAGGTATTTCACGTATCATTTCTAGTCCACTTATCCGTGCGCATAAAACAGCTCATATTATTAACGAGCATCTTGGTGTACCATTGCTGGTAGCTGATGGGCTTAAAGAATGTTCATTGGGTGTTTTGGAAGGAACGGTTAAAGACAAATCAATTGTTGGAATTAATTGGATGTATAAAACGCCGATAGAAAAAGGTGAACATCTCGATGAATTTAAAGCGCGTATTGCGAGCGCATTGCATGAAATTTTAGATCCAAATTATACTACTCTTATTGTTGCACATGGAGGAGTATATTGGGCGATTATGGAAATGATTGGCTTTAAAGAGCAGCGTTCTCAGAATTGTATTCCTTATCTTTTTGTTCCTCCAAAAGATAATCAATCTTCATGGATGGTTTATCCACTGAATAAATAGTTTAAATTATTGGACAAGCAATTAATTATGGCTTTAGCAGAATTCTGCTATGGCTTTTTTATTGAGTTTTTTTACTATCCATGTACTCTGATATAAAAATTTAACTACATGAGTTATGCATATGACTAAAAATATTTTATATTTCGGTTCCAAATCACAATCACGGCGTATGCTATTAGAAGAATCACAAATTCCTTTTATTACTGTTGATCAACATGCAGATGAATCGCAATGCGACTGGGGTCTTCCCTTGCCACAACTTGTTTTAAGCATTGCAATATATAAGATGCAGCATGTTATGTTGCCTGATGGCAAACAAGAAGGTGATACTTGCTTTGTGCTTACGGCTGATACCATGGGACGCGATAAGATGGGAGTGATTCATGGTAAACCGGTTGATAAGGCTGATGCAATTGCAAAAATAAAAGCGGCAGCAGGCGGATCTTTTTTGTGTACTGCATTTTGCGTGGATAGAAAAGTTTGGAGATCCGATAGGTGGGTAATAGAAGAGAGAGTTGCTGATGTGGTTGATGCGGAATTTTTATATAGTGTTCCTGATAATTGGATTGATATATATCTTGAAAAAACACCGTATTTGGATGTTTCTGGTGCTATTGCAGTTGAAAAATTTGGCAATCAATTTTTAAAAACAGTTCATGGTTCGTATTCTACTATTATTGGATTACCATTATTTGAGGTGCGTGAGGCGCTTGAGAAGTTGGGATTTTTTAAATGAGTTCGATATGGTTCGACAAGCTCACCACGAACGGGATTAAAAATTTTTTTCTCCGTTCGTCCTGAGCTTGTCGAAGGATACGAACTCAAAATAAATAAAAAAGCGAGCACTTAACATGCTCGCTTTTGTTTATATCATTAATAACAATTATCAGTTTACACTCTGTTTATTAAGCGGCTTCCATTTTTTAAGTAATTCTTTGCACAATTGTTCTTTGGGGTTTGTGTTTGGATGTAAATCTAATTTTTTTGTTGTTTTTTCAAGGCTCGATCGTACTGTTTCGTGATCAAGGAGTGATGAATCAAAATGATCAATGGTGGGCAGAAGATTTTTTTCGCGTGCTTTTTGTTGGACATGATCGTTGATAGCATGAAAAAGTAACGTATCAAGGAGCTCAAAAAAATCAATTATACTATGATGCATATCTTCCAAAACATTGGGGTTAGATAGTGTATTGACCTTTTGTATCTCATCGTGCAATCCATGGGCTATTGCCTTGTTGATTATTTTTTTAAGTTTGTCCGTTTCGTTATTCCCCAACCATTTTAGTAGATTAAGTAATTCATACGAAAGTGCGAATTGGGAATTGCTGTCGTGTGAGAATGAATCATTATTCATAAAAAGCCTTTCGTGATTTAGACTTAATTATACACTCAACTTTTAGCTTTACATAATTCTTGCGAACTATTAAAACAATTTTTAGAAAGTTTGTGTAATTATACTACTCTTTGGTAATGCTAGTCTTCATCTTCATATTCAATTTCCCAGTTACCTACATCAACTGAGCTATCGCGTTTATCACGTTCCTTAGATTCATTTGTGGGAGTTTCTGATGTTGTGGGTGGATTATTTTTATTTTTAAGCTGTAATAATCGTTGGTAACTGCTTTGTACAATTTCTTTCGACTTTTCATTTTCTTGGTCAAGTTCTTGCTGTGTTGAATCGAACATTTTGTTCATATCATTTTGCATTTTTTTAATCTGTTTTTTGAGCCGCAAAATCATTTCAACACCAGCTAAATTGATTCCCATTTCATGAGTTAAGTAAATTACTTCTTCAAGTTGATCAATGTCTTCTTCAGAAAATAGCCGTGTATTGCCCGATGAACGTTTTGGGCTGATAAGCCCTTGTTTTTCATATAAACGGACGGTTTGCTGATGTACTGAAAACATCTTTGCAACAGCTGATATGGAAAAAAAGCCTTTTTTTCTTCGAATTTTCATAATGGTACCTACAATCTATTCATCAAAGAGAGCGTTATTGCTTCATTATATAACAGTCCCGATACTGTAGTATACCATATAATTTATCTTTACCCCAATTTCCACTTCCTCCTTCGCCATCCTTCGATACATCCTCCTACGCCAAGGCTACGGAGGATACTCAGGACGAGCGGTGGAGGACACGTCATCATATTGGGGTCCCCGATCTAAACGAAGTGAAGATTGGGGTAAAGTAATAGTCTCTAGCTTTTGATCATCAGAGTATTGTAAAATTACAATTGGAAAATACAATTAAAAAAAAGGGGATGGTTATGAAAAAAAATAACGTTGGAGCCATAATTTTATTGATGATGTGCATGAGTATTAATGGGGCACTTGCTCCGTATATTCCTTCATATGATGATCGGTATGAAGAGGATATTAGTCAAGCAGAAGGTAATAAGGACTGTTTTATTGAGCCGGCAGATGGCATTAATTATGCTAATTATCATTATCTTGGGGCGCATGCAGCAGAAAAATATCCACGGTTTTTCCCTGAGTATTCATTACAAGCGCAAACAATTCCCGGTATGTTGTATGCAGGAGTGCGGGGGCTTATGCTCAGTACGTATAACTGGTCTTTTGGATGGTCATCAATAGTAAAAGAAGGAATTAGTGTTATTTGTTCGCATCCTAAGAAAGAAGAAGCTATAGTATTCAGGAAGAATGGCAAACCGCTGTTCCAAACATTACATTATGAGATGAATCGTATTTTTAATTTCTTAAAATCTCATCCCAAGGCAGTGATTACTATTATTTTTGATGATTATGCTGATATTAATAAGATTAATCGTGATATGAAAGAAATTGTTATGAAAAATGATTATGATCCTATTTTGAAACCATCAGATTGGCCTACGGTGCAACAAAAGGGTGAGTGGCCAACATTAGGTTGGATGAGGAAAAATAATAAGCGCCTTATTCTGTTTACGCAGATTTATGATAATCATACCAATTTTACATGGCCATTGAAGCGTTATTTTTGGGAGAATGTTTATGGAACTATTGATGAAAATCTTATATGCGTAGAAGAAAAATATTCGGTATTAGAAGATGATAAACACAATCGAAGATTGGTAAGTTTTGGCTGTTTTGGTAGTGTTGCAACAGTTTCTCCCGGTGCCCGTAATCCGTTGCGGTGTCTTGATTATGATACGGTAAAACGATTAACTACGGGGTGTCAAAAGAAAGGATTTGCACAAGGCAAATTGATCAATTGTTATTGGGTTGATCATGTTATAGAGGGGCTTGATATTTTACGTACAGAAGGTAGAAAGACGGCGTGTGAATATATTAATGAACTTAATGCTATTCGTCAGTAAATATATTATCATCAATACAATGCTCATAAAAAAAAGTCCCGGTCAAATACCGGGACTTTTTTTTATGAAGTTTTTATAACAATACTTATTTTATAACTCATTTCTGCCATACGCACCGTTGTTGTTTTTTGTGGTGCTCAACCTACGCTCTATTTTTTAGTTGGAGCAAATATTTTTCTGGGTGCTTGCGAGCTAGGTGATTTTTTTTGTTGTGGTGTTATTAGTTTTTGACCTGCTTTTTGTTGCTGTGGTGCCTGTGATTGTTGCATAGATTGTTGTTGAGGTTGTTGCACAGGCTGTTGTTGAGGTTGTTGCTGTCCCCATCCAAACCAATCAGGCTGCTGTTGTTGCTGCGCTCGTTGTTTTTGTTCTTCTTGCCATTGTATGTCTTTTTGTATTGCTAGCTGTTGTAGTGGTGTTAATGGTACAGGCTGTTGAGCCGGTTGCATCCATCGTTTTAATACCCACCTTGTTACTTCATCTCTTGCTAGAGGAGTGATCCTATTGTCGTTTGCTGACTCTGTCATAACAGGTAATATTTTATCAACTATTAAATCTATTTGGAAAGATGGGTAAGTTCGTTGTTTTTCAGTTAAGTATTGCTTTACGTCTGGGTCATTAAAATCTTCTAGAGCAAGACGTATTACATCATTAAACCATACATCGTTATCTCTTTGGTTTATATAAGCATTTTTATTTGTGCTTAAATAATCATCAAGACGTTTTAATGGTGTTCGAACAAAAGAAGCTGCATACTGGAAAGCGGGTGTAACATAAGAGCTTATTGCTCCTGTTACCCCAGAGATTACTTGAGTAGGTTTTTCAACTAAAAGCCATTTTGCCCAGTCAACAGTGGTATCGGCAGCTATTCGTGTTGCTGCTGAAGCAAAAGATAAAGCACCTCTTCCCCAACTTGCATTAGCATTTTCGTTGCTTGGTTGAATGTAAGCTTCATATATTAATGCAGCGCGTTCATTATCAGATAATCGACTAATAAACTGTTGTGCCCATGAAGCCATTGCTCCTTCGGCTGAATCCATTTCATATACGGGACGATACCTACGAACTAATGGACCAATTTTAGGATTTTCCATACACATAATATTTATTGATATTCCGATGCCGAGTATCAGGAAAATAATTTTTTTATTGATTTTCATTGTCATCCACCCTTTTTTTATTATGATTTTTTAAAAACATATTCGGTTTAAATATAATAAATTGCAATTGTGCAATGCAATGGTTTGTTTTTAAGACTATTGATTAAGAAAATATTGCGTACGTATGGGAGCTTATTTTAGTCTGAAGGCAATGAGAGAGAATATCATGATGAGTATAATCAACACGGGAGGAATAATGAAAAAGTTTTTTATGTATGCTGCTGTTGGGGTTATGCTATTGACGAGTATTGATCTACGTTGTTTTGGAAAAAAGACTATTTTTGGTATTCGTTCGCAAGGGTTAGATGGGGTTCGTGAGCTTGCTGGATGGGAACAACTTATTTATAAATATGATCAGAACAGCAATTATGGAACCGTTGCTGCGGTGGTTGAATATTCCCGATCATTTAGGCCTGGTCAGATTTCTGATTTTTTATTTGGGGGATGTAGTTTACGTTTTTCTGGTAGTAGAGCTGAGCGACAAGAAGGAGATATTTTAGCTGACTATTTTGGTCTACCAGCTGATTTTTCGAGTTCAGTGCGATTTTCACCCCATATTAGTAATACTATTTTTGATTTAAATTGGTTTCAGGCATTTGATGCGTATGTGCCAGGGTTATTTATTATGGTTCATGTGCCTATAGTGCATACCAAATGGAATTTATATTTTAGAGAAGGTAATATACAGCCTGGAACACAATTTTATCCCGCAGGATATATGAGTGATACGCGTATTAATGCATCAAGTTTGCCACAAACAGTAACAAAAGCGCTGCAGGGTACGACCACTTTTGGTGATATGGATCAACCATTAAAATATGGCAAAATATTTGGCATACAAACACGCAGTAGAGTAGCAGAGCTCCAAACAACACTGGGATGGAATTATAATCAGGCATGGTACCATGTGGGTGCAAGTATGCGTGTTGGTGCGCCAACGGGCAATGCAACAACAGCAGAATTCATTTTTGAATCAATTATTGGTAATAGACACCATTGGGATCTTGGTCTTGGTTTATCAGGACATGTGGTGTTTTGGCAGAATAAAGATAATGGGCGCAAATTAGCATTTTATGCTGATGCACATGTTTCCCATTTATTTACATCACAGCAAAAACGTTCTTTTGATTTTACGCAAAATGGTCCTGGTAGCAGATATATTTTGTTGGAGCAGTTCCAACCATCAGAAGGATTATTGATCAATGGGGTTGCCCCAGCTCGGCAATATATGGGTAATCTGGTGCAAGCAATCAATTATACTACCTTTGATACAAAAATAAGTATTCCAGTACAGGGGGAAGTGGTATTGAAGTTTGCGTATCAACATGATGGTATTGAGGTTGATCTTGGTTATAACTTCTGGGCGAATAGCAAAGAAAAATTACATTGTCGTGACATGTTCCCTGCTAACACGTATGCACTTAAAGGGGATGCTCAGATATATGGATTTGCTACGGATAATAGTTTTACTTTATTGAATGCAACGCAAAATATGGCAACCGTTTTAGGTGGGCAGGGGAATGGTAATAGTAACTATCAAAATTTGAATGCAGATAATCCAGCAGTTGCAACAAGAACAACCGCACCAGCTATATTGTTTCAGTTAAATACTATTGATTCTGCTGCATTAAATATTCCTCAGGTTCCTGTTAATGGATCTAATCCAGCACTATTACTTTCTGATAGTGATATTAATAATGAATCAGGTCTTTTACCACGTGCATTATCACATAGAGTGTTTGTGTATGCAGGTAATAAATGGGATAACAGGGATGATTTTGATCCATATCTTGGCATAGGTTTGTCAGGAGAATTTGCGCATACCAATCCATGTGATAATGCAATGTGTTCGCAATGGGCTATTTGGGTTAAAGCGGGAATAGCATATTAATAAAAAAACCCTGAGTTTGGTCTCAGGGTTTTTTTATTAACACATGATGTGTTAATCAGAAAAATGAACATTTATTATGCTAGTTCAAAAAATGCTTTGTTAAAGTCAGCAAAATAACGCGAGCCTTCTTTAAGTGTGCACTTCAAGTAATCAGGCGAATTTTTATCAAAGTTAACTTTAAAGAAACCATAGTTTCGTGAACCAAATGCTTGAGGAATAGTTTCTGTTGGCCATTCATAGTTATCGTGCGAAGTCCATGGCAGATAACCAACTACGGGATAACCATCTTTAATAAGCTGTGTAATTGTTGCAAGCGCACGTTGGTAATAGCGCGTACGTTTAGCATCATCTTTGGTTGCAATACCATTTTCCGTAACAATAATTGGTAATGGTTTGCCATTTTTATTTTTAAGTTTGCCAAGAGGCATTGCTACATTATCAAAAATCATTTGCACTGCACGGTAGATACCTTCAGGATAGTTGCGATAATTTGGATTATCCGTATAACGTTCTTCATCTTCTTCAATCAGTTCATGATTAGGAACTTTTTTAGTACCTTTTACAAAAATATTGGAATATATATTTACACCAATCCAATCAAATGCTTTGTAAGCATTGGGATGATAGCGATACACATTAACACCGCGTGCTTCTTTCATAAATCCAACATCAGGAGTGTACATGCAATATTCGCCATTAACTAAGAAGTTATACGTACCGCCTGATTGTACATACGCACCCATAGTGCACCCAAACGCTGAAGAAAGTTTGTCTTTCCAATTATGCATAGGATCAATGAGCACAACGTTAATTTGTGTACCAATTGATGGGCGTTGTAATTGAGAATTTATTTTTTTGAGCTCAGCATATTTTTGCTGAATATGTAATGCGGTATCAACAAGCTCATAGTACATGTTGGCAATTACCGTATGTGTTTTTGGTAAATTATGTATTTCTCCTGGTGTACCATCGCCGGTGAAATAACCTTTAAATGCAGGGCCTTCGGGAGCATTACACATGGAGATTAAACATTTACCAAGTTCTTCAGCTAATTCGGTGTATACCGTAAGACAGAAGTTTTGAAATATTTTTCCATTTTCTTCTAATTCAAAACCACCAAGGTCTTCAAACCAGGTAGGGATATCATAGTGATGGAACACAACCATTGGTTTGATACCTTGCTTAAGCAAGGTGTTGAGGATATCACGGTAGAATGCAATTGCTTCATAATCGAATACACCCTGCTCTGGTTCAATTCTATTCCATGCAAGTGATATACGGTACGCATTAATATTCAATTCATTGCTCATTTGTTCAATGATGTCATCAAAGTTGTTATAAAAATTAATAGCATCACCAGCGAGAGGCAAACCTTTTTTTGCATAAAAACGAGCTGCTGCAGAGTTGTTGTCGAGACCACCTTCATTTTGGTACGCGGAACATGATGCTCCTCGCAAGAATTGCCCAGGTTCTATAGAGATTAAGGGATTATTTTGTATGGCATTATAAAGACTTTCAACAGCTTTTTTGATGCTCTCTTGGCTTGGAGCCTCAAGAGAACCATATAATTGAGCTAATTTGCTTTCGATCTCAGTGTACTGATCAAGCTCACCTTTTGCATATTTCATAAGCCCTTGGGCCATTGTTTTGGCAAATAAGGCACGTTGTTTAACATAAATAGAGGCATTTTTGACAGGCAATTGGATAGTATGGGTAATAGCTGCCGAAAGGGCACATATGCTGGTTAAGGTGAGAAAAGCAGCTTTAGATCGGTGTTTTAATGATATCATACTAAAGTCCTTTTTTTAAGGAATAATGGCTTAATTTTCTATCTGTATTTAGTGTAACAGAGGCCTTTTTGCTTGTCAAAAAGGGGCATTAAAGCCCCTTTAGATCGTATTTTTTTAAGAAAAAAGCTATACGTTAAATCTAATATGCACTATATCGCCATCTTGGACCAAGTAATGTTGGCCTTCAATACGCATTTTTCCGGCGGTTTTAATAGCGGGTTCAGTTTTATGAGTAACAAGATCATTATAGCTAAATGTCTCTGAGCAGATAAATCCGCGTTCTATATCAGAGTGTATTTCCCCACCTGCTTGGCGAATGGTAACTCCTTTGCGCACCGGCCAGGCGTGAATTTCTTTGGGGCCACAGGTAAAGAAGGTGATAAGGCCAAGATTGTCATACGTTTTTTTAATAATTTTATCCAAGCTTGGTTCAGTGATGCCCATCATATCCATAAATTCACGTGCTTCAGTTGAGTCCATCTGGGTAAGTTCGTATTCCACACGGGCGCTGATTGGCACAACTATTTCAGAACCAAAATGTTTCACCAGTGCTTGATAATGTTTGTTATTGAGATATGCGTTATCTTCTAGTTCACCTTCGGCGATGTTTGCGATAATGAGGCAATTTTTTGTGCTTAAAAGAGGGACTGTTTGAACAACAGCGCTTTTGACCAGTTCTTTGGCTTTAGCCGCATTACCTTGTTCAAAAGCTGCACGGGCGTTTTTTAGGAGCGTCATTTCATCATTTAAACTTTTTTCTTCAGCACCGGTCAGTTTGCCTTTTTGGAGTTTTTCTACTTTTGGGATGCGTTTATCGATAGATTCAATATCTTTGAGCATGAGTTCTGCCATGATGATATCAAAATCGCCGATAGGGTCAATTGCGGTGGATCTGATAATGCTGGGATCTTCAAAACAACGCAGCACATGAAGAATTAAATCAACTTCACGAATATTGCTTAAAAATTGATTGCCAAGGCCTTCTCCTGTTGCGGCGCCTTTAACAAGGCCAGCAATATCAACAAAGGTTACGGTGGCAGGAATTATTTTGTTAGAATTGTATAAAGTTTTTAATTGTTCGAGGCGGGTATCAGGCACTTCAGTGATTGCAACATGGGGATCAATGGTGCAAAAAGGGTAATTTTCCATTGGAATGCTTGATTTGGTTAGTGCGTTGAATAATGTTGATTTACCAACATTGGGAAGGCCAACGAGTCCTGCTTTGATGCTCATGGGGAGTATCTTTCTTGTATTTAATTTTCTGAAAAGTAAAATAGTATAATTCATTATTTATTGTGTGATAAAAAGGATTTTTAATCAATCTGTTTTATCTATTTATCTTTTTTATTGCACAAAAAAGTAGGCTGTGTTAATAATGAAAAAGGAGTTTTTTATATATATGTTTTTTATAAAAGGAGTCGGTTCATGATGCAACATTCACCAGTGATGAAAATACTTGGGATGGTAACGTGGGCAATTACTGCCATTGTTTCTATTAACGTACTCACCAGTTTTTATGATTATGATTTAATTGGATATATTTTAGGAATGATGCCAGGCATGATGGTTCCTATGACATGGATTATTGGTGTTTCTGGCTTGATCAGTCTTGCAATGCTTGTTAAAGCATGTTTTATGTGCTGCCCTGGATGTGGTGCATGTCCGTGTAATTGTAAATAAGTAATCACTAAGTTTTTATATCAACAGGTGGTTATTTTTTTATAGTTGTTTATAGAGAGCCTGGTATTAAGCCAGGCTTTTATTTAAAAAAGGTTTTTGTATGAAAAAAGTTTTTTTATCAAAAAGAATGATG
>Ga0111539_10004471_pt1 | contig 18282 bp, 15 predicted proteins | sample RhiMethybrSRZTD1_FD_79667 | JGI IMG/M metagenome (GOLD analysis project Ga0111539, IMG submission 79667) | Populus rhizosphere microbial communities from Tennessee, USA - Rhizosphere MetaG P. TD hybrid SRZTD1 (version 2) (version 2) | ecosystem: Host-associated > Plants > Roots > Rhizosphere >... | reverse complement strand
TCAAACCTCGACGAATTCTTCATGGTCCGTGTTTCCGGTCTCAAGGAGATGCTGGGTATCGAAGAGATTGGACCAATGCCGGGAGAACTCACGCCGCACGAACAGCTCCGAGTGATTCGCAAACGGGTGGTGACGCTCGTCGAGGAACACACGAATTGTCTGCGCGAAGAAGTATTGCCTGAACTTCAATCGCAGGGCGTCGTCATCGCGCGCTATTCGTCGCTGTCGCAGAGCGAGAAGAAGAGCCTGGCCGAGTACTTCATGAAGAACATCTTCCTGGTACTCACGCCGCAGGCAGTCGATCCGGCGCGTCCGTTTCCTTACATCTCGAACCTGAGTCTGAACATCGGTCTGACGGTCCAAAGCAATCCGGAAGACACGCTGGCGGGATCGCCGCTCGGGGATGAGGTCCGCTTCGTGCGAATCAAAGTTCCGCCGGTCGTGCCACGATTGATCCCGGTCAGTGAAGGGAAGTTGAAGTTTGCGCTCATAGAAGAGGTGATCGAAGCGAACATCCACCGGTTGTTTCCAAACATGCACCTCAGCAAGGGGCATCTCTTCCGCGTGACGCGCGACGCCGACGTCGAGATCCGCGACGACAAAGCCGCCGATCTGCTGAAGCTGATCAAAGAGTCGTTGCGTGAACGACGTTTTGGTTTGCCGGTGCGGTTGGAAGTTTCGTCGACGATGCCGACTGAGATGGTTGACTATCTCATGCAGTCGCTCAAGATCGAGTCTGACGACGTTTACAAGATCAACAGTCTGCTCGACGTGCCTGACTTGATGGAGCTTTATAACCTTGACCTGCCGGAGTTGAAAGACAAGCCGCTGAGGGCGGTCGTGCCTGTTCCGCTGCGTAACAAAGAGTCGCTGTTCGACGCGATCAAGAAACAGGACGTACTGCTGCACCATCCTTACTCTGCGTTTGGGACCGTGGTCGATTTTATTCAAGCGGCGGCGGACGATCCGCAAGTCGTGGGAATCAAGATGTGTCTCTACCGCACGGGGAAGAACTCACCGATTCCGCAGGCGTTGATGGCGGCGAGTGAACGCGGCAAGCAGGTCACGGCGGTAGTGGAGATCAAAGCAAGATTCGACGAAGAGAACAACATCGAATGGGCCGCGCGTCTCGCTGAATCCGGCGTGCACGTGGTCTATGGAGTGGTGGGCCTGAAGACGCACAGCAAAGTGGCGCTCGTGGTCAGACGCGAGGAGGATGGTCTTAAAACTTACACGCATATCGCCACGGGAAATTACAACCCGACGACTTCGAAGGTCTACACGGACTTGGGATTGCTGACGAGCGATTCGATCATTGGAGACGATGCGAGCGACCTGTTCAACTTTCTCACTGGCTTCTCGATCCAAAAGGAATATAGCCGGTTGATGGTTGCACCGTTGAATCTCCGCAAGCGAATGATGGGGTTGATCAAGCGCGAAACAGCGCATGCGCAGGCCGCACGGGCAGCGCACATCATCGCCAAGATCAATCGTCTGACTGATCTTCAGGTGATTGAAGCACTGTACGAGGCCTCGCAAGCGGGTGTGAAGATTGATCTGATCGTGCGCGGCGCGTGCATGATCCGGCCGGGGGAGCCGGGCCTGTCGCAAACTGTTCACGTCAGAAGCGTAGTCGGGCGTTTCCTCGAACACAGTCGCATCTTTTATTTCGCGAATGGTGGCGAGGAAGAGGTCTACATCGGATCGGCTGATTGGATGGCGCGCAATCTCGATCGACGCGTGGAGGTGGTTGTGCCCGTGCTCGATGCGAAGTCGAAGAAGTACCTGAAAGAGACGGTGCTCGCCGCTTACCTGCGCGACAACGTGAAAGCGCGTGTGATGCGATCCGACGGAACTTACGAAATGCCCGAGATGGCGCCGGGAGAAGAGTCGTTCAACAGCCAGTTGTTCTTCGAAGGCAAGAACAGTGCACCGGCGGTGGGCAGCGTTCATCCGTTAAAGCGAAACCGGTTATGGTCCAAACAATGACCGGCGAGGTAGTGATGAGGCCTGCGGGGGCGTGGCCCCCTTCCCAACTTGTTCTCGGTTATCAAGCGTGACTAAAGCTAGAACAAGTCAGGAAGGGGGCCACGCCCCCGCCTTCTCGGAGTTTGTAGTTGGAGCTTAGAAAGGTAAATGAAACATGAAGCGTGTGACCCTCGGGGTGTTGGGGATGTTTGTGCTCCTGCTGCTGGGGAGTGGATTGCTGGCTTACTATTTTCACGTTCCTGCCGAACCGGCAGCGACCAGTAAGGCGGCGCCTGCGGAGTTGCCGGCGGCGACGCCAACTCCGACGCCTCGTGACGAAATACCTCTCGTAGGCGAACTCTTTGGCAGAGACAACGCCGGCCTCGCGCCCGCGACATTCACGACCTGGGAATCATTAGCCGCGAGGATCGCGCTGCGCTTCTCGCTGGCCGCGTTTCTTGCCGCGCTACTCGCATTTCGTCCGCGACGCGGTTCTCCAATCTTTCGCCGCAATCCGTACGTGGCCCAAACGCAGATCCTGATGGCAGTGGTTGCTGGCGCGATGATGATGGTCGTTGGCGACAGCGCGGCGCGAGCGTTTGGTATCTTTGCCGCCGCCTCGCTCGTGCGCTTCCGCACGAACATTCGCGATCCGAAAGAGACGACGGTGTTGCTGGTTTGTCTCGGCGTTGGTCTGGCGTCCGGCGTCGGCCGTTGGGACATGGCGATCATCCTGACGCTCTTCGTGTTGCTTTCTTTGTCGCTTCTCGAATACTTCGAACAGTTTCAAGTGTTTCGTTCGATGGAAATTTCAGTGGCGACGCGCGACGTCGACAAGACGAACGACATGTTGAAGAAGCTGTTCATTAGTCATGGCTTCGACTTTGAATTGCTCGAACTCAATCGGCAGGATCCTGATGAACCGATCGGCAGGATCGTCTATCTCGTAAACCTTGATCCGATTGTGCGCACGGCGAAGTTGAGTGAAGACATTCTTTCGTCGGATGCGGACAATGTCGACAGCGTCGAGTGGAAGCAGAAGGAGAGCAAGACGTACATCTATCGTTAGTTCTGTTCCTCTTTTGATCCGTGTTCCTACTGGCCTTGGAAAATGCGTTTTTCCGGGTTTCAATAGGAGCACGGATTTTAGGTTAGGGGGGTCTGGATGGAGAACCGCACGATCGTAGTTGGAGACATTCACGGTTGTTACGATGAACTGATGGAGCTGATGCAGAAGGTCGATCTTGGCGAGCGCGACCGTGTTATTTCCGTGGGAGACTTGATAACGAAAGGCCCGAAGAACCGAGAAGTCCTCGAACTATTCATGACCGACCCGCGCTTCACAACCGTGATCGGTAATCACGATTTGCAGCTACGGCGAAAGTGGAATGGCGAGGACGTCGAGTTGAAACCCGCGCAGCGCGAGGCGCATAAAGAGTTAAAAAGTGAGAAAGATCATTATGCGAGTTTCTTGAATCGGTTGCCGTTTACGATCGATCTCGGGACGCATCTGGTGGTCCATGCAGGGCTGCGGCCGAACGTGGAGCTTCATTCGCAGACGACGGGCGACCTGACGCGTCTGCGAACGCTTGGGCCAGATCGTGAGAGTGAAGAGGGAACGCCGTGGTATCACGTCTACTTCGGCGAGAAGACAGTCCTCTTCGGTCACTGGCCCGCGCCGGAACCGCGCCGTGGCAAGAAAGCCATCGGCCTCGACACCGGTTGCGTCTACGGCTACAACCTCACCGCTTACATCATCGACACGGAAGAGTTTGTGACCGTCCGCGCGAAGCGTGCGTACGACCCGAGCTGAGATTGATCCGCATCATCAGCGTCCGCGGCCATCCAGTCGCCGTCGCTGAAGGACCAAATGCAGCGGCTCAATGCAGTGCTCGCAATTGTTGTAACCCGCCGCATTTGCAGCCGACTGCGATTGAAAAGGCTCCGCATTCCCAGCACCAATGACCTCATCAATGCGGCATTCCGCCGTCTCCGGATCAAGATCGTGAACTACCTTACGCGCCGTAGTCGCATTCGCCAAATACTGCTCGCCATTCATCCTTCCCGTAAATCTTCTCATACGAACTCGCCCACGGGACTTGCGCCCGCTTCCTTTCACCTATATATGACGAAAAGCGAGTTTCGTTACGGAGAAGTTTGCTTTGAGCGTTTTGACTATTGCGGATCGGTCGATGAGCTGCCCGTTGTGCATGACGTTCCAGATGCGTCTGGTGTTTCGAATATCTGAAAGAGGATTGGCTTCCAGGAACACGAGGTCGGCCCACTTGCCCATTTCTATCGTGCCGAGTTCTTTGTGGGCGCCGAGTATCTGCGCAGCGCCGCCGGTGGCGGCATGAATCGCCTCCATCGGAGTTAAACCCGCCGCGACCAATTGCTCCAGTTCCATGTGTACGCCGGTGGGAATCTGCCAAATGTCAGTGCCCGTTCCGATGGTCACGCCGGCGCGCGACAATTTGAGAGTTGTCTCACGCGCCTGCGCGGCCATTTGAATCCACTCCTTGCGAGCTGCTGCCTTCAGATTGATCATCCAGTCGAAGTTGTCGCGCGCCGGCACGAACGGCTTGAGCTCGGCGTCGTCGTCGAGCAGGGCAGGCCGTTCGTTCATTCGGATCGCAAAATCGAGATATGTAATTGTCGGAACGACGCCGATACCAGCCGCCCTGAACAATTGGATCAGATCGTCATACATATAAGTATCGCCACGCGGCTCGCACAGACCGATGTGTTCCTTTGCATCTATACCGGCGGCGACTAACGGCAGCAGATGAGAACAGTGACCCGTGGCGCGCATTCCGCGACGATGTGCTTCTGAGATCATGCGGGCATTGATGTCCCAGCGTCGAAAAGTGCGCGTCTTGATGTGCTGTGCGCCGAACGACTGGGCCAACGCAACCGCCCGCTTGATGTGGCCCGCATCCGCCTCCGGCTCGATTCCTCGACCCTGTTCTTCATCGAACGGCCAATCGCTATAGAACTGAAAGCCGCCGTACGCGACGCGCGGCCCCGGAAGCGAACCCGCCGCGATCGCGTCGGCGTAGGCGACCAGCGGAGCCATCGCCGATCCTTGATCGCGGATAGTGGTAACTCCGAAGTAGACGAAACCGGGCAGCAGATCCGGCCGGTACGTATGTGCGTGAAGATCGAAGAGGCCTGGTATCACCGTTCGGCCGCCGCCGTCAATCACCTGCGCTCCCGGTTGTGAAAGACTGCCCGACGCGGCGATTCGCTTGATCCGGCCGTTCTCAACCAGGATATCGCGAGGACCTGTAATCGGTGCGCCTGTGCCGTCGATGATCCGCACATTCCTGATTAACGTCGGTGCCGCGACTGGCGGCGTGTAGGAGATGGGCCAACCAAGACTTCGCTCACTGCCGTCGCGTGAGCGCAACCGCAGTCCTCCGTCCGAGACAAAGAGCAGAGTCCCATCGTCTGCCGACGACAGATATAGTGCCGCGCTAGTTCCGATTGCCTGTGGTTCCGCCAGCATGCCGGTGCGATCGAAGCGCGCTTGCCACAAACGATCATGTCTCACAAAAACGATCGAGTTCTGCCGTGTCCAGCGCAGAAAGATCGGCGCATCAGGAAAACGTGTCAGAGTTTTCCGCGCGCCTGACAGCGGGACAAAGGTTGCGGTTGCAGGTTGGTTCACACGGGCCTCGCCGCTGACGAGGAGACCATCTGATTCCGGACTCCATTGTGGGGGGCTGGTCCACGTCAGACCGATCGAACCCAGGCCTCGCGTCTGTTCCACATTCGTGACCGTGTTGGTGTGGGCGTCGATCACGCGCAGGACGCCGTCACCCGGCCCATGTACAAACGAAAGGTAGCGACCATCCGGCGAATAAGCAGCGTATGCTTCGCGTCCGGGCAAAGCGGTGAGACGCCGCGTCGAGCCGCTCTTCAGGTTCGTTGCAAACAGGTCTTCCTGATCCGCTGCGCCGGCGGACCATGCGACTTCAGTTCCGTCGGGCGACCAGGCGAGGGAAGTAGCTTCAAACGGGACGTTCGTAACCGCGTATGGACTTTCGCTCAGCGGAACGATCCACAGCTTACCGAGCGCGAGTATTGCAATGCGACGTCCTTCCGGCGAAAGGGCAAGTCCCATGAAACCTCTTGCCGGCTGCTGACCTCCGGGTTCGGGAAAGCGGGCAGACGGAAGCGCGCGCTTTTGACGAGTGATGGAAAGACTGGCCGTGAAGGGAATTTCAACCGGTGGTCCACCCGCTGCTGCGACCCGCCACAAACGTCCGTCCGCTGAATAAACTAACGCATCACCAACCCAACGAATGCGCGTCGCTGTGACGTCAGCATGGTTCGTCACGCGGATTGGCGAGTGGGCGGCGGTGTTCGTAGCGGAAACTTCCTGCTTCCACACCTGCATTCGTCCGCCCACGTCCGGAGCGAAATACGCCATGAAGCGGCCGTCCCTGCTAAACGTTGGGAACAGCGCCTGTGCGGACGTTTCGGTAACTGGTCTCGCCGGACCACCCGCGGCAGAAACGATCCAAACTTGCCCACCGCGTGTGGTCTGCGGCATGCGGGTCACGAATACGATCTCTTTTCCGCCATTCACCCAGGTTGGATCGCTGACGAATGGATGATCACGTAGACCCGTAATGGAAAGAACGCGCGTCACTCCGGAATCAACGTCGAGCAACACGATCGTCACACGCGGCCTGGAGTTCGACGGATCGGGCGGAATGGCTCGCGTGAATGCGATCGTCCGACCATCCGGCGACCAGGCAGCATTCCCTTCGTAACCGTCCGGATTCGAAAGTTGAGTCAGTTGGCGTGGGCCACCGCCATCGAGTTGCAGCAGCCACAGCCCGGTGCGGCCGTTTCGCTCACCGCGAAAAACCAACCGTCGACCATCCGGTGAAAAAGACGGATCCAGATCTTCAGCCGCATCGCGTACGGCATTTTGTAATGGGCCGCGCTGTTCCGCCAGCGGCGGGAACCAACCAGAGTTGGCCCAGGAGGTCCATAACGATCGAACGGCCATCCGGGGAGATGTCGAAACTGAGAGTTGTACCCTCATTCACCCGGATGGCGATGGTCTCCCTTGGAACTCGACTAGACCGCTGGGCCGATAAAGGCGAGAGACAGATTGAGGCCAGGCTGATTACGGCGATCCAAAGCCTCAACTGTCGGGAGAGTATGCGGATCATGACTATCTGGACATAGCGCAGCGCGGCTTGCGATCGTTTACCCAGTTCTGCTGAATGAGATAGTCGCGAGTGCCGAATCTTACGTTGGCACGCGCTCCATTAGAAGTCAGATAAGTTTGGCCGAAGGTGTTCTTACATTTATCGGCGTTTTCCAGACCGTACCGATCATACCAACCGTTGCCGCGCGGATTGCTCAAACTTCCATTGAGCGCGTACGCGAGGTTTGAGGCGAGCACGTCGAAAGCAAAATTATCGTTCGGCGTCGGTAGACGGGCCCCATTCGAGAAGAACTGCGGTCCGGCAACAGTGGGACAGCGATTGGGGTTGCCGAGAAAGATGTATTGCGTGGGGACTCCATTAACAATTCCAACTCCGTGCGTCTCTGGAAGTGCGGCCGTACAAAAACCGGTTTCGCTTGAGGCCACGTCTCCCGATGCCACGATTACATAGATGCCGTGCGAATCCAGCGGCAACTGAAAATTATTTACCCGATCAGAAATGATGCCGGCAATGTCTGACTTCGTCAGGTCGACACCGTGTGAGTACGACGAATCCTCAACGTACCCGCCATAAATCAGATCGCCCGTGGGCGCCGCGCCCGAGGCATCGGGATAGGTCGAGTTGATCTGCAAGTACGGTCGACCGCCGATCGTGATGAGCAAGTCGCCCATCAGTTGGGGTGTTTGCGTATCGCCCATCAGGCCACAATTATTGTTCCAGCAGCCGTACCAAATCATGTAGACATTCTGAGTACCAGTCAAAACAGGACCATCGTGGTAGAGCATCTTGCCGATCGACTTCGGGTTTTGAGCCGTCACTGAAGCGACCAAAGCGCACAGTGCAACTAATGCGAGAAGTTTTTTCATTTCATTGTCCTTTCAGATTTAGAGACCGGCTTCCAAGCTGGTTTCCATAAGGCTTTTCATAGATGAAAAGTCGAGAGTTGAGGTCGGGCCGAGGCTCGCCACCGTGGCCATAACAAATAGAAGAATTAACACTCGAGCGATCATGGGCGCATCCTTTCAATGATCTCAGTGAAGAAAATAGGGATCGAGAACGTTGACTTTCGTGATCCGGTCAACGGGTAGGTTGTTTCGCTTGGCGGTCCGTCTGATCGCCTCGGGTGAAGGCGCGTCGTAGAGACAGAAAGTCCTCTGGCGGTCGGAACTGACGTACGAGTGAATCCACGTCACGTCGTCTTCCGCATTGGTTACGACGATACGCCGGCAAATCTCGGCGCCCTCGTCATCACACGACAGCGTCAAACCATCCGGAAAAGTTCGTTCAACCAGGTACCGCGGCATCGCAATTCCTCCCGATTCCTTTGCCAACGTTCAAGCCGCGGGCAGAGTAGTGAAGCGGGCGTCATGCGCGCATCGGCGGTGTTCCCTATTTTGCGGAGGGGGATTCCCTATTTTGGTTTTATGAGGTCAGACTGAAGGGCGATTGAGACTGCTTCGGCGCGCGTACGCGCGTCGAGCTTGGTGAGAATGGCAGAAACATGGTGGTCAACGGTTTTCGCGGAGATGAAAAGACGCTCGGCAATCTCGGCGTTGATGCATCCTTCACTCAGCAACGAGAGCACTTCCATCTGGCGCACCGTCAATCCCGCGGGATTGTCGATCGTGCTCTGTCGAGGGCCACGAGGAATGCCGCGCACGCCGCTGGTCCGTAGTCTATGTCGCAGCTTTTCCGCAGCCGGCTCGGCGCCGAGCCTTTCAAATATTGCCAATGCTTCCCGTTGCGCTGCTTCGTCTCCATCGGAAAGCGCAACTGCTTGCTCGTACGGGCAGCCGATTTCACGCCAACGATCTGCGGCAGCGCGCCAGTTTCCTGCGATTTGCAGCGCATAAGGTTCCGCCATCTCTTGCTCTGGCGTATGAGTGACGCCGCCTCGCGACAACCAGAGAGTAAGCTCTCCGTGTAGCCACGGATCGTTGTCGCCCTTCGCCATGGCTAACATCGATTGCGCTTCGGCAATCATTTGTTGGGTGTTGCCGGCGAACCAGGCCATCTCGATACGAGCGGCGGCAATCGGACCGAGGCGCTGGACCTCCTTCGTTTGCATCGCTAACTCATAGGCTTCCGTCAGTGCCTTCGAAGCATCGGGATCGCCACGACGCACGCGAATGTGGCCTAGAATGTTCAGTGCCGGAATCCGCGTAACGCTGTATCCGCGCGATTGCCCAAGGACGAACGCTGCGTCGTCTGTGGCCATGTCCCAACGTCCCGTCTCGAAATGCACGCGAGCTCGCGTCGCTGTCATATAGCTCTTACACGATTCAAGATCGTGTTCGGTAGCGTAGGCGATACCTTCGTCCAGATAGCGCAGGGCCCGCTTATAATCGTGGTGCCAGAGCGCAATCGCAGAAAGATTGGTGTAAGCGCGTGAGGCGTGCTCCTGGAGATTGTGGGCCAGGGACAGTTGTAGACTTTCCTCGACGTTGGCGCGGCCTTGTTCGTCATGCGCAAGCAGTCGCGCGAAACCAACATTATTGAGGGCATGAGCAAGAGTTTCGGTTGCGTCAAACTTCTGCGCCAGCTCGATAGCGCGCGTGCCCCAAACGACTGCTTCATTCAACTGGCCCGCGAGCATGTGCAGTTGAGCGCGATTGCTGTAGGCCCAGGCCAATTCCGGACTGACGGGCAGTGCTTCTAAAATCGCTATCGCTTCGCGTCCAAAAGTTTCAGCCTCATCATTGCGACCGAGATACCACGCAAAGCGTGACATCCACCTGAGGTTATCGCCTTGCCGCATCTTGTTACCGAGTTTTTTCCAGATCTCCAGAGCCTCCAGCCGAGCTGCATTTGCGTCTTTGAGTTGTCCTGTTACGTAACATTCGTAAGAACGGTGCTCGAGTAAATCGGCCCGCTGTTCGGGCGGCAGTGTGGAGGCATACTTCAAGGCCGTTTCGTAATGCGATGCTGATTCGCGATGAGCGTTGAGCGCCGCTGCTTGTCGCGCGGCGATCGGAGCGTATTCGAGCACCGCCGAAGCATCGCCCGATTTCGTCGCGTGATGAACGACGCGCGCGAGTTGGCCTTCGGCCCCGCGGTCCAACAAAGCCTTCAACACTTTCGAATGCATGTTCTGCGCACGGGGTGCAGGAAGTGAATCTTCTACGGCGCGGCGCGCGAGCTCGTGGCGGAATCCTATCGATGTGTTGTCCAGCAGCAGGATTCCGGCGTCAGCACATTCTTCCAGCACTTCGATAGTAGGATTGATGCTTTCCTTGACCAACCACAGTTCGGCCTTCGCCGGCACTACCGAAATCAATTCCACAACCGCACGAGCAGCAGGTGTCAGACGCGCGAGCCGCGAGAGCACAGCATCGCTGACACTCACGGGTACGCCTTGATCCTGACTCGCCAGCGCCTCCGTGACGAAAAACGGATTGCCACCTGTAACTGCATAAAGATCGTCCATCCGTTTGCCCGCGCGTGCCGCGAGTTGATCGACCGCGTCTTCTGAAAGCGCCGAGAGACGAAGACGTCGCACACACGAACGCGGTAAATCGCCAAGCACGAGCCGGAGTGGATGGTCAGTGCGCACTTCGTCATCGCGATAGGTAACAACCAGCAACGAGTTGAGTTTGCTGATGCGGCGGCCGAGAAACTTCAGTAGATCCAGCGTAGCCTCGTCGGCCCAGTGAACATCTTCGATCACCAGGAGGGTAGAGGTGTGCTTTTGCAGTTCATCGAAGACAGCGGAGAAGATAGTGTCGCGAGGAGCTCCATCTGCCAGCAAGTCGTTGAGATTGCCACGAAGCTGCTGGGCAATATCGTAGAGCGGACCGAGTGGACGTGGTGTAAACAAGGCGTCGCACCCGCCCCATAAAACCCGAAATTCGTTCTTATGTTGTTCGGAGAATTGCTCGACCAGCGAAGTTTTACCGATACCCGCCTCGCCGGTAACGAGCGCGACACGCCCATGTCCGTCCGTCACTTCGGCGAGCGTGTTCTGCAATTGCTCGAAAAATTCTGCGCGCTCGAGTAGGTCCATGGCAGGAAATGCGCGAAGTTTAACGCAGCCTACTGAACACGGCAATCGACTGGTTACCGAAGCTTCACGATCGCCGCAACAATGTCGAAGCTAAATCCTGGTAGAAGGTTCGTTGGAACCGGGTGAAGTCTTTTTGCGGAAAGCTGGTGAGGTTGTGTGATGGATTGGTTGAACGCTATTCAGTGGCCGGCGATGTTAGTCACAGTTATCGCGGCCTGGCTGGTTGCTTCTCAGAGAAAGTTGAGAAGGAACTGGGGGTTCTGGTTGTTCCTTTTGAGTAATCTGCTCTGGATAGGCTGGGGTCTCCACGATCGCGCGTACGCGCTGATCTTTTTGCAATTGTGCCTGGCGTTTTTGAATATCCGGGGAACGCAAAAGAATCGCACGGACGAAGGGATTAATGAGACTTCCGAGCAGCGGCGATGATGGTGTCAGGCTGGTCGTTGATTAGAGTGTCAAGCTTTGCCTCTTCAATCCCGGCAATACGTCCCAGCAACCTTCTCGCGAAAGTCGCGTGACCCGTAAAGCGCCAGCGGGACATTTCAATCAACGCGTCCAGCGCTTCTACACGAAGCTGTTTCAGCAGTTTAGGATCGCGCGACGCGGTGAGGTTAATCAGCAACCACCCAGCTTTGTTACGGTCGACCCATTGCCCCGACTTAAGCAGAGCGATGAACGGCTTTGCGGAGATCATCCTTGCACGCTCCTGAGAAGAGCCGGCAATTACACCGAGTGCTCGTACTGCATTGTTGCGGACACCCGGATCAGGATCGTTCGCGGCATCAGTAAGATCGGCAATCTGGCGCGCAGACACGTTAACGTACCCGAGAAACTGAGCGGCGATTGCGCGGTGTTCAGCGTCGGAAGATGACGAGAGTACGGCGCGAAGCAGCTCTTCATTGCCCAACGCAAACTCACGGATTTGTAGTTGCTTTGTCCGGAGTTCAGGCTCGGAAGAAAGCGCGTACCCATTGGAGTGATCTTCCTGGGTGCGACCCGCGAGAACGGCTTTTGTCAACGCGTCGTCAGTTTCTTTATTGAGCTTCAAGGGAGCCGCAGGCAGACGGACTTGACCCACGGGCGCACGTTTGTGTTTGACCGCGATGCTCGAACTTCCGGCAACACCGATGTAAATGATCAAATTGCCGTGTTCGTCGCAGCACACGGGCGCTACGTCGGTGGGAGGCTTACCGGTTACCGATCGAATGGCTTCCTCGATCCGCGATCGGTAGCTGGTCCATTGAGACCGCTCAATAGACTCGCCGGCTTTGATTGGGAGGGCGGATCGCAGTTTCACCACGTCAAGCTGTCCATAGCCAAAGAAATCGATGGTCGCTATTTTGGTTTCTTGTTTCGAAGCAACAACGTATGAAGGTGGTTTTAGCCAGAGAACGCAAGTGAGTCCGCACAGCATGGTGAACGTGAAAACAAGCTTACGTTTCATGTCTCTCAGCCCTCTATTCTTCAACCTTGGTCAGTATACGTTCGTCATTATCAAACGTATATTCGGCATGCTTTTAGCCCGGTCGGGTTCTTTGCCTGGTCCTTTGTCAGGTAGAATCCCGGCACGTTGAATGAGCGTAGACAAGTCTTACGAGGCCTTATCGCCACAGCCGTGGGCGCCGCGCTTACGGCGGCAAAGCCTTCCGCTCTCTCCGCTCCGAACCAACGCGATCTTTCCAGCGTGCGTCCAGATCCTTCTCAGCGGAAGTTTAGTAGTCGCGCGGTCGAGACAAAGATAGTTGAAGTAAAGCGCGCGATAGCCGATCCCGAATTAGCCTGGCTGTTTGAGAACTGCTTTCCAAACACACTCGATACCACAGTCACGTTCGGAATGCGTGATGGTAGGCCAGACACCCTTGTCATCACCGGCGATATCAACGCGATGTGGCTGCGGGACTCGACGGCCCAAGTCACTCCTTATGTTCCCCTCGTGCGCGACGATAAGGAATTGCAACGTCTGATCGCGGGAGTAATCAATCGACAAACGATATGCATCATCATCGATAGGTATGCGAACGCTTTTAGTTTCGGCGCCAAAGCATGTCCGTGGGGAGTGAAGGATCAGCCACCGTTGACGCCCGAGCTCTGCGAGCGCAAATGGGAGATTGACTCACTTTGTTATCCCATTCGGCTGGCGCACTCCTATTGGACCACGACCGGAGATACGTCGTGTTTCCATGCTGATTGGCTGCAAGCAAGTAGGTTGATTCTCCAGACTTTTCGCGAGCAGCAACGCCTGAATGGACCGGGTCCATACAGGTTTCAGCGCACAACAGACAATCCGATTGATACTCCGCCGTTCAATGGTCTGGGAAATCCTGCCCGGCCTGTTGGTTTGATTCACTCGGCGTTTCGTCCATCGGACGATGCGTGCGTCTATCCTTTTTTGATACCGGCTAACCTATTTGCGATCGTGGCGTTGAAACAGTTGGCAGATATTTTGTCGACGGCTCTGTCCGAGCGAAAACTGGCGGATGAATGTCGTAAGTTGGCGCAGGAGATAACGGCGGCTGTGAATAAGTACGGCAAAGCAGTGGTCAAGAGATATGGACTGGTCTACGCATACGAAGTCGATGGGTTTGGAAACCAGCTCTTTATGGACGATGCAAACGTGCCGAGCCTGTTGTCGCTGCCGTACCTTGGTTGCTGTGCTGAGAACGATCCGGTTTACCGCCGAACCCGGGCGTTTGTTTTGAGTGGAGATAATCCCTACTTCTTTAGCGGGCGAACCGCAGAGGGCGTTGGTGGTCCACATGTCGGGCTCAACATGATCTGGCCGTTGGGAATTATCGTGCGGGCATTAACGAGTAGGGATGAGAGGGAAATTCTGAATTGTTTGAGAATGCTAAAAAACACACACGCCGGCACGGGGTTCATGCACGAGGCGTTTGATAAAGACGATCCAAAGAAATTCACCCGCTCCTGGTTTGCCTGGGCTAATACGATGTTTGGTGAACTGATTGTGAAGTTGTACGAGCAGCGACCGCATTTATTGAAGGCGACCGGTTGATTTCGTAATCTCGATCTGAAGAATAGTTTGAAGAGTTAGCAGATTGCTGATTGTCTTTTCTGTCGTCGCAGAAACTGCTTATCGACTGGCGCGAAATCCTTCCGGTGTTGACTCGAATTGGCTAAACCCCAAGCCTCTGATCGCAGACTCCAATTCCTGGCTTAACTCGACTCCGATGACCTCGAGAACAGAATAACCACCCGAATACTCTCCATGATGAAGATCGACCACATCCAGAACTCCCAAACAAATCTGAGCGGCAGAATCACCTTCTAAGAATTTGAACGTTGTCACATTGGCGTCGCTCGTGGGACTCGGGTTTGTGCGCCAATACTCCACCGCGACCTGCCGATTTGACTCTGTATCGACCAACCACACAGGACCAGATCCGACTAGCGATTGCAGTCGTGATCCAAAATCCTTTTCAACCACCAATGTCACCTTACCGGTTCCGCTTTGCATCGCGATGCTCCTGCACTCGGCCCAGATTACTTCAGCCATCTGGACATAAAGATGGATAGCTAGGATGGGACACAAGGCTCACGCTAGCATTTTAAAAGAACGATCGATTCGTGGATCAAACGATCTGATGCGCTCACGTTCAATTCCCAACCTAAAAGCGCTGTGCGATTGTCGCTGTCGGAGTATCGACACAAGTTAGGAGTTTGTCACAGATGAAAAACGGCAGGCGTTCAACCTGCCGTCAGTCATTGCTAATTCTGGTGAGCCGAGCAGGGCTCGAACCTGCGACCCGCTGATTAAGAGTCAGCTGCTCTACCAACTGAGCTATCGGCCCGTTATTTTGATAGCGGCAAAATTATACGTGTGAAGGTTTGAGTGTCAAGCAAGCGTAATCTGCGCGCTACCCACCGCTCGTCAAACTCGTAACACTTTGCTGGATTCAGATCTGAAGACGATAAACACTGCCTTGAAATTCTCAGATTCCTTCCATGATTCTCGCGATCATTTCTTGAAACGCGCGAGAACAGACAAGAACCGAGTGAATTGCTGTTTGCAACGTGAGAATCATTAGCTGAACTCTTCGCGCCTTTTCATGAATTCGCGGGATTCACACCTGAACTCCTAAACCGATGTCTTGAATATCGTCGGATCAAAAGATCGCTGGACGCGTTCAGGTTTCGTTTTGCAAGACGGCAATTGCAATTTGCTGATGACAGAGAATGATTTTTCAGCAACTACTTAAGACGTCGTCGATTGCAATAGAGTTTTCGCAACACTAGAGGGTTGAGGATCTAGGGCTGACTTCGTGTTGCTGCACAAGTCGGCCCGCTTCTTTTGGTTGAAGGGGTAAGCGGACTATAGCACAGAAGTTTTCGGTTGGATGCTACAAAGTTCAATCAGCGGTAGTGGCGCACTCGCTGCCGGAAAGTAGTTCGTGGACGGTGGTGATGAGCGCTTCGATATTCGGCTTGGCCACGTACGCTGCGGCGCCGGCGGCCATCGCTTCGCGGCGGTGAATCTCGTACGCATCCCCGGTGTAGAAGATGCACGGCACTCCGGGACTGACCTGATCCAACATTTCACACAAGTCCATTCCCGTACCATCCGGTAAACGCTTGTCGAGGACATACAAGTCATACTGAAACGCTCCAGCCATACGGCCAGCTTCTTCTATCGTCGCCGCCGTGTGAACTTCAAAGTTCTCCTCAGCCAGCAGCATCTGAAGCATTTCAGACGTATCGTGATGGTCGTCGACGCACAGTACGCGACATCTGGAGTTGGTCATGGGGAACCTCCTGATCGGGTCGATTATTTCGGCTTCCTGGAACCGTAGAAGCCACGCGAACGGGAGAGCCGAGATTATAGACGTGAACGGTAGAATCCGCTACTTAACCCGATGTTTTCAGTACGGAAGAGCACCGACCGCCAACAGCCCTACTAAGACTCTGGAAGCCGGCCCAGATTGGCACTTTCACTAACGTACCTACGTAAGCGGATCGTTCACCTTTCTTGCGATCCAATACTAGACCAGGTGGGCAGCCCTCCTGCCCACCGCCATCAATCCCGCCCAATCATTTATTGGTAAACGGCGAGCCGCTCTTCATCGCTTTCAAGAGCTGGTTGAGCACTTCCAGGTCTTCGTCTTCCGGTTCCAACTCGCGATACTTTTCCAACGTCGCCGACGCGGCGTCGATGTCTCCGAGTTTGTGATAGACGAGCGAAAGATTGAAGTAAACCAGCGCGAACCCGGGCTCGATCCGCGCGGCTGCTTCGTAATGAAGTTTCGCGAGCTGAAGGTCGCCGGCGTCGTAATAGAGATTCGCGAGGTTGTAGTGGGCCTCGACGTGTCGCGGATCGTTTTTCAACGAGAGAGTGAAATTGTCGAGCGCGTTCGGGAGTTGTCCGCGTTCGAGATTGATGATGCCGAGGTTGCAATACGCTTCGGCCACGTTGTCGCCTTCGTTGATCGCCTCATGATAATGATCGGCCGCCGAAGCGTCGCCTTGTTCGTGCAGCAGCAGCGCTTCTTCAAACGGCGTGAGCAGTCGCGCCAAACGTGGTGGCGTCTCGACACGAAACAGATTCAGTTGTCCCTGAAGCTCGGCTTCGATCTGCCGAATACTGTGTCCCTGTGCGCGCAACTCACGCACGCGCCTGAACTGCGTCAACGCATTGAAGTCGTAAACAAAATCCGGTGACTGCGACGCCGGCGACGCCTGAATGATGCCTTGTTCCGTCCAACGACGAATAGTCTTCTCACTCAATCCGAAGAGCTGCTTGATCTCTCGGATCGAGTAGGAAGATTTGACACGTTGGTAATCTGCCTTTGACGGGACAGGTGAGGGAAATGAGATTACCTTAGGACGCGGTTCTTTCATTTACTACAAAACAGATCACCCGACTTTGCGCTTCTTCGCCGCGCGCGGTTTCACCAACTCGATTTGGGGTTTCTTCTTCTCGGCAGCCGCCTTCACCATTGGCTTGCGGTTCGAGGCCTGCAAGCTCTTCTTGAGCGCGCTCATGATATCAAGTCTCGGCACTTCTTCAACTTCGAACTCCACCACCTTCTTGCCTTTGATCTTCGAGTCGATGAGCGTGCGGAGTGCTTCGTAATAGTTGTCTGCGGTATCGATCTCGGAAAGCGTCGTGGCCATTTCCTGGACCAACGTCGTCGCCAGCTTCAGTTCGTTTTTGTTCAGTTTCGTTGCGTCGAGTTTTTGCACGTTCTCGAGATCGGGAACGTCTTCCATCTTGCGCAGCTCGTGCGGGTAATGAAGCTTTTGCAAGACCAGGCCTTCATCATGGGGAAACACAGCCACGAGATCTTCGCGATCGCGCAACACCACTTTGCCGACGCCGATCTTGCCCGTCTGTTTCATCACCTCGCGCAACAGCGCGTACGGCTTCTCCGAAACGGCGCCGTCTGGACCAGCAAAGTACGGTGCGTCGTAAAACGTCGTCGGTATCTCGTCACGATCGACAAACCCGACGATGTCGACGGCCTTCGTTGTCTTGATTTTGATTTTGGCGACGTCGTCAGGTTCGACAATCGCCCAGCGCTCGGGCTCGTACTGGTAGCCCTTGGTAATCTGATCGTTGGTTACGATCTCGCCGCACTTCTTGCAGCGCTTGTCATAGCCGATTGGGCCATAGTCGTCGCGGTGCAACTGGTTAAACTGAATCTTTTCGCTGGTTTCAATGGCGTTGTAGATACGAACCGGGATGGCAACCAGCAGGAACCGAATGTGACCCTTCCAAATAGACCTCATAATCAGGGGCTCTCCTTCCGCGAAATTATGCGGGCGAAAACTGTCTAAGTAAAGGCTTAATTTTTCACCGATGGCACAGACGGGTGTCAGGCGGCGGCATGTTGGAGGGCATTGCGCATGGCGGCTGCGGTTTGCCAGCGCTGTGCAGGATCTTTTGCAAGCGCCCGGTCGATTATGTGGCAAACGACCGTCGGGACGTGCGGCGCGCGTTGCCGGAGTGGCACCGGCGGTTGCTCGAAAATCGAGCGAATCGTGTCGTTCACGCTTGATTTGCTCGTGAGATTCAGCGCCAACGAACCCGACAGCAAACTGTAGGCGGTCATACCGACGGCGTAAATGTCTGACTGTGGTTTGACGTCCCGAAAATTACGAAGCTGT
>Ga0111539_10004470_pt1 | contig 18283 bp, 14 predicted proteins | sample RhiMethybrSRZTD1_FD_79667 | JGI IMG/M metagenome (GOLD analysis project Ga0111539, IMG submission 79667) | Populus rhizosphere microbial communities from Tennessee, USA - Rhizosphere MetaG P. TD hybrid SRZTD1 (version 2) (version 2) | ecosystem: Host-associated > Plants > Roots > Rhizosphere >... | reverse complement strand
GTCAAGAAAGGCGGCAAGGTGACGAAGGAGATCTACCCGCCGCTCGGCAACAATGATTTCAGCGCGTACCTCGCCGACATTCGCAGCATCGGCCCGGCCGCGACGTTCAACTTCTATGCGGGCACCGACGCCGTGCGGTTCGTCAAGCAATACGACGAGTACGGCCTGAAGGCAAAGTCGCGGCTCACGGGCTCGGGCTTCATGGTCGACAGCGATACGCTGCCTGCGCAAGGCAAGAGCGCGCTCGGTTGCGTGAACGCGTTGCATTACGCGGACACGCTCGACAATCCGGAGAACAGTAAATTCGTCGAGCAGTACCGCGCCAAGTTCAAGGAGTATCCGAGTGTGTACGCCGAATATGGCTACGTCGCGGCGATGATCCTGCAGGCGGCGCTGGCCGCCGTCGACGGCAACACGCAGGACAAGGACAAGCTGCGCACTGCAATGCGCGCGCTGGAGCTGAAGGCTCCGCGGGGCCCGTTCAAGTTCAACCCGGTGACGCAGAGCCCGATCCAGAACGTCTATATCCGCGAGGTGGCGGAGGTGGAGGGGCGCATCACCAACAAGGTTCTGCACACGATACCGAACGCCGTCGAGCCGGCGACCAAGCCCGCCTGACCGCCCGCACCACACCCGTCCCCGTGCAATGCGAGGCGGGCGGGTGGGTGCAGCGCGTCAGCACTCCGGCATGGGCTTCGTCGCCACCCAGCTTGCGAACGGACTCGCGTACGGCGCGCTGCTGTTCCTGATGTCGGCGGGCCTCTCGCTGATCTTCGGGCTGATGAACGTCGTGAACGTTGCCCACGGTTCGTTCTTCATGCTGGGCGCGTTCTTCGCATTGGCCATCGTCAAGTGGACCGGCAGCTTCTGGCTGGCGCTGGCAGTCTCGTGGATCCCCGCCGTCGCCATCGGCGTGCTGCTGGAGCGCGTGTTCATTCGCAAGCTGTACGCACGCGGCCACCTCGACCAGGTGCTGCTGACCTTCGGCTTCACGTTCGTGTTCGTCGATCTCGTCCGGATGATCTGGGGCGCCGACATCCGCGAGTTGCCGGTGCCCGAAATCCTGTCGGGCGTCATTGCGTTCGGCGACGTCGTATTGCCGAAGTACCGGCTGTTCTTGATCGCGTTCGGCGGTGCCACGGCATTCCTGCTGTGGCTGTTCCTGGAACGCAGCCGCGTCGGCGCGATGGTTCGCGCCGGTGTCGACGACGCGTTCACCGCCAAAGGCATCGGCATCAACGTGCCGCTGCTCTTCGCGGTCATCTTCGGGCTCGGCGTCGGACTCGCCGCCATCGGCGGCACCGTAGCGGGGCCGATCCTCGGCCTGTATCCGGGGATGGACATCGAGATCCTGATCCCGGCGTTCATCGTCGTCGTGATCGGCGGCATGGGCAGCCTGCGCGGCGCGTTCGTCGCCAGCATTTTCGTCGGCGTCGTCGACACGTTCGGCAAGGCGTATTTCCCCGACTTCGCGCTGTTCGTCGTCTACCTGCTGATGGTGGTCGTGCTGCTGACGCGCCCCAACGGCCTGTTCGGTGTGGGCAAGGCATGACTGCGCCTGACGCTACCGGCGCGGCGTCGACTGCGGCATCGGCTGCGACCGCGGCCGGCGGCCGCATTCGCCGCGCAGTCGCCTGGCTCGTGCTGATCGCCGTGCTCGCGCTGCTGCCGCTATCGGGCAGCTACGCGACCGGCCTTGCCGCCGAAGTGCTGATCTTCGCGATCTTCGCGATGAGCCTCGACCTTCTCATCGGTTACACGGGGTTGTTGTCGTTCGGTCACGCGGCGTTCTTCGGCGTCGCGGCCTATGCGGTCGTGATCCTCGGGCTCAACTTCGGCTGGTCGGGATGGGTGGGCCTTCTCGTCGGCATCGTGGTATCCGCAGCCGTCGCGGCGGTGATCGGGTTCTTCGCCATTCGCGTGAGCGGCATACCGTTCCTGATGCTGACGATGGCGTTCGCGCAACTGCTGTTCTCGCTGTCGATCAAATGGCGGACGGTCACCGGCGGCACCGACGGGCTGTCCGGCTTTCAGCGCCCCACGCTGTTCGGCATATCGCTCGACAATCGCGCCGTGCAGTTCTACGTCGTTGCCGTCGGATTCCTGTTCGTGCTCCTATTCCTGCGGCGACTCATCGCATCGCCGCTCGGCTCGATTTTCATCGGCATCCGCGAGAACGAGCAACGGATGCGCGCCGCCGGCTATCCGGTGCAGCGCTTCAAGCTCGTCGCGTTTACGTTGGCCGGCGCGCTGGCCGGCGTCGGCGGCGGACTGTACGCGCTGCAGAACGCGTACGTGTCGAGCGACATCCTGCACTGGTCACTATCCGGCGATGCGATCATCATGGTGATTCTCGGCGGCACCGGTACGATCGTCGGCCCGGCGATCGGCGCGGCGGTGTTCCTGCTGCTGAAGAACGTCGTCAGCTCGCACACGGAATACTGGCTGCTGTGGGTGGGCATCATCTTCATCCTGTGCGTGATGTTCCTGCCGCAGGGCATCTGGGGCTGGGTGCGGCAACGCTGGGCGGGGACGCGCGCGTGAGCCTGCTGCGCCTCGATGCGCTGAACAAGGCTTTCGGCAACCTGGTCGTCACAAAGAACGTCGACCTCGCCGTCAACGAAGGTGAGTTGCACGCGCTGATCGGTCCTAACGGCGCTGGCAAGACAAGCCTCGTCCATCAAATCGCCGGACAGCTTCAGCCATCGTCGGGCCGCGTGCTGCTGCGCGAGCGCGACATCACCCACGAACGGCCGGAGGTGCGTTGCCAGCTCGGCATCGGCCGCACGTTCCAGAAGAACAACCTGTTTCGCGCGCTGTCGGTGCGCGAGAACGTCCGCATCGCGCTGCAGGCCAAGCGCGGCGGCTGGTTCGAATGCCTGCGCTCGACGGCGTCCGATCGCGCGCTGCTGGCGGAGGTCGACGAGGTGCTGGCGCAAGTACGGCTGACCGAGCGGCTCGATCGTCCGGTCGCGAGTCTTTCCTACGGCGAGCAGCGGCAACTCGAGATCGCGCTCGCGCTGGCAAGCAAGCCGGCGGTTCTGCTGCTCGACGAACCCACGTCGGGAATGTCGCCGGCCGAGACCGACGGCATGATGGATCTCGTGCGCTCGCTGCCCCGAAACCTCGGCATTCTGATGATCGAGCACGACATGAACGTGGTCTTCTCGCTCGCGCACACGATCACCGTGCTGTACTACGGCGAAGTGCTCGCGTCGGGTGCTCCTGCGGCGATTCGCGACAATCCGCAGGTGCGCTCGGTCTACCTGGGACTCGGCCGCTGATGCTCGAACTCGACAACGTCCACGCGTACTACGGTCAGAGCCACGTGCTGCACGGCGTGTCGATGGCCGTGGACAAGGGCGAGGTCGTGTCGCTGCTCGGACGTAACGGCGCGGGCAAGACGACGACGGTGCTGACGATCATGGGCTACCTGGCGCCCGACCCGGGATCGATCGTCTACGCCGGCGCAAATCTGAAGGGGCTGCCACCGTTCGCGCTCGCGCGCCGCGGCTTCGGCTTCGTGCCGCAGGAACGTGGCATCTTCCCGAGCCTGACCGTCGAGGAAAACCTGACCGTTGCCGCACGGACGCGCGCGGGGCACTGGACGCTCGGGCGCGCGTACGCGCTGTTTCCGCGGCTGGAAGAGCGACGCGGCAATCTCGGCTTCCAGTTGTCGGGCGGCGAGCAGCAGATGCTCGCGATCGCCCGCGCGTTGATGCTGAATCCGGACGTGATCCTGCTCGACGAGCCGTCCGAAGGCCTCGCGCCGTTGATCGTCGAGGAGATCGTGGGCGTGCTGCGTACGCTGAAAAGCGAGGGCCTTGCCGTGCTGCTGATCGAGCAGAACCTTTGCGTCGCGCTCGACCTCGCCGATCGCCACTACGTGATGTCGAAGGGAACCGTCTGCTACACGGGAACGACGATTGAGCTCGAGCACAACGAACGGGTTCTGCGGGAGTACCTCAGTGTCTGATCGCGGTGTCTGTGTAGTCACCGGCGGCAGCCGCGGCATCGGTGCCGCCACCGTGCGACTGGCAGCAGGGCGTGGCTACGCGGTTGCGCTGACGTACCGCGAACGCGCCGACGAAGCGCAGCGTGTTGTCGCCGACGTCGAAGCGGCCGGCGGGCGCGCGACGGCTATTTGCGCCGACGTCGCGGACGAAGCGGCGATGCAGGCCGCGTTCGCGACCGCCGATGCGCTCGGTCCGTTGACGCTGCTCGTGAACAACGCGGGTATCGTCGGCGACGTGGGGCGTGTCGAGGACGTCCAGGTGGCGATGCTCGAACGTCTCGTCAGAATCAACGTCGTCGGCGCGTTCATCGCCGCGCGCGAGGCCGTCCGCCGGATGTCGACGAAACGCGGTGGCCGCGGCGGCTCGATTGTCAACGTGTCGTCGGGCGCGTCGCAGCTCGGCTCACCCAACGTGTGGGTGCACTATGCGGCGACGAAGGGCGCGCTCGACACGATGACCATCGGCCTCGCCAAGGAAGTGGCCGGCGAAGGCATCCGCGTCAATGCCGTGCGTCCCGGCATCATCGACACCGACATCCACGCGGGTCGCCCGCCCGGGCAACTCGACCGGATGAAGGGGATGGTGCCGCTGCAACGGATCGGCACCGTCGACGAAGTCGCGCGCGCGATCCTGTGGCTCGCGTCGGACGAAGCGAGCTACGTCACCGGCGCATTCATCGATGCGCGCGGCGGACTCTGACGGTAACCGTTACGTCGCCGGCTGCGCATCGAAGATCGACGGTACCGGCAATTCGAGTTGCATCGCGTTGCAGAGGAGCGCGATCGTCACGAAGCGCGAGATCTGCAGCAGCGCGGCGACGGCCCTCGGAGGCCCGAGCGCCGCCGTCACGGCGCGCAATTCGTCGTCGCAGCGCAACCCGTGCCGGGTCACCATGGCCTGCGCGAGCACCTGCAGCAGCCGCTCGTCTTCCTTAAGCGTGGACGCGTGGCTGCCGGTGCGACTCTCCGCCGCGGCGATCCACTCGCGCGCAAGACCGAGCTTCGTCGCCAGCCGCTCGTGCTGGATGCGCTCGTAGTCGGCCTCGAGCATCGTGCAGACGGTAAGCGCGAGCACCTCGTTCTGCGCATCGGCGAGCGGCGCCTTGACGGCCGCCGTGTAGGTCATGAACGCCGGCACGGCGCCGGGCACGTGCGCCGCAACCTGGAAGAACTCGCCGAAGTAACCGAGGCGATCGACCGTGGGTTTCAGTTGCGCCCGCAGCGCGTCGTCGACGTCTTCGAACGCGAGACGCGGAATTTCGCCGTCGCCGCTCACAGGTTCATCGCCTCGCGATACCAGCGATAGAACGATCGAATCAGCACTTCGGTGACCATGTGATCCTGAGGCTCCGTCTCGCGGCCGCCCATCTCGAGCACCGCCGCGCGATGGCCGTAGCCCGTCGCGCCCTGCTGCGATTCGACGAGCACCTCGCCATCCTCCATCGCCACGAATCCCGACGGGCCGTACAGGTTCGTGTGGCGCAGCCGCAGGCGCACCATCTCGTCGTCGTCGTCCGCGTAGCCGTAATACGTCCAGCACAGCTCGAAGCTGTCCACACCTTTCGGCACGATCTGGCGCATGCCGAGCGTGTTGGCCTGCTGATGCAGCACGACGCTCGGAAAGAGCGACAGCCCGACGACCTTGCCGTCCTCGAACTCCCGCCGCGGCGTGATGCTGTCCTTGTCGATCAGGTCGAGCTTGTTCTTGAAGCGCTTGATCTCGGACGTCGCCGCCGATTCCTTCTTGCCGACGTTGCGCGAGATCATGATGCCGTGCTTGCCGCCCTCGGTGGGTATCGACTCGGATTGCGTGTCCGCACGCCACAGGCCGAACGTGATCAGGAACGAATGCAACAGCGTCGCGTGGTAGGGATCCTTCAGGTTCTCGACGTACATCTTCCAGTTGCTCGGAATCAGCTGGCGGTTGTAGCCGAGCAGCCGTAGGGCGCGGCCGCCAAAGAGCCTTTGCACGTAGCCGAGGATCTGCGGTCCGCAATAGTCGGCGAACGACGGCGCGTTCGGATCGAATGTCGCCCAGATCGAACCGCCCTCGACATGGACGCGCAAAGCCTTCAGCCCGTGCTGCGACATGTCGAAATCCGGCGGCATGCCACCCTTGCCAAGAGCCCCGCGTTTCAGCGGAATGCCCTGCAGCTTGCCGTCGAGTGCGAAGTTCCACTGATGGTACGGGCACGTGAACGAATCGACCCTGCCCTTGTTCTGCCAGCACACGCGCGAGCCGCGATGCGCGCAGCGATTCTCGAGCACGGCGATGCCGCCATCCTGCGTGCGCACGACGATGACTTGCCGCTGGCCGATGAAGCTCCGCTTGTACGACCCGGGCTCGGGTACTTCGCAATCCAGGCCAACGTAGCACCACGACGGACCGTAGAAGAACGTCTCCATCTCGCGCTCGAACAGCGCGGGGTCGGTGTAGACCCAGAACGGCACGCGCGTCCATCCCTCCGCGGGCCATGCGCGGTCGCCCGGCCGGCGCTGCGCATCGTTGCGCCCCGCGCCGTCTCCGTGGACTTCGGCGATGATGTCGTCGGGCATGTCAGCAGCCTCCGTACGCCGTCCGACCGGCGTTGGCTTCGAGCTTGACGTCGGCCTCATAGCGGCATGATGAGCGAGCGGCGGACGTGATGATTGTCGCAGACGGCGAGGCGCTGACGGAAAAGCAGCCGGCCTTCCCGCCGCACGAGGATGTCGTCGTAACGACCCACGATGAACACCGTCGGGTCGGCGTCCGACATCGCTTCCGTGACGAGGAAGTTCGCGCGCGCACGGATCGCGTCGCCGTCCTGCGCCACGATACGAACGCCGCTGATGAAGTGCCGCCACGATCGCGGCTCGTACACCTGCGTCTCGCGGATCGCCACGATCCGGTCGCGCAGCATGCCGATGCCGTCGCAAAAGATCGTGCCGGCCGGCAAGCCCTGGTCGTAGTTCTCGCGCGAGATCACCTTGTACAAGCAATCCTCGGTGAAATGGTTCGGCAATTCCTCGACCCGATCGTCATCGAGCAGATCGGCGACCTCGTCGTACAGATCGCGGATCTCGGCGCGCAGCGCGGCCGCGTCGTATGCGACGCTCGCGCGACCCGGTGCCTGCGTCGTCGGCATCGGCGTCAGGTCAGCTCGAGCTCGGCCAGATTGGTTTCAAAACCCTTCTGCGACCCGAGCTTCAGGATCGGCGCCTGCAGGTTCTCCTGCCACAGCAGCGAGTCCATCGCGATGTGCAGCGGATGATCCTGAATCGTCAGTGCGCAAAAGCCGTCGTTGCGCGAGCCGTGGTGATGAACGGCCCAGCCGGGGGCTGACAGGTGCAGGTCGCCCGCTTCCCATTCCAGCTTCTTGCCCATCACTGCGCTGCGGCCGTGGCCGATGAAGTAGTAGTTGATCGCCGCCGACACGTGCCGATGCGCAATGTCGAGCTTGTCCGGCGGATATTTGGCGATCGTCGCGAAAAAGCACGGCGACGTCCCCATCCGGCGTTCGGTCGCCGGGTTGTACAGCAGGTACAGGTGGCGTCCCGTGTAACGCTTGTCGCGCGCGTACACTTTGTCGAGGTGCGGGTTGACATCCTTCCAGCGCCACAGCAGCGGTTTCCACTCGACGGTGTCGATGTCGATCAGGTATTCGTAACCCAGCAGTCGGGCGCCTTCGCCATCGAGCGAGATCGACTCCGCCTGGTCGCGCGCGCGGGGCTTGCCCCCCTCCCCGGCCATCCGGGCCGCATCTGCGATTTTCGGATGCGGATCGATGTAGTGCACTTCGAGCCGCTCGAGCAGCGGCGCATTGCTGTACGACATCCGGACGAACAAGTCCTTGCCCGTGTTGCGATAGGCGTACGTGTCCATCGACGGCGTATTCCAAACGTCGAAGCGCTCGACGGCGAACGTTGTCGTGCCGATGCTGGCCGCGCCATCACCGCGGATGCACATGTCGACCATCGTCGAATTGCGTGCAATCGGCGGTGATTCCTCGCCGGGCTTCAGCACTTCAATCGTGACGTCGATGCCCGGCGCGAACGCGGGCACCGGCCCGGTGTTCGACGGGTGAACGACGGCGACACTGCGGCGCCCCGTCGACGGTCGCGCAATGCTCGCAAGCTGCTCGATCTCGGCATCGATCGCCGCGCGCGGCACGATGACCGAGGGCCACTTGTCCTGCTTGCGAGCGCCGCGCTCGCTCACGTCGATAAACGAATATTCTGCGGCCACGTTGAATCCTCCTTCAGACCTTGACGGCCGTCGTATTCCAGCGCGGCACCGCGCGCTTCGGATGGGGAATCGACTGCCCCGCGCGCTGTTCCCGCGCGCGTTCGAGCACCAGCATCGCGACGGAGAGATCGGATATTCCCATCCCCATGGACTTGAAGATCGTCACATCGGTTCCGCTCGGCCGGCCAGCCCCGCGTGCAATCAACTCGCCGAGCGGCTTGACGGCACCCCAAGCGGCATCGTCGCTGCCGAAACGTTCGATCAGTTCGCGCGACGCGCGGCGGGCATTGGGCACGTCGTCGACCGCGATCATGCCGGTGCGGTCGAACACGTCCTGATCGAATTCGGCACTGGCCGGCAGGATCGCGCCCACGGCATTCAGATGCGCGCCGCGCGCGAGCATCGACGCGCGCAGGAAGGGATCCTTTGCCCGCGTGACCAGCGTGACGATCGACGCGTCTCGCGTCGCTGCTTCCAGCGTCGGCGAGTCGACGACATCGAAGTCGAAACGCGATGCGACATTGTCGACGAACGCCTTGCGTTTCTCGGGTGTGGGACTGAATACGCGCAGCCGGCGCAGCGGACGGACCGCGTTCACCGCCGCGACCTGGGTGATCGCCTGCGCGCCCGTGCCGATCAGCGCCATTTCGTCGGCTTCGGGTGCGGCGAGCCAGCGCGTGCCGAGTCCCGTCATCGCCGACGTGCGCAGCTGACCGAGGGCTGCCGCCTCGATGACGGCGGCGACGCTGCCGTCGTCCGCGTTGAACATGACGAACAGCGCGGTCGCGCCCCGCTTCGTGTGCACCCAGTTCTTGTAGCCGACGTAGCCGAGCGAAGGCGCGCCGGAGCCCAGCGAATGCATCGACGAGCCGTCGCCGAAGCCGCCGAGCGCCTTGACGATGTTGAACGCCTCGCCTTGTCCAAGCGAGCGCACACCGCGTTCGAGCGCGTCGATCGCGTCGTCCAGGCAGACGAGCGACACGACGTCCTGTTCGGTGATCCAGACCAGCGGCCCTGTCATGTGCGAGCTCCGTTCGCGTCGTCCTCGTCGACGACGCTGTTCCGCAATACCCCTACGCCGGTGATCTCCACCTCGAACACGTCACCGGCCACCATATACACGGGCGGCTTCCGCGTAAAGCCCACGCCGGCCGGCGTCCCCGTGACGATGACGTCGCCCGGCAGCAGCGTGGCGAACGTCGAAATATAGGCGATGACCTGCGGCACCGAGAAGATCATGTTCGCCGCAGAGTCGCGTTGCATCTCGCGGCCGTTGAGGCGACCGATGACGGTCATGTTCTCGACGGGACCCGATTCGTCGGCGGTGACGAGCCATGGCCCCATCGCACCGCTCGCTTCGAAATTCTTCCCCGGCGTTGCCTGCGCCGCGTGGCGCTGCCAATCGCGAACCGAATTTTCGGCGAAGCACGTGTAGCCGGCGATATAGTCGTTCGCGCGTTCCTCAGCGACGTGTCGAGCCGCACGACCGATGACGACGGCGAGTTCCGCCTCGTAGTCGAACTGCGGCGATGCCTTTGGACGCACGACAGCGACGCCGTGGCCGACTTGCGACGCAGGAAAGCGCACGAACAGCGACGGGCGCGTCGGCACCGCCATGTTCGCTTCCTTCGCATGCTCGTAGTAGTTGAGGCCGACGCAGATCGTCTTGTCGGGTTCGGTGATCGGCGGCTCCCACGTAATTTCCGCCAATGCGATCCGTGGGCCGGTGGAATCGCGTGCACGCTTGGCGATACCGTCGACGCCGAAGCGCGTCAGCGCGTCGCGAAGCGTTGCGCATTCGCCGGAAAGGTCGACGACGTGCGAGTCCTGCACGACGCCGAACGCACGGCGCGCGCCGTGCCTGAAGCTTGCCAATCGCATCGCCGGGCCCCTCCTGACGCTGACCGATTTTCAGCCGATCCAGTGTGCCGACCTGGCGCGTTGGCGGCAATCCCGGTAAAGGAATATCATTTGTTCCGTTCTCTACGGGAAAGCGCGCATGGATACCAAGGTGACGCCCCCGGTGAGTCAGCTGAATGGGGGCGCGCTCAAGGATCTGGTTTCGCTGCGCATTTTCACGCGGGTCGTGGAACTGCAAAGCTTCTCGGAGGTGGCAAGGCGCGCCGGCGTCACCCCTGCGACCGTCAGCAAGCACATCGCATCGCTGGAAGCACAACTCCGGACGCGGCTGCTGAACCGGACGACCCGCCGGCTGTTCATCACCGAGGCGGGGCAACGGCTCTACGAGCATTGCATTCGGGTCTTCGAAGAGCTCGAGCAGGCGGAGGCCGACGTCGCCGGTCTGCTCGGCGAGCCGTCCGGCGGTCTGCGCGTCACGGCGCCGCTGATTTTGGGCGTACGCCGGATATCGCCGCGGCTACCGGAATTCCTGCGGCTCTACCCGAAGGTAACGATCGATCTCGACTTCTCCGTCGAGAAGATCGATCTGTTTCACGAGCGCGTCGACGTCGCCGTACGGATCGCCGAAGCGATCGACCCCGGCCTCGTCGCGTTCAAGCTCGCGCCCTATCGTCGCGTGTTCTGCGCCACATCGACGTATCTCGCGGAACACGGCACGCCGGCGTCGCCGGACGAGCTCACGCACCATAACTGCATCATCTCGCGGGGCGCATCGCTCAACGCCAGCTGGCCCGTGCAGCGCGGCGGCAGGATCGAATCCATTCGCGTCGCTGGCAACCTCGTCGCCAACAACGGCGAGGTGGTCCGCGACGCGGTGCTGTGCGGGCTCGGAATTTCGATGACCGCCCGCTGGATGGTCGAGGACGACCTGCGCGCCGGACGGTTGGTCGAGATTCTGACCGACTACACGCCGTCGAATCGCAGCATCTTCGCCGTCCTGCCCCGTCAGGGCGCACTGTCGCCCAAAGTGCGCGCGTTCATCGAGTTCCTCAAGGAATGCTGCAGCAACATCCGCTGACGCTCGCTGCGGTGAACGCGGCATCGCGGACCGAGTTCGCCGTGCAGTTGCGCGGCATATGGGAGCACTCGCCCTGGGTGGTCGAGCGAGCCGCCGACGCGCGGCCGTTTGCAAGTGTCACGGCGCTGAAGGTCGCGATGACGGGCATCCTGCGCGACGCGTCGCCTGAACGGCAGCTCGAGCTGCTCCGCGCGCACCCGGAGCTTGCGGGCAAGGCGATGCTCACCCAGGCGCTCACTGCCGAATCGACGCACGAGCAGGGCGCTGCCGGGCTCACCCGCAGCAGCGACGACGAACTCGCGGACCTGGCCGCTCTCAATGCTGCTTATCGCCAGAAGTTCGGCTGGCCGTTCATCCTGGCCGTCCGTGGCCCGCGCGGGATCGGGCTTACGCGCGACCACATCATCGCGACGTTTCGGCGGCGCTTGCAGGCGCATCCAGAGGACGAGTTCGCCGAGTGCCTTCGCAACATATTCCGCATCGTCGAGCTGCGCGTCGATGATCGCTTCGGCATCACGCTCGACGCCGGAAACCGCGTGTGGGATTGGGCGGACGATCTCGCGCGCCACACCGACACCGCCGGGCAGCTCACCGTCACCTATCTGACCCCCGCGCATCGCGCCTGCGCGGCGGAGCTTCGCGGATGGATGCAGGCGTGCGGTTTCGACGACGTGTCGATCGATGCGATAGGCAACGTCGTCGGCGTCTACCACGGCACGGATCCGCGCGCGGCGCGACTGCTGACCGGCAGCCACTACGATACGGTGCGCAATGCCGGCCGCTACGATGGCCGGCTCGGCATCCTCGTGCCCGTCGAGGTCGTGCGCAGTCTCGCGCACCGACGCGAGCGGTTGCCCTTCGGCATCGAGGTCATCGGTTTCGCCGAAGAGGAAGGCCAGCGCTACGGGGCTACGTTCCTCGGCTCGAGCGCGCTCGTCGGACGGTTCGACCCCGGATGGCTCGACCTCACCGATGCTGCCGGCATCTTGATGCGCGACGCGATGATCGCCGCCGGCCTTCCAGGTTCGTACGAAGCGATCGCCGGGTTGCGCCGCGATCCGGCGAATTACCTCGGCTTTGTCGAAGTGCACATCGAGCAGGGGCCGGTGCTGAACGACGCGACATTGCCGCTCGGCATCGTCACGTCGATCAACGCCAGCGTGCGCTTCAGCGGCGAAGTGGTCGGCATGGCCGCACACGCCGGCACGACACCGATGGATCGGCGGCGCGATGCGGCCGCCGCCGTCGCCGAAGTGATCCTCGCTACCGAGGAACGCGCGCGCCAGATGCCGGGCGTGGTGGCGACCGTCGGCATCGTCGACGTGCCGGACGGCTCCGTGAACGTCGTCCCAGGCCGGTGCCGATTCACCCTCGATCTTCGCGCGCCACTCGATGGATTGCGCGATGCGGCGTGCGCCGACCTGTTGCGCGAGATCGCGGCGATCGCCGATCGCCGCGGTGTCGTCTGCGACGTGCGTGAGACGATGCGCGCCAGCGCCGCACCGAGCGACGCCGTGTGGCAGCGTCGCTGGGAGAATGCGGTCGAGAAGCTCGGACTGCCGGTGCGACGGCTCGCGAGCGGCGCGGGTCACGACGCGATGCGCATCCACGAAGCGATGCCGCAGGCGATGCTGTTCGTGCGCGGCGAGAACGCAGGCATCAGCCACAATCCGCTCGAAAGCACGACGAGCGACGACATCCAGACGGCCGTCGAGGCGTTCGCCGGCATGCTCGAGGCGCTTGCCGGCGAACGCCGGTGAGCGCGGATAACTGGCTACCCGAGCGTTCGCAGCTCCCGCAACGCGACCGAGAACATCGCCGAGTCGAGCACCGGCGCCGCACGCAGTTCGGCCAACAGCTGTTCCTCGCGCTCGATCGCGCGGTGGTTGCGTTCCTGCCACGCGGCAATCAGCGCATGCGGATCGTCGATGCGCGCGCCGCCGACGAGCACCTCGGTCGTCACCGTACGCTGCAGCGCCGACAGGTCGTCCTGCATCGCACCCTTCGCCAGCCGGCGCCAGTGCTGGTCCTCGGGCAGCTCCGCGAGCTTGCCGCGCAACCACGGCAGGCCGAGCTGCGTGGACACGCTGAAATAGATCCCGGCGACGAGCTCGACCGGCCGACCTGTCGCGTCGCCGACTTCGACGATGTCCAGCGTCGAATACAGTGTGTCCAGCGCCACGACGCGCGCCGCCAGCGCCTCCGGCACACCGCGTGCCGAATACGCAGCGATTGCCGCGTCGATGCGCGCCCGGTCCCCGCCCTCCGTGAGTTCCGGCAGCCGTGACGCGAGCGCTTCGACGCGCGGCGTGAACTGCGCGATCGTTGCGGCCATGTCTTCGGTGAGGCGGCGCGACCGCAGGAACCACATCGTTCCACGCTCGATCAGCCGGCTCGAATCGACGAGCATTTCCATCTGGGCTGCGTTGTCGATCTTGCCATCGAGCGCCTCGATTTCCTTCCACATCCCGACGAAGCCGAAGATCTCGCGTGCCAACAGGTAGGCACGGACGATCTCGTGCGGCTTGGCACCTGTCGTTTCCGTGAGCCGGTGCACGTACGTGCTCCCGACGCGGTTCAGCATGCTGTTGATCACATGCGTCGCGATGATCTCGCGCGACAGCGGGTGGCGCGACATGTACGTCGCGTACGTGGCGCGCAGCGCCTCCGGGAAATAGCGGGAGAGTGCCGTGGCGACCCACGGATCGTCCGGCAGCGGCGACGCGAGCACCTCGTCGTAGAGCCACATCTTGCTGTAGGCGAAGAGCACGGCGCCCTCGGGCGTGGTCAGCCCGACTTCGCTGCGGCGGCGCTCGGCGATCTCGTCGTCGGACGGCAGGTATTCGATCGTCCGCGAGAGCCGTCCATTCTTCTCTAGGAACTGGATGAACCGCTGCTGCGCGTCGAGCAGGCGAGGCGCAATCCGGTTCATCGCCGATAGCGCCTGCGTCTGGAAGTAATTGTCGCGCAACACCAGCGCCGCGACGTCGTCCGTCATTTGCGCGAGCAGTGCGTCGCGCCGCTTCTCGGTCAACTCGCCGTCCCGCATCGCGAGGCCGAGCAGTATCTTGATGTTGACTTCATGGTCCGACGTGTCGACGCCGGCGGAGTTGTCGATCGCGTCGGTGTAGATCCGTCCGCCTGCGAGCGCGTACTCGATACGGCCCAGCTGCGTGCAGCCCAGGTTGCCGCCTTCGCCGACGACCTTGCAGCGAAGCTCGCGCGCGTCGATGCGCACGGCGTCGTTCGCGCGATCGCCCACTTGCGCGTGCGTTTCGGTCGTCGCCTTCACGTAGGTGCCGATGCCGCCGTTGTAGAGGAGGTCGACCGGCGCCTTGAGGATCGCGTTCACGAGCTCCGTCGGCGACATCGCCTTGGCGGCGACGCCCAGCGCCTTCGCCGCTTCCGGGGTGACGGTAATCGACTTCGCGCTGCGCGGATAGATGCCGCCACCGTTCGAGAGCAGCGATACGTCGTAATCGCCCCACGACGAACGCGGCAGCTTGAACAGTCGTTCCCGTTCGGCGAATGACGTTTTCACGTCGGGGTCGGGATCGATGAAGACGTGGCGATGATCAAACGCCGCGACGAGCCTGATGTGCCTCGACAGCAGCATGCCGTTGCCGAACACGTCGCCCGACATGTCGCCGATGCCCGCGACTGTGAAGTCGGTCGTCTGCGTGTCGACGCCCATTTCGAGGAAATGGCGCTTGACCGACTCCCACGCGCCGCGCGCGGTGATGCCCATCGCCTTGTGGTCGTATCCCGCCGACCCGCCCGACGCGAACGCATCGTCGAGCCAGAATTTGTATTCGCGGCTGATGCCGTTCGCGTAATCGGAGAACGTCGCCGTTCCCTTGTCCGCGGCAACGACGAGGTAGGGATCGTCGGCATCGTGCCGTTTCACACGCGGGGGCGCGACGATCGAGTCGCCTGCACGATTGTCGGTGAGATCGAGCAAGCCGCGCAGGTAGTCCTTGTAACAGGCCACGCCCTCCTTCATCAGCGCGTCGCGATCGCCGGGCGGCGGGGGACGTTTCAGCACGAACCCGCCCTTCGAGCCGACCGGCACGATCACCGAGTTCTTCACCATCTGCGCCTTGACGAGGCCCAGCACCTCGGTGCGGTAATCCTCGGGCCGATCAGACCAGCGCAACCCTCCGCGGGCAACCCTGCCGCCCCGCAGATGCACGCCTTCGAACCGCGTCGAGTAGACGTAGATCTCGAACATCGGCTTGGGCTCGGGCAAGCCTGGCACCTTCGACGGGTCGAACTTGAACGACAGGAACGAGCGCGGCGCACCGGCCGCGTCGCGGCGCCAGTAGTTCGTGCGCGTCGTCGCGAGAATCAGCGCCAGGTACTGACGCAACACGCGGTCCTCGGAGAGATTTTCGACCTGCTCGAGCGCACGCTCGATCGCGCTCACCCGTCGGACGCTCTCGGCTTCGTCGGTCACGACGTCCGGATCGAACCGCTGCTTGAACAGTGCCACGAGCTCGGCCGCGACAACGGGGTGTGCAGCGAGGGTGGCTTGGATGAACGATTGCGACAGCGCGAAGCCGATCTGGCGCAGATAGCGACCATACGCGCGCAGTATCGTCACCTCGGTCGCAGGCAGTCGCGCGGCGACGACGAGCCGGTTGAAGTCGTCGCTGTCGATCTCGCCGCGGAACACGTAACCGAACGCATCCTCGAAAAGTCCGTGCAGCGCGTCGACTTCGGCGTCGGCCGTTGCCGACAACAGCCCGAGGTCGTGCATCCAGATCGGGGCACGGCCTTCCGGTGCGACGCGATACGGCCGCTCGTCGAGCACCTTCATGCCCATGCGCTCGAGCATCGGCAGGCTTTCCGACAGCGTGATCGGGCCGCCGAGGCGGAACAGCTTGAAGCGCAGCGCGTTGGGCGCGGCCCCGAGCGGCCGATACAGCGACATGCCGAGTGGCGATGCCGCGTTGAGCCGATCCATCATCTCGACGTCCGGCACCGCGTTGCGCGCGGCGAAGTCCTCGCGGTATGCCGCCGGGAACGCACCGCCGAACGCACGGAACAGCACGTTGCCGCGCGCCTCGCCCAGCGCGCCGATCAGCGCGTCCTTGAGCTCGTCGTCCCATCGGCGCGCCGCCGCGGCAAGCTCGGCCTCGAGCGCGCGCACGTCGATCGGCGGAACGTGTCCCGGGGTCGTCCGCACAGTGATCATCACGCGCGCCAGCGACGACTCCGACAGGTGCACGTTGAAATCCGAGCTCTGGCCGTTGAACGCGCGCATCAGCACGGCCTGCCATTTCTGCCGCACCCTGGTCGCGTAGAGCTCTCGTGGCGCGTAGATCAGGCACGTGACGAAGCGCTCGAACGTATCGCGGCGAACGAACAGCCGGAAGCGCTGCCGGTCGGCAAGATGCAGGATGCCGGTAGCCGTACGCAAGAGCTCGTCTTCCGAGATCTGGAACAGCTCGTCGCGCGGATAGTTGTCGAGGATATTGATCAGCTGCTTTTCCGCGTGCCCGCCCGCCGGAACGTTCACCCTGCGGATGACATCGGCTGTCTTGTTGCGTAGCAGCGGTATGTCGGCCGGGTTCGCGCTGTACGCGCCGTGGGCGAACAGGCCGAGAAAGCGATGCTCGCCACAGACCTGGCCATCCTTGTCGAAGCGCTTGATCGCGATGTAATCGAGAAATCCCGGCCGATGCACGGTCGAGCGCGACGTCGACTTGGTGATGACGAGGAGCTCGGGACGGCGCGCATACGCACGTACCTCGGGCGGCAGCGCAGCGAAGCTGACCGCTACGTCCTTGCTGCGCGATTCGCCAAGAATGCCGAGGCTCGTTCCGGGCACAATCTGCAGCGCATCCTGCCCATCGATCCGCACGAGGTCGTGACAGCGGTAACCGAGGAACGTGAAATGGTTGTCCGCGAGCCATTCGATGAAGGCGACGCCTTCGTCGACCTGATCGGCGCGAAGCGGGGACGGCGGCGCGCGACGGATCGCGTCGGCGATCGAACGTGCCTTGTCACGCATGGCTGCCCAGTCTTCGACGGCGGCACGCACGTCGCTCAGCACGTGAGTGATGTCGGCCGCGAGCGCCTGCAGTGCCGCACCGTCGATCGTCCGGTCCACTTCCAAATGGATGAACGATTCGACCCGACGCGTCGCCGAGTCGTCGGATGCGAGTCCGGTCAGCGTGCCATCAGGGGCTCGCTCGACGCCGATGATCGGATGGACGATGAGGTGCAGCGTCAGGCCGTGGCGATTCGCTTCCATCGCCACCGAGTCGACGAGAAACGGCATGTCGTCGTTGACGATCTCGACGATCGTATGCTTCGACAACCACCCCTGCTCCTCGATCGTCGGATTGAACGCGCGCACGCGCGCCTCGCCCGGTGCACGCTTGCGGGCGAAGTTCCAGTGGGAGAGCGCCGCGCCATACAGGTCGGCGGGCAATCGTTCCTGCAGGTCCTCGGGATCTACCTGCTCGTAGTAGCGTGCGACAAAGTCCTGCAGCGTCGCGCGAAGGTCCGCTCCGATGCCGGTCGCGACGAGCTTGGCGATCTCCTCCTGCCGCTGAGTGCGAGATTTCTCGGCGATATCGGTCACGGAACCCCCAGCACCTACTTCTTCGGCGATACCGCGATGCCGACCGCCTCGGTGTAAGTCGCCTGAATCTGATCCCCCTTCGCAACGAGCTTGAACTGCTCGGGATCGCGAATCTTGAGATCGACGGTCCGTTCCTTGCCGCGAACCGTCACGGTCTGCGTGGCGGGATCCAGGTCGATGACGTCGCCTACCAGGGTCACCTGCCGGGCACCGGCGGCGCCCGGTGCCCCTCCCTCCTTCGCCCGCATCGCCGCCGCTTGCTCGGTTGCCCCGACCGGCAGACCCCCGCCCTTCTTGAGTTCGATGGCGAGCGATTCGACGTACTGGGCTTCGACCTGGTCGCCGACCTTCAACTGCGCAAAATTCCTGACTTCCGGTCCCGCGACGATCGTGACTTCCCGGCCCTTCGGCCCCTTCATCGTCACCGACCGCGTCGCCTTATCGATGGCGGTAATCGTCGCGGAAACCTTGACCGTCTGCGCGATGCCGGCAGCGCCGGGAGACTTGCCGGCG
>Ga0111539_10004469_pt1 | contig 18283 bp, 14 predicted proteins | sample RhiMethybrSRZTD1_FD_79667 | JGI IMG/M metagenome (GOLD analysis project Ga0111539, IMG submission 79667) | Populus rhizosphere microbial communities from Tennessee, USA - Rhizosphere MetaG P. TD hybrid SRZTD1 (version 2) (version 2) | ecosystem: Host-associated > Plants > Roots > Rhizosphere >... | reverse complement strand
CGCCCGGCTCGAGGCTGATCGGGGTCGGGGGCGGCTGGCGTTTGCAGGTCCGTGCGCGTTTGGCCGACTTGGTTTGGCTTCGGTGGCAGGGGCTTCGTCGCGCTACTCGCGAGCTTTGCTCGAGACGCTCGCGCTGATCGCGTACCGGCAGCCGATCACCCGCAGCGAGATCGAAGAGATCCGCGGCGTGACGATCGCTTCGACGATCATGCGCACGCTGCAGGAGCGCAACTGGATTCGCGTCGTCGGTCACCGCGAAGTGCCGGGCCACCCGGAACTGCTCGGTACCACGCGCGATTTCCTCGACTACTTCGGGCTGAAAAGCCTGGACCAGCTGCCGACGCTGGCGGAGCTGCGCGACGTCGAGACGATCGGCGTGCAGCTGGAGCTGCCGGGCGGTGAGGCGCCGGCGGATGCGCTCGCGGAAGAGACCGAAGCGACGGCCGAGGTCGCGACCGACGAGTCGGATGCGGCGGTCGAGGCCGCGCCCGAGGACGCGGACGACGCAGCTTCGCCGTCGCTGGTCGCGTCGGCGGACGACGAAGAGCCGCGCACGCTCCTGTAGGTCGGGCTTTAGCCCGACACCATGTCCGAACGTCTTCATAAGCTGCTCGCGCAGCACGGGTTCGGCTCACGGCGCGAGCTCGAGAAGTGGATGCTCGAAGGCCGCGTCGAGCTCAACGGCCGTCCCGCGCAGCCTGGTGACCGCTATTCGAGCGGCGATCGCGTCGCGATCGACGGCCGCGACATCTCCGGCCGCCTCAAAGTCTCGGCTGCGCCGAGCGTCCTGCTCTACAACAAGGCTCAGGGCCAGCCGATCACGGGCGCTGGCGAAGATGAAGCGTCCGGCAAGTCGGTGATGGAATCGCTGCCGTCGGTCCGTGGCGGGCGCTGGCTCGTCATCAACACCATGCAGGCGGGCGACAGCGGACTGATGCTCGTTACGAGCGATGGTCGACTCGCGGACGCGCTGCGCCGCCGCGCGGAAACGATTCCCGCAGCCTATGTCGCGCGCGTGCTGGTGCCGACACCCGAGTTCGACGTGAGCACGCTGCCGCGCGTGGTGAGATACGACGAGGAGACGATCGAGTTCGAGAGCATCGAGCCCGCGGGCGGCGAGGGGACCAATCGCTGGTTTCGCGTCGAGTCGCGCCGCACGCATCGCCGCGCCGCCGTGCGCGCGCTGTTCGAAAGCCGCGGCTTGAAAGTGAGTCGCGTGATCCAGGTGCAGTTCGCCGACATCGAATTGCCGCGCGATCTGCCGCGCGGCAGGCACCGCCAGCTGTCGCACGATCGTGTCGAAGCGCTGTACGCGCTCGCGGAGCTGCAATTGCCGGAAGCCGAGAGCAAGCCCAAGCCGAAGCCGCGTGGGCGCCGCGCCGCTACTGGGCGGAAAAAGTCTCGCCGGTGATGCCGCGGCTGTCCGGGCCGAGCAGGAACAGATACGGCGCGACGATCGCTTCCGGCGCGAGCAACGTCGCCGGATCTTCCGCCGGGTAGGCTGCGAGCCGCATCTTCGTTCGAACTTTCCCCGGATCGATGCTGTTGACGCGGATCTTGGGTGAGTTTTCCAGCTCGTCCGCCAGCATGCGCATCAGGCCCTCGCTCGCCCATTTCGACACGAGGTACGCGCCCCAGTACGCGCGGGGGCGCGGCACGACGCCGCTCGAAGTGAACACGATCGACGGATCGGCGGAGCGTTTCAGCAGCGGCAGGCAACAGCGCGTCAGGATGAAAGGCGCAGTGACGTTGACGTGCATCGTGCGCATCCACTTCGGGACGTCGTGATGCTCGATCGGGGCGCGCTCGCCGAGCATGCCGGCGTTGTGCAGCAGCGTGTCGAGCCTGCCGAATTCCTGTTCCAGCGCCGCGGCGAGCTTCTCGTACTCGTCGGCTCCGGCCTTCTCGAAATCCAACGGCACGATTGAGGGCCGCGGATGCTGCGCGGCGACGATAGAGTCGTAAACGGCTTCGAGCTTGCGAACGTTGCGACCATGCAGGAGCACAGTCGCACCGTGTGCAGCAGCGGCCTGCGCCACGGCTTTGCCGATGCCGTCGCTCGCTCCCGTGATGAGAACGACTCGTCCGGCCAGCGCGTCGGCGGCTGGTTTATAAGTGCGTAGGTCCATGCCGTGATTGTACGCGGTCAGTCCGGCAGCAGACCCGACAGCCCTCTCATAGCTTTCTCGCTGTTCGCCACGCCACCCAAGGCTTCTCGATCGGACCCAGATCGATGCGCTCGGCCGCGACGTCGTAGTCGTTGGCTGCGATGCGGTCGAGCAGGCGGCGGTGCAGGGCGGCCAGCACGGCCAGCGGACGCAGCGATGCGCTCGTCGCTGCGAGCGCCGCTTGCAACTCTTCCTTCACGAGTTCCCGGTATTCGCGCAGCGCGATCTTGAGGCGCGGCGGCACTTCGCGGCTGCGGAGATCTTCGAGCGTCACGCTGTGCTCGGTGAGCCGGTCCTGCGGCAGGTACACCCGTCCGTCGTTAGCGTCCGGGCGCAGGTCGCACAGGATCTCGCTCTGTCGGACGCCGATGCCGAGGCGATTCGCGGTCGCGCGATTCGCGTCGTCGAGCGGCGCCGGAGCGACCAGCTGCGCCGCCATCAGCTCCTGAATCGCGCCGCCGCTGCGCGAGCAGTAGGCGCGCAGCTCGCGCATGTTCGAGTACGTCATGCGTGCGAGATCCATGTCGGCAGCGACCGCGACTTCGTGCAGCTTGCTGAAGCCCGCGCGATCGCCTGGCATCTCATTCAACAGTTTGGTTGCGGGATGCTGCGGATTGCCGTTCACGAGGCGATCGATCTCGGCGCGCCACCACTGCAGGCGAGTGTGCGCGACGTCGTGATTCGCGCTCACCGCCGATTCGCGAATCTCCGCGTCGACGACGTACAGCGCGCACAACTGATCGCGCTTGTCGTCGGGCGCGTAGAGCAGCGAGAAGTAGCGCATGGAGCCGACCGGCGCAGCGCGGTTGACCAGCGAATCATCCAGGCGCGACACGCTTCGCTTCCCCTCCCTTACGCTCCCCCGTCTTGCGAGGGAGGGGAGGGTGGGGGCGTTTGCTCCGGCTCCGGTTCCGGTATCGCGGCGAACAGGTCGTAGTCCTCGCTCCATTGCGGCTCACGCGCCAGCTTGTCGACGGGCTCGAGCGACTCGATCTCGCGCTCGGGCCGCACGCCGAGCTCGGTGAATTTGCGGGCGCCCGGCAGCACCTGGCGCTCGAGCGAACCGACGGCGGCGTTGAAAGTCTCGACGCTGGTCGCGAGGTTGCGCCCGAGCTTCGTGAGGTGGCCGGTGAACACTCCGAGACGCTTGTACAGCTCCTCGGCAAGCGAGCGGATGGTCTCGGCATTCTGCGCGAGCACCGTCTGCCGCCAGCCGTACGCGACGGTCTTGAGGATCGCGACGAAGCTCGACGGCGTCGTGATGATCACGTTCTGGCGGATGCCGTCCTCGATCAGCGAGGGGATCTCGGCCAGCGCCGCTGACAGGAACTGATCGCCGGGAATGAACAGGATGACGAAGTCGGGACTCTTCTCGAACTGGTTCCAGTAGCTCTTGGCGCTGAGTTGCCGCACGCGCTCGGCGACGGCCTGAGCATGCCGGCGCAGCGCCGTGGCGCGCACGTCGTCGGTTGTCGCTTCGACCGCTTCGAGGTATGCATCGAGCGGCGTCTTCACGTCGACGACCAGGTCGCGGCCTTCCGGCATGTGCACGACCATGTCCGGACGCAGCGCGCCGTCCTCGGTGCGCACGTGCACCTGCTCGGCGAAGTCGCAGTGCTCGACCATGCCCGCCAGCTCGGCGAGCCGGCGCAGCGTCAGCTCGCCCCACTGGCCGCGCACTTCTGGCCGGCGCAGGGCGTTCACCAGCGTGCGCGTTTCCTTCTGCAGCGCCACCTGTCCCGCTGTAACGGCTTCGATCGAGCTGCGCAGGCTGCCGAACGATTCGGCGCGCTCCATCTCGATGCGCTGCATCTGCTGCTCGGTCTTGTTCAGCGCGTCGCGGATGGGCGCAACCAGCGCCTCGATAGCCTTCTCACGCTGCATCAGCGCGGTGGCTGCGTTCTGGTTGTGCTGGCCGAGATGCTCGCGCGCCAGCTTCAGGAACACTTCGCTGTTCGAGCGCATCGACTGACCCGCGACGTTGTCGAACGTCGAGCGCAGCCGCTCGATAGCCTGGTTGAGCGCCTCTTCCCGCTCCCTATCAATCCGCTCGTCGGTTTTCACCTGTGCGCGTACGACTGCAAGCTCCAGGTGCAGCGATTCGCGTTTGCGCCGCCCGCGCCACGTCGCCGCCAGCACGCCGATGAGCCCGCCGATGATCAAGCCGACCAGCGTCGCCACCAGGACCGACGTGCTCACTCGGACTCTCCTCCGACATCGACAGGACGACGCAGATGCATCATGTAATTCACGTCCACATCGGTGGATTGCCGCGCACTGTTCTGGAAGGGATCGTAGGCGAGCCCCGCAACGTCCTCGACGGTCAGCTGTGCCGCGCGGGCCCAGCGCGCCAGCTCCGAGGGTTTGATGAAGCGCTCGTACGTGTGCGTGCCGCGCGTGAGCAGATTCATGACGTACTCGGCGCCGACGATTGCCAGCAGGTATGACTTGAGATTGCGATTGAGCGTCGAGACGAACACGTGACCGCCGGGCTTCACCAGGGTGCGTAACGCACGCAGCACGCTGTCGGGTTCAGGGACGTGCTCCAGCATCTCCATGCACACGGCGATGTCGTAGGAGCCGGCGTGTTGCGCGGCATGCGTTTCCGCAGATTCCCGCGCATAGCGCACGCTGACCTTGCTTTCGAGCCCGTGCAGCTCCGCGACCTCGATCGTCTGCGGTCCCAGATCGATGCCGGTGACCTGCGCGCCCCGCAAGGCCATGGCTTCGCTCAGCAGCCCGCCGCCGCAGCCAACGTCGAGCACGCGCTTACCGGTCAGACCAGCCCGGGTGTCGACGTAGTCGAGGCGCACCGGGTTCAGGGCATGCAGCGGCCGGAACTCGCCATGCGGGTCCCACCAGCGCTGCGCGATCGCGTCGAAGCGGGCGATCTCCTGCGGATCGTGGTTGGGAGTCGCGGTGCTCATGAGGAGTGCAGGCTTTCGTGGATGCGGGCTTGCCAGTACTGGGCTCGCCTTAACACGTCTTCAAGGTCGAGGGCGCTAAGTCGGCCGTCGTCGACCAGCTGGCGTCCGGCGACCCACACATCGCTGACCTGATCGCGCGACGCCGAGAACAACACTTGTGCGGCGGGGTCGTAAACGGGCTGGGTGTGGGCTCGCGACAGATCGATGCAGCACAAGTCGGCCCACTTGTTGGCGACCAGCGATCCGGTGACTTCGGCCAGACCGAGCGCCCGTGCGCCGCCGAGTGTGGCGGCGTGCAGCCATTCGTGCGCTGGAATCGGCGACGGGGATGGAGTAAGGCCGCGAGCGGTCAGCGCCGCACTCTGCAGCTCCGCGAGCATGCTGAGATCGTTGCTGCAGGCGGCCGCGTCCGTACCGAGCGCGATGTTCACGTTGTGCGCCTTCAGTGTCGCCACGGGGCATTCGCTGAGGCCGAGCTTCAAGCCGGAGCGCGAGCAATGGACGACGCTGGCGCCGACGCGGCTGAGTTGTGCGACCTCGCTGTCGTCGAGCTCAGGCACGTGCACCGCCGTCAGCAGCGGCGAGAGCAGGCCCAGTTGTTCGACCCGGCCGAGCACCTGCCTGCGACCGAGGCTACCCAGGTCGCGCGCCTCGATCAGGCGGATCGTCACCGGCAGCTCCAGCTCGTCGGCCGCGCGGCGCACGCGCAGGAGCGTTTCGTCCGCGCTCGCATCGAAGTCGGGCGCCATCGCGGTCGTGATCAGCGGATCGTCGCGATACTCGTCGTGCAGGGCGATGCCCTTCGCGAGGCATTCGTTGGCTGAGCCGGCCCACGGGCTTGGCGAATCGGCCACCGGCAGGCCGATGCAGGCGCGGATCCTGGCTTCCGACGCCGCCTGCGCCACGACTTCCGGGAACAGGTGCATGTCGGCGAAGCAGGTGGTGCCGCTCGTCAGCATGTCCGCAATTGCCAGCTCGGTGCCGTCGCGGACGTATTCGGCGTCCATCCAGCGCTGCTCGAGCGGACGGACCTGGCGATTGAGCCAATAGTCGAAGGAGGAGCTTTCCGCCGCGCCCCGCAGCAGCGTCATGGCGGCCCGGGTGTGTGCGTTGACGAATCCCGGCAGCAACACGTGCGTCGGGCGCTCGATGCTTTCGGCAGCGGCAAAACGGGTCCGCGCCTGGGCCGCGGGCAAGACCGCGACGATCTGTCCGCGATGCACGGCGACCGCGTGGTTCTCCAGCACGAGGCCGGCGGGCTCGATCGGAATGACCCAGCGGGCGGTGATCAGCGTATCGATGGATTCCATGAAAAAACCAAGGAAAAAATTGCGCTCCGTGGGCGTGCGAAGTATAGCCCGAGCACGCGCTCGCAGCGGTGTGGAAAGGTTCGGCGCAGTGGCTCGCTGTGCTAAGATTCGCCACTTAAATTCGCACTGAACACGACTCCTCAATGGCCGAAATCGCGCGCGAAATCCTGCACGTCAACCTCGAAGACGAGATGCGCCAGTCGTATCTCGACTATGCGATGAGCGTCATCGTCGGGCGCGCCCTGCCCGACGTGCGCGACGGCCTGAAACCGGTCCACCGCCGCATCCTGTTCGGCATGCAGGAGAGCAACAACGTCTCGTCGCGGCCGTACGTGAAGTGCGCGCGTGTGGTCGGCGACGTGATGGGCAAATACCATCCGCACGGCGACGCTGCGATCTACGACGCGATGGTGCGCCTGGCGCAGCCGTTCTCGATGCGCTATCTGCTGGTGGACGGGCAGGGTAATTTCGGCTCGGTCGACGGCGACCCGCCGGCGGCCCAGCGCTACACCGAGTGCCGCATGACGGCGCTGTCCTCGGACCTGCTCGCGGACATCGACAAGGAGACCGTCGACTTCGTCGACAACTACGACGGCAAGGAAAAAGAGCCGGTCGTACTGCCGACGCGCGTGCCCAACCTGCTGGTGAACGGCGCCGCCGGCATCGCAGTCGGCATGGCTACCAACATTCCGCCGCACAACCTCGGCGAAGTGGTCACGGCGTGCCTCGCGCTGATCGACGATCCGGGCATCTCGATCGCCAACCTGATGCAGATCATCCCGGGCCCGGATTTCCCGACGGCCGGCATCATCAACGGCTCGCAGGGCATCGCCCTCGCTTATGCGACCGGCCGCGGCCGCCTGGACGTGCGCGCGCGCACCACCATCGAGGAAGACGACAAGGGCCGGCAGGCGATCATCATCACCGAGCTGCCGTACCAGGTGAACAAGGCGCGGCTGCTGGAGCGCATCGCCGAGCTGGTGCGCGAGAAGATCATCGAGGGCATCGCCAGCGACGGTCTGCGCGACGAGTCGGACAAGGACGGCATGCGCATCGTCGTGGAGCTCAAGCGCGGCGAGGTGGCCGATATCGTGCTGAACAACCTGTTCAAGCACACGCCGATGGAGTCGGTGTTCGGCATCAACATGGTGGCGCTGCAGGATGGGCAGCCGAAGCTCTTCAACCTCAAGGAGATGCTGGAAGCGTTCGTGCGCCATCGCCGCGAGGTGGTGACCCGACGCACCGTCTACGATCTGCGCAAGGCGCGCGAGCGCGCCCACATCCTCGAAGGCCAGGCGATCGCGCTCGCGAACATCGACGAAGTCATCGCCGTGATCAAGGCATCGCCGTCGCCGGCAGAAGCGAAAGTCGCACTGATGAGCCGCGCGTGGACGTCGGGCGCAGTGCCCGAGATGCTGGCGCGCGCCGGCGAGGTCGTGACGCGCCCCGACGATCTCGCCGACGAGTTCGGCCTCAAGCCGGAAGGCTATCGGCTGTCGGACGCGCAGGCGCAGGCGATCCTCGAAATGCGGCTGAATCGCCTGACGGCGCTGGAGCAGGACAAGATCGTCACCGAGTTCCAGGAGCTGCTGGTGCAGATCCGCGACCTCAGCGACATTCTGGCGCGCCCCGAGCGCCTGCTCGCCGTGATTCGCTCGGAGCTGGAAGACATCCGTGCGAAGTACGCCGATGAGCGCCGCACCGAGATCATCCAGGACCATTCCGACCTGACGATCGAGGACCTGATCGAGCAGCAGGACGTCGTGGTCACCTTGTCGCACGGCGGCTATGCGAAGGCGCAGCCGGTGACGGATTATCAGGCGCAACGGCGCGGCGGGCGCGGCAAGGCCGCGACGTCGATGAAGGAAGAGGACTTCATCGACAAGCTGTTCGTCGCCAACACGCACGATACGCTGCTGTGCTTCTCGAACGCCGGCAAGATGTACTGGCTCAAGGTCTACCAGCTGCCGCAGGCGAGCCGCGGCTCGCGCGGCAAGCCGATCGTGAACCTGCTGCCGCTGCAGGAGGACGAGCGCATCACCGCGGTGCTGCCGATCCACGAGTTCGAAGAGAACAAGTTCGTGTTCATGGCCACCGCGACCGGCACGGTCAAGAAGACCTCGCTCGAAGCGTTCTCGCGGCCGCGTCAGGCCGGCATCATCGCGATCGAGCTCGAGGCCGGCGACCGGCTGGTCGGCGTCGACATCACCGACGGCCACCGGCAGATCATCCTGTGCTCGAGCGGCGGCAAGGCGATCCGCTTCGACGAGAACGACGTGCGGCCGATGGGACGCACCGCCGCGGGCGTGCGCGGCATCCGCCTGCCGGTGAGCGAGGAAGTGATCTCGCTGATGATCGTCGACGAGCAGGGCATGGTGCTCACAGCCTCGCAGAACGGCTATGGCAAGCGCACGGTGGTCGAGGATTTCCCGATCCACGGCCGCGGCGGCCAGGGCGTGATCGCCTTGCAGATCAGCGAGCGCAACGGCCAGATGGTCGGCGCTTTGCTCGTGAAACCCGACGACGAGATCATGCTGATCAGCTCCAGCGGCACGCTGGTGCGCACGCCGGCCGGCGAAATCTCGATCCAGGGTCGCAATACCCAGGGCGTGCGCCTGATCCGGCTCGATGAAGGCGATCGGCTGGTCGGTCTCGAACGCATCGTCGCCGACGGGACGGAAGGCGAAGAGGGCGGCGAGCCGCCCCTGTAGTCGGACTTCAGCCGCCTGCAGGTGACCCGTAATACAGAAGTCAGTCGCCTTCGGCCGGCGCGTGGCTCAGCACAGCGACGCACGCCACTGTCAGCTTCGGCTGCCGCGGACCAGGAACTTTCCATACGACGACGTAGTTCATCCGGATGCCCGCGAGTGCGCGGGCCCCGGTGAAGATAAGGACTCTCGGCCAAGACCAGCCATGCTGTTCACCAGTGCCGCCTTCCTGTTCGTGTATCTGCCGATCACCCTTGCGGGCTTCTTCGCCGTGGCCCGCGTCGGCGGCCTGCGCATGGCGATCGTATGGCTCACGTTGTGTTCGCTCTGCTTCTACGGCTATTGGGACGTGCGGTTCGTCGCCCTGTTGCTGGGCTCTATTGCCTTCAACTACCTGATCGGTGAAGCACTCTATCGCGCCCGCGCCAGCACGGTCGGCAAGCGCAAGGCCCTGCTGGCGGGAGGCATCGCCGTCGATCTCGCCGTTCTCGGCTACTTCAAGTACGCCGGCTTCTTCGTCAGCACCGTCAACACCTTGACAGCCGCGCACTTGCCGGTCCCGCAGATCGTGCTGCCGCTTGGGATTTCGTTCTTCACCTTCACGCAGATCGCGTACCTCGTCGATGTGTACGCCGGGAAAGTGACCGAACGCAGCCTGCCGCGCTACGCCTTGTTCGTGACCTACTTCCCGCACCTGATCGCGGGTCCGGTGCTGCATCACTCTGAAATGATGCCGCAGTTCGCCGATGAGCAGATCGCGCGGCTGCGAGCCAAGAATTTCGCGCTCGGGCTTGGGTTTCTGGTGATCGGCCTTGCCAAGAAAGTGCTGCTGGCTGATTCAGTGGCACCCCTGGCAAACGCGGGCTTCGACATCGTCAACACCGAGCCCTTGACCACGCTGCAGGCGTGGCACGCAACGCTGGCGTACAGCCTGCAGATCTACTTCGATTTCTCCGGCTATTCGGATATGGCCGTGGGGCTGTCATTGCTGATCGGGGTGCGGCTGCCCTACAACTTCGATTCGCCCTATAAATCGCGCAGCATCACCGAGTTCTGGCGTCGCTGGCATATGACGCTATCGCGGTTCCTGCGCGACTATCTCTACATCCCCCTGGGCGGAAATCGGCACGGTGCGGCCCGCCGCCACCTGAATCTCCTGTTGACCATGCTGCTCGGTGGACTGTGGCACGGGGCTGCATGGACTTTCGTCATCTGGGGCGGTCTGCACGGCTGCTACTTGATGTGCAATCACGGCTGGCGCTGGTGCGCCGGCAACATCGCGGGGCTGCGTCGCCTGGCCGGCAGTTCGCTCGCTCGACATGCGGGCACATGGCTTGGGTGGCCGCTGACCCTGCTCGCGGTCATGGTCAGTTGGGTGTACTTCCGCGCCGAGAGCCTGCCTGCTGCGCATCGCATGTTGTCGTGCATGACGGGCGCCTGCACGATTTCCGGACCGCCGCCCGGCATCGCTGCGCAATGGCCGCTGTTGCTCGCGCTTGCCGCGATTGCACTGTTCGCCCCGAACTCACAGCAGCTGATCGACGGTTCGTTGCGCACGGCGCTCGACCGCATGCAAGGGCGCACGCTGCTCGGCAAGCTGGAGCCTGCCAGCCTGCTCACCGGCGCCGCGGGCGTGATAGTGGTGATGATCGCGATGATCTCCGCCTCACGGCTGATCAGCGAATTCATCTACTTCAATTTCTGAAGGGCATGAACAAGATCGCGCGTCACGGCTGGTCGGTGCTCGTTGGGATGGCGCTGACCCTGCTCGCGCTGGAGCTGGTGCTGCGCTGCCTGCCGCTGATCGACGTGCATTCGGCCGACCCGAGGGCCGACTGGCCGATCAGGACCTGGGTGCCGCACGTGCGCTATACGCATTCGACCGGCTGGGCGCTCCACAACGTCCGGCATGGCACCGTCAATGATTATGGCTATATCTCGCCGTTCGACTACCGAGGCTTGACGCACGGCGTCGCCGTGTTCGGCGACAGCTTCGTCGAGAGTCTGATGAACGACTATTCCGAGGCACTCGCCGGGGTGCTCGCGCAGCTGCTCGGGCCGCGCCGGCCCGTGATGAATTTCGGCATCTCGAACAGTGCCATGGCGCATTACCTCGGCAGCGCTCCATTGATCGCCGGTCGCTTCCACCCGGACGCTGCAGTGGTGGTGATCGGCGTCAACGATTTCAGCTCGTCCTTCAGCAGGCAGCCCGGACGATTCAGCTGGGCACAAGGTGCGAAATTCCCGGTGGAGCTGACACCGGAACGACGCACCAGCGCTACCGCCCGTTTGCTGCGCTCATTGGCGCTGACGCGCTATGTGCGCGGTTCGCTGCGCATGAGTCAGCGAACGCTTTTTCGCAAGCAAGAGGCCGCAGCAGAGGCGGCGCCGGCTTGCAGGGACGAATCGCTCAGCGCACAGGACCGCGCGCTCATAGCGACCTTCGTCGAACGTTTCGGGTCGGCGCTCGGAGTTGCGCCTGAGCGCGTGGTGCTGGTGTTCGATTCCGATCGCCAGTCGATTTACCAGGGCAAACCGCCGCAGGGTGCCTGCGCGACTCGGGATTTGCTCGCCAATCAGCTGCTCGCTGCCCTCGCCAGGCGCGCCGGCTACCATGTAGTGGACACGAAGCCGATTTTCAGCGAGTACTACGCACGCACCCGCCGCCAGGTGGACTATCTGCCGGAGGACGGGCACTGGAATGCCGAGGGTCACAAGCTGGTCGCGCAACGCGTCGCCTGTATCCTGCGCGCAGAACTGCAAGCCCGCTGACGCGCCCATCCGACAGTCAAGTGCGATGAGCAACTCCGTCCAGGCTCGAGTCTTTGGGTTTTAGCCCGACCTGCGAATATTTATATTCCTCCAAGCTCATTCCGTTCGGCGATGAGGCTTGGTATACAAGTCGCCGCCCCCTCCACTCGTCACAGGTCATTCGCTGTTCATGCGCGTCTTCAATTTTTCTCCCGGCCCGGCGGTTTTGCCGCAGGAAGTTCTCGAACAGGCTCGCGAGGAGCTGCTCGACTGGCACGGCACCGGCATGTCGGTGATGGAGATGAGCCATCGCGGCAAGGCGTTCATCTCGATCGCCGAGACCGCGGAGGCCGATCTGCGCGAGCTGCTGGCGGTGCCGAAGAACTACAAGGTGCTGTTCCTGCAGGGCGGCGCCACCGGGCAATTCGCAGCGATTCCGCTCAACCTGACGACGCCGGAGAGCGTCGTCGACTACGTGAACACCGGCTCGTGGTCGAAGAAGGCAATCGGCGAGGCGAAGCACTACGCGCGCGTCAATGTCGCCGCGGACGCGGGCGAGCCGTACGTGTCGATTCCGCCGGTGAGCGGCTGGAAGCGCACGCCCGATGCAACCTACCTGCACTACACGCCGAACGAGACGATCGGCGGCGTCGAGTTCCACTTCGTTCCGGAAGCCGGCAGCGTGCCGCTGGTCGCGGACATGTCCTCGACGATCCTGTCGCGGCCGATCGACGTCGCGAAGTTCGGCGTGATCTACGCCGGCGCGCAGAAGAACATCGGCCCCGCCGGCCTCACGCTCGTGATCGTGCGCGAGGATCTGCTCGGGCGCGCGCGGTCTGCGACGCCTGCCTTCATGGATTTCGCGGCGATGGCCAAAGACGGTTCGATGCTCAACACGCCGCCGACGTTCGCCTGGTACATGGCCGGTCTGGTGTTCCAGTGGCTGAAGCGGCAGGGCGGACTGAAAGCGATGGGCGAGCGCAACCGCGCCAAGGCGGAGCAGCTCTACGCGGCCATCGACGGCTCGTCCTTCTATCGCAACCCGGTCGCGAAGGATGCGCGCTCGTGGATGAACGTGCCGTTCACGCTCGCGAATCCCGAGCTCGACAGGACTTTCACTGCCGAAGCGAAGCAGGCCGGGCTCGTGACGCTCGAAGGTCACCGCTCCGTCGGCGGCATGCGTGCCAGCCTTTACAACGCAATGCCGAGCGAAGGCGTGAACGCGCTCGTCGACTTCATGAAGACGTTCGAGAAGCAGCATGGGTAAGGAATCTTTCAAGATCCTCACGCTCAACAACATCTCGGTGCGCGGGCTGGAGCGCCTGCCGCGCGAGCGTTACGAAGTCGCCTCCGAGATCGGTCATCCCGATGCGATCCTGCTGCGCTCCGCTGACATGCATTCGATGGACGTGCCGAAGAGCGTGAAGGCTGTGGCGCGCGCTGGTGCCGGCACCAACAACATCCCGGTCGCAAAGCTCTCGAAGCGCGGCATTCCGGTCTTCAACGCGCCGGGTGCCAACGCCAACGCCGTCAAGGAGCTCGTTATCGCCGGCATGTTCCTCGCCGCGCGCAACATCTGCCAGGCGTGGGAATACGTCCGCGGGCTGAAGGGCAGCGACGAGCAGCTCGACGAGGAAGTCGAGAAGGGCAAGAAGAAATTCGTCGGCTACGAGCTGCCGGGCCGCACGCTCGGCGTGATCGGCCTCGGCGCGATCGGTGTCGAGGTCGCGAATGCGGCGCATCTGCTCGGCATGCGCGTACTTGGCTTCGATCCGCAGATCACCGTACAGCGTGCATGGCAGCTCTCATCGGGGGTCGAGCAGGCGCTGTCGCTCGACGATCTGTTCTCGCGCTCCGACATGATCACCGTACACGTGCCATTGCTCGAGGCCACGCGCAATCTCGTCAACGCTGCCCGCCTGCGCCTGATGCGTAACGGCGGCGTCGTGCTGAACTTCGCGCGCAGCGGCATCGTCGACGAGGCCGCAGTCCTGGAAGCGCTCGGCAGCGGCAAACTGAATGGCTACGTCTGTGACTTCCCGACCGCACAGCTCAAGGATCACCCGAAGGCCGTGGCGCTGCCGCATCTCGGCGCCTCGACGGGCGAGGCGGAGGAGAACTGCGCGATCATGGTCGCCGACACGCTGCGCGACTTTCTCGAGCAGGGCAACATCCGCAATTCCGTGAACTTCCCCGAGGCGATCCTGCCGCGCACCAGCAGCGCGACGCGCCTGTCGATCGCGAATGAGAACGTGCCGAACATGGTGGGCCAGATCTCGACCGCGCTGGCAGCGGCCAACCTGAACATCGCCGATCTGCTCAACAAGTCGCGCGGCGAGCTCGCGTACACGCTGATCGACATCGACGGCGCCGTGCCGGAGTCGGTGCTCGGCAAGCTCGGGCACATCGAAGGCGTGCTCGCGGTGCGGGTCGTCGTCGCTGCATGAAGAAGAAGCCTGTAGGTCGGGCTTCAGCCCGACAGAAGAGAGTCGGGCTGAAGCCCGACCTACAAGAGATTCGCGACAGCATCGACGGTATCGATCAGCGCATCCACGAGCTGCTCAACGAGCGTGCCAGGCTCGCGCAGCAGGTCGGCAACTCGAAGCGTTCCGCGGGGCTCGGCACCGCCGACTTCTACAAACCCGAGCGCGAGGCGCAGGTTTTGCGCCAGGCACTGGAGCGCAACAAGGGGCCGCTGCGCAACGAAGAGATCGTGCGCCTGTTCCGCGAGATCATGTCGGCGTGCCTCGCGCAGCAGGAGCCGCTCAAGGTCACGTTCCTCGGACCCGAAGGCACGTTCTCGCAGCAGGCGGTTCTCAAGCACTTCGGCCACTCGGTGCGCGCATTGCCACTCGCGTCGATCGGCGAAGTGTTCGAAGAAGTGCAGGCGGGGCACGCGGACTTCGGCGTCGTGCCGATCGAGAACTCGACCGAAGGCACGGTCAACAACACGCTCGACATGTTCCTGACGTCGCCGCTCAAGATCTGCGGCGAAGTCGAGCTGCGCATCCACCAGCACGTGATGGGGCGCATGCACGGCCTGGAAAAGGTCGTGCGCGTCTGCTCGCACCAGCAGTCTTTGGCGCAGTGCCGGCAGTGGCTCGACGAATACCTGCCGAACGCCGAGCGGGTACCGGTCAGCAGCAACGCGGAAGGTGCGCGGCGTGCGCGCGACGAGGACGGCACCGCGGCGATCGCGGGACAGGCGGCCGCCGAGGTCTACGGACTGAACATCATCGTGCCCGAGATCGAGGACGCTCCCGACAACACCACGCGTTTCCTGGTGATCGGTCGCAAGCTGTTCAGCGCGAGCGGCAGCGACAAGACGACGCTGCTGGTCTCGGCCGGCGACACGCAGTCGCCCGGCGCGCTGCATCGCCTGCTCGGCCCGCTGGCACAGCACGGGATCAGCATGACGCGCATCGAGTCGCGGCCGTCGCGTCGCCGCAAGTGGGACTACGTGTTCTTCATCGACGTCGTCGGGCATGCCGACCAGCATCCGCTGAGCACGGCGCTGGAAGAGCTCAAGAAGCAGTCGTCGCTGTTCCGGGTGCTCGGCTCGTACCCGTCCGCGGTACTATGACCCCATGCCCATTGATCCCGCAAAGCTCGCTCCCGACGGCGTCCGTACGCTCGCTCCCTACATTCCCGGCAAGCCGCTCGAAGAGCTCGAGCGCGAGTACGGGATTCGCGACAGCATCAAGCTCGCGTCCAACGAGAATCCGCTCGGCCCGGGGTCGCGCGCACTCGCCGCGATCGCGCAGGCGTCGCAGGAGATCGGGCTCTATCCGGACGGCAGCGGCTTCAAGCTGAAGCAAGCGCTCACGCGCAAGCACGGCTGCGGCACCGACTGCATCACGCTCGGCAACGGCTCGAACGACGTGCTCGTGCTGATCGCGGAGGCGTTCCTGTCGCCGCAGAGCGAAGCGGTCTATTCGCAATACACGTTCGCTGTCTATCCGATCGCCGTGCAGGCGACGGGCGCGACGGCCCGCGTCGCGCCGGCGAACCCGGATGGTCACGCGATGCCCCTGGGTCATGACCTCGCGGCAATGGCGCAACTCATCAACGAGCGCACGCGGCTCGTCTTCGTCGCGAATCCGAACAACCCGACCGGCACGTGGGTCAGTGCAGACGCGCTGCGCAGGTTCATCGCTGCAATCCCGGAACAGACGCTCGTCGTCGTCGACGAGGCCTATATCGAATACGTCAGCGAGCCCGACTTCCCGGACGCGAGCCGCTGGCTCGGCGAGTTCCAGAATCTCATCGTCACGCGCACGTTCTCGAAGGTCTTCGGGCTTGCGGGGCTGCGCGTCGGCTATGCGCTGTCGCATCCGAAAGTGGCCGACATGCTGAATCGCGTGCGACAGCCGTTCAACGTCAATTCGATCGCGCTGGCTGCGGCGCTGGCTGCGCTCGACGACACCGAGCACCTGCGTCGCTCGGTGGAAACGAATCGCGCCGGGATGGCGCAATTGCGCAAGGGCTTCGATGCGCTCGGCGTGCGTCACCTGCCGTCCGCCGGGAATTTCGTCATGATCGACTGCCGGCGCCCCGCGCCGCCGATCTACGAAGCGATGCTGCGCCAGGGCGTGATCGTGCGGCCGGTCGGCAACTACCAGTTGCCGAATCACCTGCGGGTGACCATCGGAACCCGCGAGCAGAATGAGCGTATGCTGGCGGCGCTCGAAGACGCCCTGCGCTGACGATCCGCTGCATGACCGAGTACCTGGTTGAGCCGGCCTCGCAAGTCTCCGGGACGATCCGCGTACCCGGCGACAAATCCATCTCGCATCGCGCGCTCATGCTCGGCGGCATCGCCGAGGGCATCACCGAGGTGCGCGGCTTCCTCGAAAGCGAAGACTGTCTCGCGACGATGCGAGCCATGCGTGCGCTCGGCGTGCAGATCGAGCAGACCAGCGCCCGCGAGGTCCGGGTGCGAGGCGCCGGTCGCGCCGGTCTCAAGCCCGCGGCGCAAGCGCTCGACATGGGGAATTCCGGAACGGCCATGCGCCTGATGACCGGCTTGCTTGCGGGGCAGAGCTTCGACAGCGAGCTGATCGGCGACTCGTCGCTGATGAAGCGGCCGATGGAGCGCGTCGCGACGCCGCTCCGTCAGATGGGCGCGCGCATCGAAACCGCGTCGGGCAAGCCTCCGGTGCGCATCCGCGGCGGGGCTCAGCTCAACGGTCTTCGCTACGAGCTGCCCGTCGCCAGCGCGCAGGTCAAATCCGCCGTACTGCTCGCCGGCCTGTATGCGCAAGGCCAGACGACCGTGATCGAGCCGGCTGTCACCCGCGATCATACGGAGCGCATGCTGCTCAGCTTCGGTTGCCGGGTCGACGTGGCGCACCGGGAGATCCGCTTGGCGCCGCCGCAACGGCTGGATGCCTGCTCGCTGGAAGTGCCGGGAGACTTCTCGTCATCGGCGTTCTTCATGGTTGCCGGCTCGATCGGCGCGGCGCCGCTCACGATCGCCGGCGTCGGCGTCAATCCGACCCGCACCGGCCTGCTGGACATCCTCGGGCTGATGGACGCGGACCTGCGCGTCGTGAACCACCGTTCGGCCGGCGCCGAGCCGGTCGCCGATATCGAAGTCCGCCCGGCCCGGCTGCGGGGCATTCGCGTGCCCGAGCACCTGGTGCCATTGGCGATCGACGAGTTCCCGGCGCTGTTCGTCGCCGCGGCGTGCGCCGAGGGCGAGACAGTCGTTACCGGGGCGGAAGAGCTGCGCGTGAAGGAGAGCGATCGCATCGCCGTGATGGCGGAGGGCCTGGCGGCGATGGGGGTGACCTGCGAAGTCCTCCGTGACGGTATCCGCATCCAGGGCCGCCCGGACCGGCAGGTCTTCGCCGGCGGCACCGTCGACAGTCACGGCGACCACCGGATCGCCATGTCGTTCGCTGTCGCCAGCACCCGTTCCAAGGCCCCGATTCGCATCCTCGATGTCGCGAACGTCGCCACCTCGTTCCCCGATTTCCCCGGCGTTGCGCGCGCGGCCGGGCTCAACGTGCGAATACAGGATTGAACAACCCCATCATCACGATCGATGGCCCGAGCGGCTCGGGCAAAGGCACGATCTCGCGCCTCGTGGCCGATCGCCTGGGCTGGCGCCTGCTCGACAGCGGCGCGCTCTATCGCCTCGTGGCCTTCGACGGGCAGCAGCGCGGCATCGGCGCCTACGACGAGGCAGGGCACGCCGACGTGGCCCAGCAGCTGGACGTGCAGTTCGGCCTTGGGCCGCACGGGGGTGAGCAGATCTGGCTGGCCGGCCAGGAGGTCAGCGGACGTATCAGGACCGAACAGGCGGGCGAGGGTGCTTCGCGGGTGGCGGCGATGCCTGCCGTCCGCACAGCCCTGTTGGCGCGTCAGCGGGCCTTTGCGGGGCCCCCCGGACTGGTCGCCGACGGCCGGGACAT
>Ga0111539_10004468_pt1 | contig 18285 bp, 10 predicted proteins | sample RhiMethybrSRZTD1_FD_79667 | JGI IMG/M metagenome (GOLD analysis project Ga0111539, IMG submission 79667) | Populus rhizosphere microbial communities from Tennessee, USA - Rhizosphere MetaG P. TD hybrid SRZTD1 (version 2) (version 2) | ecosystem: Host-associated > Plants > Roots > Rhizosphere >... | reverse complement strand
CGGGGCTTCTTCAGGCGATCCTTCAGCCAGTCCATGCTGTCGAGCCCGCCGGCCAGCACCAGCGCGTCGGCGCCGTAGCGGTCGAGCAGGTTGAGCGCATCTGCGATGGATCCGGGCTGATACAGCTCGAAGACCGGCATTACGTCGCGAATCACCGCCATCTCATACCTCTTTCCATTGCGGATTGCGGATTGCGGATTGCGGACCGAATCCGCAATTGAATCCGCAATCCGCATTCCGCGATCCGCAATGTCATCGTCAGATGTGTGCCGTCAAAGGATCGTGTGTCCGGTTGCCGCCGTTTTCGATCGCGGTCAGCAGGATGTCGGGCGTCACCGGCGAGCGGCGGAACGCCTCGTCGCCAAGCGCATCGAGCAGCGCGTTCATGATCGACGCGTACGCCGCGCCGACCGGCGGCTCGCCGACGCCGCGGATGCCGGTCGGTGTCTCCGGATCCGGCAGCTCGACCGCCGCCCACGAGAAGGTTCTCGGCGCATCGAGGATCGTCGGCGGCTTGTTGTGATGGAACCGCCGCGCCAGCGCCACGCCGTACTGGTGGTCGTAGGCCCATTTCTGGCTCAGCGCGTGGCCGAGCCCGAGCATCGATCCGCCATACAGCTGGCCGCCGAGGCTGCGGCGATTCAGCACGATGCCGACGTCGCCAATCGCCGTGTAGTGCTCCACGTGATAGACGCCGGTCTCGATGTCGACTTCCACTTCCGCGAAGCCGACGACGTAGGACTGGGTCTGGCCGTCGCGCGGGTAGGCGTCCTTGGCCACGGCCATCAGGCCCTGGCCCACGAGCGCCGTCGCCGACGTCTTGGTGAAGGCGTTGATGTCGGCCGGCAGCTCGTGGCCGTCGAACTTGCCGCCGTACTCGATCGCCTTCTGCGCCGCCTGCGCGAACGTCATGCCGCCGCCGGGGCCGGAGACGCGGCCGTTGGCCACCTTGTATGCCGCCGGGTTGCCGCCGTGGGCCTTCGCGGCGATCTCCTGCAGCTTCTTGATCGCGTCGGTCGCGGCCGCGTGCGCCGCGCGCGTCATCGCGTGCGCGGTCTGGCTGCCGGCCGAGACGCAGGTCCATGGCAGGTTCTTCGTCGTGTTGCCGAAGACGACGTCGCACTGCTCCCACGGCACCCCGAGCATCTCGGCGGCCACGCGATGCACGTCGAACATCGAGTGCGTGCCGAGGTTGCCGATGCCCGACTGGAACTGGATGCGGCCGTCCGGCTTGATGATGAAGAGGCCGTCGAAGCCGATCGATCCGCCCGCGTACGGGCTGACCGCGACGCCGATGCCGCGCCGCTTCGGCCCGCTCGCCCGCTTCGCGGTGAGCGCCGCCTTCTTCGCCTCCCACTGGAACAGGTCGCGTCCCTTGTCGAGCGCTTCCTTGACGAACGCGCTGGTGACATACGCCTGTTTGCCGCTGGCCGTTGCCGGTCCGAACGGCGCGTGGCCGGCGGGGGCGTTGATCTTGCGGACCTCGACCTGATCGAGCCCGAGCTTCTTGGCCGCCTTCGAGATGATCGGCTCGACGATGCCGACGCCCTGCATGCCGCCGGGCGCGCGCTGCGAGGTCTTCGGCGGCGTGTTGGTCAAGACCGTTACGCCTCGCCACCGCATCGTCTCGGGCTGGTAGGCGAGCGAGACCGAGTTGCCCGCCGAGCGGAAGTCGCCCTGCGCGTCGTACGGGCCGTTGTCCTGGACCGTATACATGTCGATCGCGGTGATGCGGCCGTCCTTGCGGAAGCCCATCTTCACGCGGGCGAGGATGCCCGGGCGCGCGCGGCCGATGAAGTGCTCCTCCTCGCGGGTGATGCGCATCATCACCGGCGCGTTGGCCTTCTTCGCGAGCAGCGCCGGAATCGCCATGAAGATCGAGCCCGGGATCTTGCTGCCGAAGCCGCCGCCCGTGTACTCGCTGATGACGTAGACCTTGTCCGGCGTGACGCCGGTCCAGCGCGCCACCGAGGCCACCGTCTGCACCGTGCTCTGCGTCGAGCCGTGCAGATACAGCTTGCCGTTCTGCCACAGCGCCATCGCCGTGCGGGTCTCGAGCGGCTGGTGGCCGGTCGACTGCGTCATGAAGGTTTCGTCGAGGACGAGGTCGGCCTTCTTGAACCCTTCCTCGAGGTTGCCGTAGGTCCATTCGTCGGTCGGCTTGCCCGTCGGCATCTGGCCGGGCGGCGCGTCGGCGAAGTCCTGTTCGGTCCACTTCCACACCGCGATCTGCGGCGGCGCCGGCGCGGCCGGAGCCGCGCCGCGTCCGCGGCCGGCCTGCGCGCCCTGCGCGGGAGCCGGGGCGGCGCCGGGCGCGGTGCCGCGCTGTTCGCCGGCGGGGCCGGTCGGTGTCGGGGTCCGCGGCGCCGCGGCGTCGGCGCCGGCGGCCGCGTTCGACGGACCACGCGCGCCGGGCGCGGCGGGCGGCGCCGCGGGGCGCATCCAGACGTTGCCCTGCGCGCGCGCGTTCGGGCTGCCCGGCCGCAGGCCCTCGAGCGCATCGACGACGAAGGGCAGCGGCTCGAGATCGATCTCGATCGCTTCGATCGCCGCGGCGGCGGTCGCTTCGTCGACGGCGGCGACGGCGAGAATCGGCTCGCCGTGATACAGCGGTTCGTTGGTGAGGCCGCGCTCGGCCTGCGCCGAAGCCTGCACGCCCTCGCCGAGCGTTGCCCCGGCGGCCGCGCCGGGCATGTCGTCGGCGGTGAGGATCGCCTTCACGCCCTCCATCGCCAGCGCCTTGCTCGTGTCGAGCCGGCGGACGCGCGCGTGCGGCATCGGGCTGGACAGAATCTTCGCGAAGAGCATCCCCTCGACGCGGTAGTCCTCGGCGTACTTCGCCTTGCCGGTGACCTTGGCGACGAGATCGGGTGTGGTGTAGTCCTGGCCGATCAGCTTGTTGTCAGCCATTACGCGTTCCTCATGTGCTCAGCGCCGCGCATCAGCGCGGTGAGAATCTTGTCGTAGTCCTGGCACCGGCACAGATTGCCCGAGACGCCGTGCGCGAGCTCGGCGCGCGTCGGGTTGGGATTGGTCTTCAGATAGCCGGTCGCGGCCATCACGAAGCCGGGCATGCAGAACGCGCACTGGAAGCCCTGCTCGTCGACGACGCCCTGCTGGACGGCGCTCAACTTGCCGGTGGCGGCGTCCGCCAGCCCCTCGATGGTGACGATCTTCTTGCCGCGCGTCGTGTGCGTCAGCACCGAGCACGAATAGTGCGGCACATCGTCGATGAGCACGGTGCAGGCGCCGCATTCGGCGCGGTCGCACCCGAGCTTGGTCCCCGTGAGCCCCAGCTTGTAGCGGAGCGTCATGGCGAGGGTTTCCTGTTTCATCACGTCGACGCGCCGCTCCTGTCCGTTGACGGAGAGCGTGATCAGGCGCTCGACCGATCCCGGCGCCGAGGGCTGGCCGAGCACCGGCGTCGTCCGGAACAGGTACGCGGAGGACGAGGCCACGGCCCCCGCAGCGATGACGCCCTTGATGAAGCCGCGACGCGAGACGGATTGTGAGGTTTCGTCCGACATCTTGTTATCGTCCATTGCAGGATCACCTCGTCGGGTCGGGAACCGACCCTATGGAGAGGGATTTGGTCCCGCAAACAATAATCCTGTTCGGGCATCCGGGGCAATGATCTTTCACCCGGACTTGCATGTCTCCGAATGTCATTCCACCGCGCTAGGTCGTCGCGGCGCACGGCTTTGCGGGGATCGGGCTGGCGGCCTGAAGCCGCAGCGCGTGGCGGCTTGGCGACTGGCCCGAGTGCCGCACACCGTGCCGCGCACGGTGCCGCGCACGGTGTGCGGCACCGTGTCCGGCGCCGCGACCGAGGGCCGCGAAAGCTCATCTTTGCGCCCATTTCCGCCGAAACGGCGCCTCGGCGCCGCGCGCGAGGGCACCCGACCCTGCACGAGGGCATCCGACCCTGATGTAGGCTACCGTTCAGCATGTCCGCGCCGATCACGCCCGCTCCCGCATCGTCCCCCACCTCGACGCCACCCGATGCCGACCGCCAATACCTCCTCGAACGCATCGGCGAAGCCGCGGTGGTCCAGGTCTACGCCGACGGCTTTCGCGATCTGCCGCTGCGCGAAAAAATTCTGGTCTGGCACCTGACACAGGCCGCCATCGCCGGCCGCGACATCTTCTACGACCAGCGCTACGCGCATAACCTCGAGATGCGCGACGTGCTCGAGGCGATCGTCGCCCATCCGGAGGGGATCGACCGCGCCGCTTTCGGCGAGATCGAGCGCTACACCAAACTCTTCTGGATCAACAGCGGCCCCTACAACAACCTGACCGCGCGCAAGTTCGTGCTGACGTGTACGCCTGAGGCGCTCGCCGCGGCTGCGCACGCCGCCGCCCGTCACGGCGCGCGCTTTCCGCTCCGCGCCGGCGAATCGCTCGATGCACTGCTCGAACGCCTGCGGCCGATGTTCTTCGATCCCGAGGTCGACTCGACGGTGACGAGCAAGACGCCGCCCGGCGGCGCCGACATCCTCGCCGCCAGCGCCAACAACCTGTACGAACGGGTCACGATGGCCGATCTCGACGGGTTCAAGGAGGAGCATCCGCTGAACTCGCGCCTGGTCAAACGCGACGGCCGGCTCGTCGAAGAGGTGTACCGCGTCGGCGGCCGCTACAGCGCGCCGATCGGCGCGATCGTCGGCCACCTCGAGGCGGCGCTCCCGTACGCGACCGACGCGATGGCGCACGCGCTGCGCGCGCTCGTCGCCTTCTATCGTACCGGCGACGACGCGTCGCGCGAGGCGTACGACATCGCCTGGGTGCAGGACAAGGCCTCGCCCGTCGACACGATCAATGGCTTCATCGAGGTCTACATGGACGCGCGCAGCATCAAGGGCGCGTGGGAGGCGATCGTCTACTACGTCAACCGCGAGAAGACGACCGGGATTCGAACCATCGCCGAGAACGCGCAGTGGTTCGAGGATCGGATGCCCTGGGACCCGAAGTACCGCAAGCAGGGCGTTCGTGGCGTCACCGCCAACGCCATCGACGTCGTAATCGAGACCGGCGAGTCGGGGCCGATCACGCCGGTCGGCATCAACCTGCCCAACGACCAGCTGATTCGCGAGCGCTATGGCAGCAAGTCGGTCTCGCTCTCGAACGTCAACGAGGCCTACGACAAGTCGACGCTGCCGGAGTTCCGCACCGAGTTCTCGTGGACCGCGGAGGAGGCGGCGCGCGCGACGCGCTGGAGCGCGTTTGCCGGCGAGCTGACGACCAACATGCACGAGGTGATCGGCCACGGCTCGGGCAAGGTCGACGAGCGGCTCAACGGCACCCCCCAGAACGCGCTGAAGGAACAGTTCTCGGCGATCGAGGAATCGCGCGCCGATCTGGTGGCGCTCTACTTCATCGCCGATCCGAAGCTCGTCGACTTCGGGCTGGTCGACGCCGCGTCGCACGAAGAGATCGTGCGCGCCGAGTACGAGTCCTACACGCGCAATGCGCTGTCGCAGCTGCGGCGCGTGCGCGAAGGCACCCAGATCGAAGAAGACCACATGCGCAACCGCCAGATGATCGTTCGCTGGCTGATGGCCAATACCAGCGCGATCGAGGTGCGGCGGCGCGACGGCAAGACCTATTACGTGATGACCGATCCGGCGCAGTTCCGCGCCGGCGTCGGCCGGCTGCTCGCCGAGGTGCAGCGGATCAAGGGCGAGGGCGACTACGACGCTGCCCGCGCGTTGTTCGACGCCTACGGCGTGCACTTCGACCCGTCGCTGCGCGATGAGGTGGTCGCGCGCGTCGATCGGCTGCAGCTGCCGTCCTACACCGGCTTCGTCATGCCGCGGCTCGAGCCGGTCGTCGGCGACGCCGGCGAGATCCGCGACGTCGAGATCGCCTATCCCCTCGACCTCACGGCGCAGATGCTCGAGTACTCCGCGGCCACGCGCCACCTGCGTGCGTGATGCGGCGCTTCGCTGGCGCAGAGCGCGCAGAGAAAGCAGAGACCGCAGAGAAAGCAGCGCTCGCGGAGAGAGTGGTTCTCCGCCTCCGCGTCCTCTGCGTGCTCTGCTGCCTCTGCGGCCTCCGCGTCGCGGCACAGAGTTCGAGCCGCGTCGCCGTCCTCGAAGCCGAAGACCGCCGCGCCGCCACCGCACGCGATCTGACCGTGCTGCGCTCGGGCGCCCGCAGCCGCAACGAGCAGATCGCCCGCCTCGCCGTCCGCGCGCTGGGACGACTCGAGCGTCCGGCGCTCGCCGCCGACATCGTGCCGGCGCTCCGTCATGAGCTGCCCGAAGTGCGCTCCGAAGCCGCCAACGCGATCGGTCAGGCGGCGCAGGGATGGAAGCGCGAGAAGACGCCGCCATCCGCCGCGGCGTTCGACGCCATCGTCTCGCCGCTGACCTCGCGCCTGAGCGTCGAGGACGAAGCCGACGTCCGCGGCGCGATCTGCGAAACGATCGGCCGCCTGCCATACACCACGCCGTCGCAGGTCGAAGCGGCCGAGCGCACGCTGGTCGAGATGGCGGCGCGCGCCGCGTCGGTCACCGATCGCCTCGGCGTCGCCAAGGGCTTCGAGGCGCTGGTGCGGCTGCACCGCAAGACGCGTCCTCCTTCCAGCGACGCGCTCAATTTGCTGCGCCACCTCGCGACGCCGGGCCGCGGCGAATCGTTCACCGGCGCGCGTGTCCGCCGTCTCGCGCTCGAGGCGCTGATCGCGGCCGGCGCGGTGGACGACGGCGTCGCCGCCGCGGCGTCCCAGGATCCCGACGCGCAGGTCCGTCGCCTGGCGATGCGCGCGATCGCGCCGGCCGGCGGCGTCGCGCCGTCGATCGGCGCGGCCGCGGCCGAAGCCGCGCTGGCGGCCGGCGCTCGCGACGACTCGCCGATCGTTCGCTACGAGGCGCTGCGTACGCGCCGTCTCCGCAACGACGCCGACGCCTGCGTCGTCTCGCTGGCGGCTGCATCCGATCGCGACCTGCACGTGGCGCTGCTGGCGCTCGATCAGCTGGGTGCCTGCGGCGACTTTCCCGATGCGGTCGCGGCGCTCGAGCGCTCGGTCACCGACCTGTCCGACGCCGGATCGCCGCGCGGCTGGCATCGCGCGGCCCATGGCCTGGTCGCGCTCGCCTCGGCGTCGCCGGAGCGCGGTGCCTCGGCGCTGAAGCAGTTCACCTCCTCACGCATCTGGCAGCTGCGGCTGTACGCCGCGCGCGCCGCCGCGCAGCTGAAGGATCGCGCCGCGCTCGACGCGCTCGGCAAAGACGACGACGACAACGTGCGCGAGGCGGCGGTGGAGGCGCTGCGGCGGCTGGCGGGGCACGAGGCGGACGAGGTGTACATCGCCGGGCTCGCGCGAGGCGGCAACCAGATCGTCCGCGCCGCGGCGCAGGCCCTCGAGGGGACGCCGAACCGCGAGCCGGCGGTGCCGGCGCTGCGCGCCGCCTGGCAGCGGCTGCTGACCGACGGCCGCGACAACTCTCACGACGCGCGCGACGCCATCCGCGCGGCGCTGACCTCCCTCGGCGTCGACGTCGGCGCCGGCCCGAAGATTCCGCTGCAGTCCGACCTCGACGACGACGAGCTGCGGCGGCTGGCATCGCCGCGCGCGCGCATCACCATGCGCCAGATCGGCACCTTCGATCTGGCGCTCTTCACGTCGCAGGCGCCGGCCGCCGTGCTGCGTTTCGCGCGGCTGGCCGAGGCCGGCTATTACAACGGCCTGACGTTCCACCGCGTGGTGCCGAACTTCGTCATCCAGGGCGGCAGCCCGGGCGCCAACGAGTACGTCGGCGACGCGCGCTTCATGCGCGACGAGGTCGGGCTGTGGCCGCACGTGCGCGGCGCGGTCGGCGTCTCGACGCGCGGCCGCGACACGGGCGACGCCCAGATCTTCATCGATCTGGTCGACAACCCGCGGCTCGATCACGACTACACGGTGTTCGGCCAGGTGCTGAACGGCATCGAGGTCGTCGATCAGGTGCTCGAAGGGGACGTCATCGAGCGGATCGAGATCATTCCGTAGAGCGGCCGTGTTCTCATCACGCATCCCCGCCAACCTCGCCGCCAACCGCCTCAGCGCCGCGGTTGCCGAGCGTCGCGCGCAGCGGCTGCCGATCGTCGACCTGACGCTGTCGAATCCGACGCGCGCCGGCTTCGAATACCCGGAGAATCTCCTTTCGCCGCTCGCCGCCGGCCGCGCGCTCCGTTACGAGCCCGAGCCGTTCGGCCTGCGCGAGGCGCGCGAGGCAGTGGCACGCGACTACCAGCGCCAGGGCCGGTCGGTCGCGCCGGATCGCATCGTGTTGACGGCGAGCACCAGCGACGCCTACTCCCAGCTCTTCAAGCTGCTCGCCGACGCGGGTGACGAGGTGCTGGTGCCGCGACCGAGCTACCCGCTGTTCGATCACCTGTCGCGGCTTGATCTGGTAGAGACGCGTCCTTACGACCTCGACCTGCACGCGCGATGGGCGGTCGATTTCGCCAGCCTCGAGCGGGCGCTGACGCCTCGCACGCGCGCTGTGCTCGTCGTCAGCCCCAACAACCCGACCGGATCGTTTCTGACGCCGCCCGAGCTCGACCGCCTTGCGGCTATCTGCGCGCCGCGCGGCATCGCGATCGTCGCCGACGAGGTGTTCGCCGACTACGAGCTCGAGCCCGGCGCTGCGAGCCTGAAGGCAGACGTCCTCGGCTGCCGAGATGTGCTCGTCTTCTCGCTCGGCGGCCTGTCGAAATCGATCGGGCTGCCGCAGGTGAAGCTCGGGTGGATCGCGGTGGCAGGCCCTGATGCGCTCGTCGACAGCGCGATGGCGCGGCTCGAGCTCGTGTGCGACACCTATCTCGCCGTATCGACCCCGGTGCAGGTTGCCGCCGCCGATCTGCTGGAGCGCGGCGCGGCGGTGCGGGCGCAGATTGCCGCGCGCGTCGCCGCCAACTATCGCCAGCTGACGACGCTGGTGCCGCGCGCGCCGGCCTGCGGCGTGGTGCCGGGCGGCGGCGGCTGGTACGGCGTGATGCACGTGCCGTCGCTCGAAGCCGAGGAAGATCTCGCGCTGCGACTTCTCTCCACCGAGGGCGTGCTCGTGCATCCCGGATATTTCTTCGACTTCCCACGCGAATCGTTTCTCGTGGCGAGCCTGCTCCCACCTGAAGCGCTGTTCGGCGACGCGATCGCGCGCGTGCTGCGGCACTTCGCTTGCAGCCCGACATCGGCATGAGTCCGCTGACCGGCCGCCGCCGGGCGGGGCTGCTCATCCCGTTGTTTTCGTGTCCGTCGACCGCTAGCTGGGGTATCGGCGACATCGGCGACGTAGAACCGGTCACGGCGTGGCTGGCCTCCGCCGGGCAGCGCATCTTCCAACTGCTGCCGCTGAACGAGATGGCGCCGGGCCAGAAATCTCCTTACTCCGCGATCAGCGCGATGGCGATCGATCCGATCTTCATCCGCGTGCCTGACGTGCTCGAGTTCGACGCGCTCGGCGGTGAGGCAGCGCTGTCGCCAGACGACCGCGAGGCGCTCGCCAGCCTGCGGCGCGGCCGCTGCATCAGGCACGAAACCGTGCGCCGCCTGAAGTATGCGTCGCTGCGCGCCTCGTTCGAGCGCTTCCTCGAAGCGGAATGGCGCCGCGACACGGCGCGGGCGCGCGCGCTGCGCGGCTACAGCAGCGAGCAGGCGTGGTGGATCGAGGACTACAGCCTGTTCCGCGCCCTCCACGCGCGCGAAGGCGAGCGGGCGTGGACCGAGTGGCCGGTCGAGCTCCAGCGCCGCGAGCCGGCGGCGATCGATCGCGCGCGCCGCGAGCTGGCGGACGAGGTCGTCTTCTACCAGTACCTGCAATGGATTGCCGGCACGCAATGGCAGCGCGCGCGCGAGCGGACCCAGGGCGTCGAGCTGTTCGGCGACCTCCCGTTCATGGTCGACGGCGACAGCGCCGACGTCTGGGCGCGGCAGCATCAGTTCCGCCTCGACATCTCGGTCGGCGCGCCGCCGGACGCGTTCAGCGCCACCGGCCAGGACTGGGGCATGCCGCTCTACCAGTGGGACGTGATGGCGCAGGAGGACTTCCGGTGGCTGCGCGAGCGCGCGCGCCGCAGCGCCGATCTCTTCCACGGCTACCGCGTCGATCATCTCGTCGGCTTCTATCGCACCTACGGCCGCCCGAAGGCAGGTGGCGACGGGTTCTTTACGCCGCCCGACGAGCCGTCGCAGCAGCTGCTGGGCGAGCGGCTGCTGGAGCTCTTCCGCAGCGCCGGCGCCGAGATCATCGCCGAGGATCTCGGCACCGTGCCCGACTTCGTCCGCGCCTCGCTGGCGCGCCTCAACATTCCCGGCTATCGCCTGTTCCGCTGGGAGCGCCACTGGCATACGCCTGGCCAGCCGTTCCGCGACCCGACGGAATATCCGCGCGTGTCGGTCGCGGCGTCTGGCACGCACGATACCGAGCCGCTCGCCACCTGGTGGGAGCACGCGGAAGAAGACCAGCGCCGCAAGGTCGCCGACCTGCCGCTCATCCAGCAGCTCGCAGCGGGCCGGGACATCGTCCACGCCGCGTACGACGATGTCGTGCGCGATGTGCTCGTCGAGGCGCTGTTTGCGTCGGGTTCCGATCTGCTGCTCTGTCCGATTCAGGACGTCTTCGGCTGGCGCGATCGCATCAATCAGCCGGCGACGGTGAGCGGTGAGAACTGGACCTACCGCCTGCCCTGGCCGGCCGACCAGCTCGATGAAATCCCCGAGGCTAGAGAGCGTAGCGAGCGGCTTCGCTCATGGGCCGCTCGCCACGCCCGCGGCGATGCGCACCACGCGCTCATCGATTAGCTGCAGGAGGCGCCGCCGGTAACCGCGCCGCTCCTCGCTCACAGTCGTCGACGATGTGGCGGCGACGACGAGATCGAGGTCGCGGAAGACGAGGATGTACTGCCCGCCGTAGCCCCACGCGAAGCACGCCTTGCCGTGATCGAAGTCCTGGATCCACCAGCCGTATCCGTACTGGCGATCGGAATCCCACGCCGAGGTCGTCCGCGGCACGCACGAGGCGTCGACCCACGCCGCCGGCACGACCTGGCGGCCGTTGACGCGGCCGCGATGAAGATAGAGCTCGCCGATCGCGATCATCTGCTTCGGAGTGAGCAGCATCTCGTTGCCGCCGAAATAGATCCCCTGCGGATCCTTCGGCCACACCGCCAGCCGGAAGCCGAGCGGCGCCGCCAGCGACTCCTGCGCAAACTGCAAGGTGCTCATCCCGGACGCTTTGGTGAGCATGGCCGACAGCAGATGGCTGCTGCCGGTGCTGTACTCCATCGCGCCGCCCGGTTCGCTGACCATCGGCTGGCGGAGCGCGTAGCGCACCCAGTCGGGGCTGCGGACCCACGCGCCGTAATTGCGGCCGCTCGTCGACTCGAGCCCGGCGCGCATGGTCAGGAGATCCTCGATCGTGATCGCGTGCTTGCGGGGATCCGGATCGCGGCGCAGCTCGGGGAAGTAGGTCGCGATCGGTTCGGCGACGCTCTTGATCAAGCCGCGATCGATGGCGATGCCGACGAGCGCCGAGATGATGCTCTTGGAGGCGGACTTGACGTTGGCGGGCGCATCGGGCCTCACGCCGCGCGCGTGGTACTCGGCGGCAAGGCGGCCGCGCCAGCCGACCAGCAGGCTCCGCAGCTGCGGCAACTCGCTCGCCGCCGCGCGGAGATCGAATTCGGGAGCGTCGGTGCGGCTTGCCTGCGCGCGAAGATCGTTCGCGCAGGCGATCATCACCGCGGCGATGATCAGTACTCCGTAGGGGCCGAGCTTGCTCGGCCCGCGATTGCGGGTATGACGACGCCGAACCGCACGCATGCGAGGTCGCGTTATTTCGCCGACGGTTTCACCTGTGGGGGCCGAGCTTGCTCGGCCCCCATCTCCCAACTCGCCCCGACACGTTCATGATTGTTATTGTGGCGACGTGCTCCGCCCCGCCGGCGCCGCCGGCTTCGGCAGCGGCTTGCGCGGCAGCTTCTCGTCGCGGTTCGCCGCGTTGTAGACGAACGAGGCGACGATCACCGCATTGCGCATCATGTCCTGCGCCTGAACGCGCTCGTAGACGTCCATGTTCGAATGGTGCGTGCGCGTGTCGTACTCGACGTCATCCTGGATGAACTGGAATCCCGGCAGGCCGACCGCGTCGTACGACAGATGATCCGTGCCGCCGGTGTTGCGGATGGCGAGCGTCGTCATCCCGAGGTTCTTGAAGGGCTCCATCCAGGCCTGGAAGATCGGCGCGACCGCTTCGTTGCCCTGGAGATACACGCCGCGGATCAAGCCGGTGCCGTTGTCGACGTTGAAGTAGCCGGCGAACTTCGCGTGCTCCGGCTTCAGCTGCATCGTCGCCGGATCGCCGTAGTGCGCCTTGACGTAGGCCTTCGAGCCGAGCAGCCCCTGTTCCTCGCCGCCCCACAGGCCGATGCGCACGGTGCGGTGCAGCCTGACGCCGCTGGTCTTGAGGATCCGCATCGCTTCCATCATCACCGCCGAGCCGGCGGCGTTGTCGGTGGCGCCGGTGCCGGTGTGCCAGGAGTCGAAGTGCGCCCCGAGCATCACCACTTCGTCCGCCTTGTCGGTGCCCGGCAGCTCGCCGACGATGTTGAAGGCGTCGAGGTCGTCGTCGTAGAACCGGTTGTCGATGTCGAACTGCAGCGTTACCGGGATGTGTTTGTCGAGGGTGCGGGCGATGCGGCCGTAGTGTTCGACCGCGAGCACCACCTGCGGCGGCGATGGCGGATCTTTCGCGTCGCGTGAGCCGCCGCTCTGGACGAACAGCGTGCCGCCGTCGCCGCGGCTGGCGTCGATGACTGCTGCCACACCCTCGTCGATCCAGAACTGCGTTCGCTTGCGCACGAACGCGGCGTCGGGCGCGTTGCCGCGGCCGCGTCCGCGCCCGGCGGCCGGCTGCTTCGCCAGATCGACGAGCTGCGCGTCGGTGTAGCGCGTCGCCTGCGGCTCGAACTGCGGCAGCACGTCGCGGAGCGGCGTCGCGAGGACGAACTTGCCGCGCAGCTTGCCGCGGAAGGTGTCGAAATCCTTCTCGGTCGCGATCACCGCCAGGACCGCCTCGCCGGTGACCGCGCCTTTCGTGCCGGGCGTCCAGGCTTTCGGGTACGCGATCAACGGGTACGCGCGCGGCGTCAGCGCCTGCGCGACGAAGCGCTGGTTCTGCCAGCCGCGTCCGAACGGAAAGGTCTCGAGCTTGACGTTCGACAGGCCCCAGTCCCTCATCGTCTTCTGCGCCCAGTCGGCGGCTTCCTTGATGTTGGGCGAGCCGGTCAGGCGCGGACCGTAGATGTCGGTGAGGTAGCTTTCGAGCTCCATCACTTTCGACCGCTGCAGCCCTTCTTCCTTGATCCGGTAGATCGCGTCGAGATCGAGCTTCTCGGTGGCCGCCGAATCGGCAACGAGCGACAGGCTGACGAGCGTGGCGATGAGCGCGGTGGCGGAGAGGGTGCGGCGGTAATGCATGGGCTCAGACCTCAGCGGGACTTTATCAAAAACTTTCGCGGCAGAGCTGTTAGGATGCGCGCGTGCGGCCGATACCGATCATACCCGTGGTGAAAATCTTCGCACTGGTCGTTGGAGTGGCTGGGGTGTGCGCCGCGTGCGGTGCGCGCCCCGAACCGCCTCCGCCGGCGTTCTCGGCGCGTTCGCTCGCGCGCGACATCGCGCTGGCCGCGGATACGACGATCGTGTCGGCGAAGGTGACGGCAGGAGCGACGCTGGCGTCGATCCTCCGCACCAACGAGATCGTCGCCTCCGATGTCGCGGCGCTGGTCGAGCGGGTGACGACCGTCTTCGATCTGCGCAAGGTCCGTGTCAACCAGCCCTACGTGCTCGTGAAGACGACCGAGGGACTGGTGCGGCGGCTCGAGTACGAGATCGACGGCGATCGCATCCTTCGCGTCTTCCGCACGGATCCGCGCCCGGGCACCGACCTGGTGGCGGAGGTCCAGCCGATCCCCAAGACACGCCGCGTCGAGGTGGTGCGCGGGCAGATCGACCGCGAGCATTCGTCGCTCGTCGCCGCGCTCGATGCCGCCGGCGAGACGATCGATCTGACCCTGGCGCTGGCCGACATCTTCGGCGGCGAGATCGATTTTTCCACCGAGGTCCAGCCCGGCGACCGGTTCGAGCTCTCGGTCGAGAAGCAGTTCCGCGAGGATCAGCAGTTCGGCGGCTACGGTCCGATTCTCGCCGCCGAGTTCGTCAACGCGGGACGCCGCATCCGCGCGGTGCGGTTTGCTCCCGAGGGCGGCTCGCCCGGCTACTACGACGAGCGCGGCATGTCGATGAAGCGCTTTTTCCTCGCCTCGCCGCTCAAGTTCCAGCCGGTGGTGACCTCCGGCTTTTCGCGTCATCGTCTCCATCCGGTGCTGCGCGAGGTGCGCGCGCACCTCGGCGTCGACTATCGGGCCCCGGCGGGTGCGCCGGTGGTGGCGGTTGCCAGTGGCGTGGTCGTGTCGGCCGGGTTCAACGGCGGCGGCGGCCGCGTCGTGCACCTGCGCCATGCGAACGGGTTCGAGACGAAGTACCTCCACCTTTCGTCGATCGCCGTCCGCGCCGGAGCGCGCGTGGAGCAGGGCGCGACGATCGGCCGCGTCGGATCGAGCGGCCTGGCGACCGGTCCCCACCTCGACTACCGGCTGCTGAAGAACGGCGCGTTCATCAACCCGATCACCGCGCACCGCTCGATGCCGCCGGCCGATCCGGTGCCGGCGCAGGAGATGGCGGCGTTCGAGGCGGCGCGCGATCGCGCGATCGCCGCGCTGGCGACGTCAGCCGTAGCCGGCGTCGCCAATCCAAACGGCATCGTGCAATAACGTCGCGGCGCGTCCGGTTTCCACCACACCTCATCGTTATCCGCGCGCCGTTTTGCGCGTGATTTTCGTCGTCTCCGCGGCAGCGCCGTGGCCCATCTTTGGCAGAACCCATCTGCATGACGACGACCGCATCGATTGCCGAACTTCAGGGCGCCGGGTTGAAGCTGGAAGCGGGCGAAGCCGTCGCCGTCGCGCAACAGCTCATCCAGGCGCTGCGCGGCACCAGCGCGCCGGCCGGGCTGGAACCTCCTTACGGACCGCCCACCGCCGCGACCGTGGTGCTGAACGCCGACGGCACCGTGTCGTGCCATGGCTGCGGCTCGACGCCGGCGATCTCGGAGATCGCGATCTTTCTCGACGCGCTGCTTCCGGCCGGCTCGCCGCGCGTACCCGGCGGCCTGCGCTACACCATCGCGCGCGCCCTGCTCGAGGTCGACGTCCCGCCGTTCGATTCGCTCGATGCGTTCTCGGAGGCGCTGGCGCGCCACGAGCGCGGCGATCGGGCGGAGGCAGTACGGCGCCTGCTGCAGCGGGCCGAGTCGCCCTGCGGCCTCGCCGCGGTGGCGCGCGCCGAGCGGCGGCGGCAGCACGCCAACGCGACCGAGCTGCGGCGGGCGCTGCGCGACGCCGACGCGCGTCTCTACGCGCAGCAGCATGAGGCGCGCGCGCTGCCGCCGGCGCCGCCGGCTTCGGCGCGCACCGTGCCGGCGGTCGCCGCCTGTGTCGGCGCGGGGTTGATGCTGATTGCGGCCGGCGAGTTCATGCAGCGCAGCGAGGCGTCGAAGCCGGGGCCGTCTCCGATCCCGATGGCCGCGCCCGCGCGCGATGCCATGCCGGCGACCGAGCGGGCGGCGCCGCCGCCGCGCGATAACGACCGTGCCAGCGTGCCGTCGCCGGTGGCGGCGCTGGGCACCGCGCCGCCCGCGCCGCCGACCGGGTCGTCGGCGGCCGTCGCGTCGCGGCCGGCCGAACGCACCGCCGTCGCGCCGCGCGCCCCCAGCCCGCGCCACCCGTCCGCCCGCGCCGCGCGGCCGGCGGTGAAGAAAGCGCGCGCAGACCGGCCGGGCGTGCTCGATCGGTTGAAGCTGCGGTGGCTGACGAAGAAGATCACGATCCGCGCCGACGCGCTGTGAGCTGGCGGCCGTCGGCCGCACATCCCTTCCGTTGGGTGCGTGCCTTGCGACGTTCGGTGTGCGCCTTGCCGAATGCTGCGATATCGTTGGCGCAGATATCCTGCTGTGGCTCGCGCCTCCGCCTACGCCGCTCCGGATGATCGGTTCCCGGCCACGCGCCTCGTCGACGAAGTCGGCGCCGATCTGAAGTACGCAGTCCGCCAGCTTCGTCGCTCGCCGGCGTTCACCGCCGTCGCCATTCTTTCCCTCGCACTCGGCATCGGCGCCAACACCGCGATCTTCAGCCTGATCAACACCCTGATGCTGCGCGAGCTGCCGGTGCGTGAGCCGGACCAGCTCGTGGAGCTCCTGAGCAGGTATCCGGGCGATCCAGACAGCAATGCGTTCTCGTCGACGGTCTACGAACACTTCCGCGACCAGAACCATGTCTTCGCGGACCTGTTCGGCCTTTCGTATGCCCGGTTTCAGGCGACACGCGATCGATTCGATGCGGAGCCGGTTGACGGCGCCTATGTGGTTGGGCCCTTCTTCCCGGCGCTCGGCGTCCAGCCGGCGATCGGCCGTCTCATCGGCCCGCGCGACGACCACGCCGCGGTGGCGGTCGTGAGCTGGTCGTACTGGAAGAGCAGGTTCAATCTGGATCCGGCGATTGTCGGCACGCGCATCGTTCTCGATGCCGTGCCCGTAACGGTCGTCGGCGTCATGCGGCGCGAGTTCTTTGGCCTCGAGGTGGGTTCGAGACCCGACATCTGGGTGCCTGTCGGCCTGAAGCCCATTCCGCAACCCATTCGCTTCAGCGATCAGTTTGCGCTGAAGCTGATGGCGCGGCTGAAGCCCGGCATGTCCCTCGAGCAGGCGCGCGCGGAAATGGAGGTGCTGAACCGGTGGCGCGTCGAGGAGCTCGCGCGGATGAGCACCAATCCCGGGTGGCGGCAAGCGAAGCTCGGCGTGGAGCCAGCCGGCGCAGGGTTCTCGACGGTACGGAATCACTACCGGAAACCGCTGCTGGCGCTGATGACGGTGGTCGGTCTCCTCCTGCTGATCGCCTGCACGAACATCGCGAGCCTGCTGCTGGCGCGTGGAGCAGCAAAGCAGCGCGAGATGGCAGTCCGTGTGGCGCTCGGGGCGGGACGTTTTCGCCTGGTCCGTCAGGCGCTGACCGAATCGTTGCTGCTGTCGTTTGCGGGGAGCCTTCCGGGCGTCGCGCTGGCCTATTTCGGCGTTGCCGCGCTCGTGCGGATCGTCACCTCCGGACGGATCATCGGACTGCCGCAGCGGATCGAGTTTCAGGTCCAGCCTGATGCGCAGGTGCTGCTCTTTACGGCCACGGTCGCAGTCTTGACCGGCGTGCTGTTCGGGCTGGCTCCCGCGTGGAACGCGTACGCGTTCGCGCCCGCGCAATCGATGCGCGAGAGCGCAGTGGTGGGGGAGTCGCGGTCGCGGCGCCTCGTTGGCAAGAGCCTCGTCGTCGTGCAGGTGGCGCTGTCCGTGGTGTTGCTGAGCGCGGCCGGCCTGTTCGGCGGCCACTTGTCGACTCTCCGAAACGTGAACCTTGGCTTCCAGCGCGGCTCGCTGCTGCTGGTGACGCTGAATCCACAGGGCAGCGGCTACGACCGTTCTCAGTTGACTGCGCGCTACCGGGAGTTGCTCGAGCGGCTCCAGGCGATACGGGGTGTCCGCGCCGCCACGCTCAGCGCCGTGACGCCGATTGAGGGCCCGGGCGCGGCAAGTTTTGCGCGTGTCGAAGGGTCACGGCAGGCGCCCGATGACCGGCGCTACCTGTCGCTGAACTGGGTTGCGCCGAAGTACTTCGAGACCCTCGGCACGCCCTGGATTGCCGGGCGCGACTTCCAATTCGAGGACGCGGCCCGCCCGCGCGTGGCGATCGTCAATCAGGCGATGTCGCGGCACTATTTCGGCGACCTCAGCCCGCTCGGCAAGCATGTCACCTTCGACGGCGACGACAAGCCGTACGAAATCGTCGGCGTGGCGGGCGATGCCAAATACCGGGACCTTCACAAAGAGGCGCCGCCCGGTGTCTTTCTCAACAGCTTCCAGGAAGGACGCATCGCCTCGCAGTTTGCGCTTCGGACCAGCGTGCCTCCGGCTGCCGTCGTTGGCGATGTGAGGCGTGCCGTTGGCGACGTGCTCGACAACGTCCGGGTGGCGAAGGTCACGACGATGAGCGAGCAGGTGGATGCGTCGATCATTCCGGAGCGGTTGATCGCGACCCTGTCAGGCTTCTTTGGCGCGCTCGGGACGCTGCTCGCGGCAATCGGCCTTTACGGCCTTCTGGCCTACACGGTCGCGCGACGCACCAATGAAATCGGCG
>Ga0111539_10004467_pt1 | contig 18285 bp, 14 predicted proteins | sample RhiMethybrSRZTD1_FD_79667 | JGI IMG/M metagenome (GOLD analysis project Ga0111539, IMG submission 79667) | Populus rhizosphere microbial communities from Tennessee, USA - Rhizosphere MetaG P. TD hybrid SRZTD1 (version 2) (version 2) | ecosystem: Host-associated > Plants > Roots > Rhizosphere >... | reverse complement strand
GCCGCGTGGAATACGAGCTCGATCTTTCCGTCGGCGTTCACCCGGACCAGAGGATTGGACAACGCCGAGGGGTCGACCGCGATGCGCGCGAGCGACGATCGCTGCGCGCCCGTCGCCGAGAGTCAGCATCCGCAGGACGGCGCCCGCCAGCTCGAGGGCGTCTTGTCCTGAGCCTCTGACCGTCCAGATCCCCGATCGCGATGCGGCCGAGTGGTCATGGACCGCCTCCGGGTAACACCCAACTGCGGGCCCCCTCGATCTCGGCCCGACAGGGGCGGAAGAACGAGGCGACCGATGATTGCGCAGATGGGGTGACGCGTCCAAGAAAAACCGCGACGCGTCAGGGGCAGCGCGCGGCGGGAACGGAGGTTAGCGGGACTGCCAGTACGGCGGCAGGACGCGGACGCCGAGCGCCTTGGCGGCGACGTCGGCGACTTCCTGATCGCGAATGAGCCCGATGACGATGTTCTGCTGCAGGCACGGGTCGGCGTCCCGGCGGGGCCCCGTAGCGTAGAGGCGCTTGATCGCCCGCTCGATCTTGGCCGTCGTGGAGGTCACGACCTCGATGCGCATCCCCAGAAGCTGCTGCAGGTTCTCGACCACCTGTAAGTCTGTGGGGTCGTCCACCGCGATGGCCAGCAGCGATCCCGCCCGGAAGAGCGGCACCACGCGCCGGCGCGTGGCGTACTTCTCGGTGATCAGCCGCGCCAGGGTGGGATCGATCCGGACGATATCGAGGTCGAAGAAGTTGATGTGCAGCTGGGCGCACAGCGCGCCGCGCATGGTCTCCTCGCTGACGTAGCCGAGCGCCATCAGCGTGTAGCCCAGGGGCTGACGCCGCTGCGTCTGCTGGTCGAGCGCGGACTGCAGCTGGTCCGTGGTGATCTGGCCCGCCCGGACGAGCAGCTCGCCCAGGCGCGCGCTCTTGTTGTGGCGTCGGAGCAGCGTCGTCAGCAGGGAGCGCGTCAGCCGCCCGCGATTCAACAGCACCTGCCCGAGCGGCACGTAGTGACGCAGCGAGGCCTGCACACGGAGCGCCTCTTCCAGCTGCTCACGCGTGATGGCGGCTTCCTCGATCAGGAGCTCGCCGAACCGCGCTGGGATCTGGTCGCATCATCGGCGCCGGCGTTCGCACCCTCGCTAACAGACAAAGTTGGCAGCAGCACGCGCACTCCTCCTCCGAGACACTCGTTCACCGCACTCGAACTCGAACGGTTCAGCGTCTCGAATCGATCAGGGCAAGGCATGTGCCGCAGCGACAAGGCCATCGGGGATGGCCCCTTAACTATTTATTTATATTGACTATAATGGCCTGGGTTCGGCCGAGGTGGCGATGCCGGTCCGAGAAGAGCGGTCTCCCATCGGCTAGCTTTCAGCCGCCGGGCGCGCTCCGGCACGGATCAGACTTGACCGGTACAATACGCGCCATGTCCTACATCATCGGCATCGACACCGGCGGGACCTTCACCGACTGCGTGGTGATGGACGCTGCAGGACGCATCGTTCCGGCCAAGGCCTCGTCCACCCCCGACGATTTCTCCGAAGGCGTCATGGAGTCGCTCCGCCTGGCCGCCGACCGACTCGGTATCACCACCGAGGCGCTGCTGAGCGATACCGCACGCCTGGCGCTGGGCACCACCGTCGGGACCAACGCCATGCTCCAGCGGCGGGGCGCCAAGGTCGGCCTGATCACCACCCGGGGTCATCGTGACGTCATCCACATCATGCGTGGCGCACGCGGGGTGCCCGGCCTCAACAACGTCCAGGTGCTGCACTTCCCGGAGAGCGGCAAGCCGGACCCCATCGTGCCCAAGCCCTTCATCGCCGAGGTCAGCGAGCGCGTGGACTGCAAAGGCCAGGTGGTGGTGGAGCTGAACGAGGAGGAGGCGAAGGCGGCCATCGACAAGCTCGTGGCCAAGGGCGTGGAGTCGATCGCCATCTGCTTTCTGTGGTCCTTCAAGTTCGCCGAGCACGAGCGGCGGGTGAAGGCGATGGTCGAGCGGCTGGCGCCCCACGTGTTCGTCTGCTGCTCGGCCGACCTGATCCCGCGCTGGGGCGAGTACGAGCGCACGGTGGCCACGGTGCTCAACGCCTACCTGGGCCCGGTGATGTCGCGCTACCTCGGCCGGCTCGAATCCAGAGCCCAGGCGGCCGGCCTGCGCTACCCGCTTCAGGTCATGCAGTGCGGCGGCGGCGTGATCCCGGCCGCCGAGTCGGCCCGGCGTGCGTTCCTCACGCTCGACTCCGGGCCGGTGGCCGGCGTGCTCGCCTCGCAGTATCTCGGCGGCATCATCGGCCACAAGCACGTGATCGCCACCGACATGGGCGGCACATCGTTCGACGTCGGCCTGGTGTGGGACGGCGAGCCGATCGCCAGCTACCAGAGCGTCGTCCACCAGTACGAGTACTTCGTGCCGCGCATCGACATCCGGTCGATCGGCAGCGGCGGCGGCTCGATCGTGTGGATCGACGAGGTCAGCGGCACCATGCGCGTGGGCCCGATCTCCGCCGGCGCCCAGCCCGGCCCCGCCTGCTACGGCCGTGGCGGCACGCAGCCCACGGTGACCGACGCGGATCTGGTGCTCGGCTATCTCGACCCCGCCACGTTCCTCGGCGGCCGTTTGCACCTGGATGTGGACAAGGCCCGCCAGAGCTTCGCGCCGATCGCCACGCGGCTCGGCCTGGGCCTGGTGGAAACGGCCGCGGGCGCGGCCCGCGTGGTCGAGCACCAGATGGCTGATCTGATCCGCAAGGCCACCGTGCAGAAGGGCTACGACCCGCGCGACTGCGTGGTCTTCGCCTACGGTGGCGCTGGCCCGGTGCACGCCGGCGTGTACGCGCGCGAGCTCGGCGCGCAGAGCGTGGTGGTGCCGCTGGGCGGCCTCTGCTCGCTGTGGTCGGCACTGGGCGCGGCCTCCGCCGACCTGCTCCACATCTACGAGGCGGTGGACATCCAGTCGAGCCCGTTCGACCCTGCCCGCGTGATGGAGCGCTTCCGTCAGCTCGAAGCGCGCGGGGTGGCGCAGCTGAGCGCAGACGGTATCGCCCAGGCCGATGGCCGCCTCGTCCGCTCCGCGGACATCCGCTACAAGGGGCAGATCAACGAGGTCGAGGTGCCGGTCCCATCGGGGACGCTCGACGAGGCCGCGCTGGCCCAGCTCGTCGCCGACTTCCATCGTCGCTACGAGACGGTCTACGGTCAGGGCGCCGGCTTTCACGAGGCGCGGGTCGAGGTCGTCACCTATCGTGCGCGGGCCTCGGCGATCAGCGCCAAGCCGCACATCGTCGCCGCCGCCGAAGGCGATCGCGAGCCCTCCCGCGAGGCGCGCGCCGGCACGCGCCCGGTCTACTGGAGCGAGCTCGGCGACTTCGAGGAGACGCCGGTGTACTGGGGCGAGCGCCTGGCGGCCGGCAACGTGTTGCCGGGGCCGGCGATCATCCAGGTGCCGGATACGACCATCGTCGTACATCCATTTCAGACCGCGAGGGTCGATCCTTACGGTAATGTGCTGATCGAGCTCGGAGGTCGCTGAGGGCCACGACGGAGGTCGATGATGGCCAAGATCCTCGGCAGGCGGGCGGTAATCATCGGCGCCGGGATCGGAGGGCTCACGGCCGCGCGCGTTCTGGCCGATCACTTCGAGCACGTGCTGATCCTGGAGCGTGACGCGCTCCCCGTCGAGCCGGAGGACCGGCCCAGCATTCCACAAGGTCGGCACGTGCACGGGTTGCTCCGGGGCGGTCAGAACGCGCTCGAGGAGCTGCTGCCCGGATTCGAGCACGATCTGGCCGCCGGCGGTGCCGTCCCGGTGCGGTCGGGACTCGACGTGCGGGTCGAGCGCCCCGGCTTCGATCCGTTCCCCCAGCGCGATCTCGGGATCACCTCCTACGCCATGTCACGCCCCCTGCTCGAGCTGACGGTGCGGCGGCTGGTGCAGGCGTACGGCAACGTCGAGATCCGCGCGGGCTGCCGCGTGCAGGCGCTGGAGGCGAGCGGCGCGGCCGTCACCGGCATCCGCTGCGCCGGCGGCGACGGCACCGCCGAGAGCCTGACCGCCGACCTCGTCGTCGACGCTTCGGGCCGGGGGACGCTCACGCTCGACGCCTTGAAGTCGATGGGCGCGACGCTGCCCGGGGAGACCGCGATCGGCGTCGATCTCACCTACGCCACCGCCGTGTACGACATTCCCGACGACGCGTCTCGAGACTGGCTGGGACTCTTCCACTTCCCCTCGGCCCGCGGCTCGGGCCGCGGGGCACTCATGCTGCCGCTGGAAGGAAACAAGTGGATCGTCACGGCCGGGGCCCGTCACGATGAGCAGGCGCCCGCGGACGAGGCCGCCTTCCTGGCCTTCGCCAAGCAGCTCCGGACGCCGACGCTCCACAATGCGATCCAGCACGCCAAGCCGCACGGCCGGATCCTGCGCTACGGCTTTCCGGAGAGCCTGTTCCGGCACTACGAGCGCTTGCCGGATTTCCCGCGCGGCCTGCTGCTGATCGGCGACGCGATCTGCCGGTTCAATCCCGTGCACGGTCAGGGCATGAGCGTCGCGGCCATGGAAGCCGCGGCACTCCGACGGGTGCTGGCGCAGCGGGCCACGGAGCGGGATCCGCTCGACGGCCTGGCGCCGGCGTTCTTCACCGAGGCGGCGGCGATCATCGAGACGCCCTGGGCGATGGCCGCCATTCCCGACTTCCTCCATCCCAAGACCCGCGGCGAGCGCCCGCCGAACTTCGCGCAGACGATCCGGTTCGGGCTGGCGCTCACCAAGCTGGCGGCGCGCGATCCGGCCGTGCACAAGCTGACGTCCGAGGTCGCGCATCTGCTGAAGCCCCGGAGCGTCTACCTGGATCCCGAGCTCGTGCAGCGCGTGACGGCCCAGACGAACGAGTAGGAGACTGGCGTGAGCGAGATCACCCATCGCACGATCGAGACCAACGGCATCCGCATGCACGTGGCCGAGCAGGGCACGGGCCCGCTGGTCATCATGTGCCACGGCTTCCCGGAATCCTGGTACTCCTGGCGCCATCAGCTGGCGGCGCTGGCCGACGCCGGCTTCCACGCCGTGGCGCCCGACATGCGCGGCTACGGCCAGACCGACGCGCCGAAAGACATCGAGAGCTACTCGATGCTGCACCTGGTCGGCGACATGGTGGGGCTGGTCGACGCGCTGGGCGAGAAGACCGCGGTGATCGCCGGCCACGACTGGGGGGCGCCGGTGGCGTGGCACGCCGCTCTGCTCCGTCCGGATCGCTTCCGGGGCGTCATCGGTCTGAGCGTGCCGTTCCGGCCGCGGGGCTCGGTCACGCCGAGCACGGTCATGCCCCAGAACGAGCACGAGATCTTCTATCAGATCTATTTCCAGACGCCGGGCGTGGCCGAGGCCGAGCTGCAGCGTGACGTGCGCTCCACGATGCGCCGCATGGCGTACTCGGGCTCCGGCGATGCGCCGCGGCCGGGCGCGGGCGGTGCGCCGAGCAGCGGGATTGCCATGGTCGCGCGCACCGGTGGCTTCCTCGATCACACGACCGATCCCGCGGCGCTCCCGGCCTGGATCGGCGAGGCGGACATCGACTTCTACACGAAGGAGTTCGCGCGCACCGGGTTCCGCGGCGGCCTCAACTGGTACCGCAACATCGACCGCAACTGGGAGCTGCTGGCGCCGTACGCCGGTGCGCTCGTCACCGTCCCCGCCCTCTACGTGGTGGGCGACCGCGACCTGGTGTTCCAGTTCCGCGGGATGGATCAGCTCATCCCCAATCTCTCCAAGTTCGTGCCGAATCTGAGGCGGACGATCGTGCTGCCGGGCTGCGGCCACTGGACGCAGCAGGAGCGTGCACGTGACGTGAACGCCGCGATCCTCGAATTCTTGAAGGGGCTGGGGGCCAGCTGAGCCGGGCCTTGGACATGCTGAAGAGGCTGGTGCGTGCGGCGCTGAGGCTGGTAGGCGTCGAGGTGATCCGGCTGCCAGGGGTCAAGCGCCGCCTGCTGTTCACGGACCGCTGGACTCGCCGCGCGGTCGGCCCGGATTTCCTGCTGCACGACCATCTGTCGATGCTCTTCGAGCGCTACGACGTCAACTGCGTCCTCGACGTGGGCGCCAACCGCGGGCAGTACGGCCACGAGCTCCGGCACGCAGGCTACCGGGGCCGCATCCTGTCGTTCGAGCCGGTGGAGCACCTGTGCCGGGAGCTGCAGGAGGCCGCCGCCGGCGACGCGACGTGGTCGGCCCACCGGGTGGCGCTCGGACGTGAGGCCGGGGTCTTCGACATCAACGTCACCCGCCACGACGTGTTCTCATCGTTTCGCGCGCCGATCGCCTTCGCCGCCGAGCGCTTCGGCGCCGCCGCCGAGGTGGCGCGACACGAGCGCGTCACGGTGCGGCGCCTCGAGGAAGTGCTCGACGAGCTCTTCGGCAGCGGGCCACCGCCGCGCTGCTTCCTCAAGATGGATACGCAGGGCTACGATCTCGAAGTCTTCGCCGGCCTCGGCCGCTGGGTCGAGCATGTGGTGGGGCTGCAGTCGGAGGTGGCCGCCATCCCGCTCTACGGGGGCATGCCGCGGATGGCGGAGGCGATCGCACGCTACGAAGCCGCCGGCTTCGAGCTGACGGGGCTGTTCCCGCTCTCGCGTGACGAGTCGACCGGCCGGGTGATCGAGTTCGACTGCGTCATGGTCCAGGCGGCGGCCGCCCGCGCCGCCGATACTCGCCCCGCCGCGCGCCCGCCCGCGTGAGCCGCCGCTAGATCCGCAGGGCGCCGACTGCGGCAGGCATCGGCCTTGCACTGGTCACCAGTGTGACCCTATCGCGACGGGCTTTCTTGCAGACCGGCGCCCTCGCCGCTCCCTGGCTCATCGTCTCACCCCGCCTGGCCTGGAGTGCTCCAGCGCCGCGCAATGTTCGCGATTACGGCGCACGCGGCGACGGAAAGGCCAACGATACTGCGTCGATTCAGGCGGCGATCGATGCGGCCCCGGGCGGCGTCGTGCACCTTCCGCCGGGCGATTACGTGTCGGGGACGCTTCGCCTGCGCGATCACCTCGTCCTGCGGCTGGCCGACGGCGCGACACTCATCGCGAGCGCGGATGACGCCGCGTTCGATCCGTACGAGAAGCTGCCGTACGAATCGTTTGCCGATCGCGAGACCACCGATTTCAGCTTCGCCCTGCTCCAGGGCCGCGGGCTGCAGGACGTCACCATCGCCGGGCCGGGCCGGATCGACGGCAACCGGCGCTCGCGCGGCGGCCCCAAGCCGATCGCGCTCAAGCAGTGTCGTGGCGTCACGATCCGGGACCTGACGCTGGAGAACGCGCCCAACTACAACATCAGCCTGCTGGGGTGTGACCACGTTGACATCCGGGGCGTGACGATCCGCAATGGGTACTCGGACGGCATCGATCCTGACTGCTGTCGTCATGTCCGCATCATCGACTGCCGGGTGGAATCCCGCGACGACGCGATCGTGCTCAAGAGCAGCCTGGCGCTCGGGGTCCGACGCTCGACCGAATACGTCGTGGTGACCGACTGCCATCTCGTCAACGTCCGCAACGGGCTCAAGATCGGCACCGAGTCGAGCGGCGACTTCCGGAACATCGTGTTCCGGAACTGCACCCTGTCGGGACGCGCGGAGATGTGGGATCCGCCTCCCTTCGAGTTGCGGCCGTTCCCCAGCGCCGGCGTCTCGCTGCAGAACGTGGACGGAGGCACGCTCGAGCAGGTCGTTGTCACGGGCATCAGGATGGTGAACGTCCGCGCTCCCCTGTTCGTGCGGCTGGCCGAGCGCGGCTGGGGCCAGCCGGTCCCCGTGGCGGGTACGCTGACGAAGATCACGATCACCGACGTCGTGGCCACCGGCGCGGCCTGGACGTCTTCCATCATGGGGGCCCGCGGCCACGACGTCTCGAACATCGCGCTCAGCGACATCCGGATCTCGGGCAAGGGAGGCGGCGACACCGCCCTGATGACCCGTCCGGTGCCGCAGCAGCTGCGCGAGTATCCCGACGCCGCGCGATTCCGCCTTCTGCCCGCGTACGGCCTGTACTGCCGGCACGTGACGGGACTGCGGCTCGATCGGACCACGTTCACGGTGGACGAGCGCGACGGGCGGCCCGCGCTCGTGCTGGACGACGTCCGCGGGGCGAGCGTGAAGAACCTCGTGGCCACCGCGCCGACGGGGACCACGCCCGTCGCCTGGCTTCGCTCCACCCGCGATTGCCTGCTGGACGGCGTCCGCGCGCCGGACGCCGAGACGCTCGCGCGGCTCAGCGGCCCCGAGACCGCGAAGGTTCGCATCGTGAGCGCCGACGCCGAACCCTCCGAGCAGGTGGTGCTCCTCGATCCCGATGTGGAGACCGGCGCGCTCCGTACGCAGGGCAACGTGATCTCGAAGAGCTGGAGCGAGCGGCGCCGCGCCGCCGGCGCGGATCCCGGACGGCCGCTGCGCCAGGTGGACTCAGACTGACTTCTGATCTGAGGAGTAAAACGCCATGCGACAGATCAAAGTATTCAGCTGGCTGACGGCCGACGGCTACTTCGCCGGCTCCGACGGGAACCGCTGGTGAACTCGAAGCAGTACCAGTCCGGCGACGTCATGCTGCGCTACAAGCGCGCCGCCTAGGCGCCTGGCTTCTCACTGCACGGGCGTATGGGCGCCTCCTACCTCACCCTACCCGTCGAGGCAGGGCTATACTGCGGGCGCCATGCGGTACCGGTTCAGCGAGTCCGAGCTGGTTTCCGAGCGCATCATCACCTCGCGCAAGCGTCACTGAGGTCGGCGGCGCCGCGGCCAGCGCGCCAACGATCCGAGTCATGTTCGAGAACTTCAAGGCCGTCGAGGTCCAGGTGCGTGAGACCAGCATCTTCGTCCGCTGGTCCGGCTCCGGCCCGCCGATCCTGCTCTTGCATGGATTCCCGCAGACCCATTTGATGTGGCGCGCCGTCGCGCCCATGCTCGCGCGTGACTTCACGGTCCTGTGCGCGGACCTGCGGGGCTACGGCCGCAGCGGCTGTCCGCCCTCCACTCCGGACCACGCGCCCTACACGAAGCGGGCGATGGCTCAGGACATGGTGACCGTCATGGAGCGGCTCGGTTTCCCGCGCTTCTCCCTCGCTGGCCACGATCGTGGCGGTCGGGTCGCCTATCGTCTTGCGCTCGATCATCCCGATCGGGTCGCGCGGCTCGCCGTGCTCGACGTCCTTCCCACGGAGGTCGCGTGGGGACGAGCCGACTCTAGATTTGCGCTTGGCTACTGGCCCTGGGTGCTCCTGGCTCAACCCGAGCCGCTCCCCGAGCGTCTGCTGGCCGCGGCGCCCGAAGCCGTCGTTGACAATGCGCTGAGCGACTGGGGCTCTCCTTCCACGGTATTCCCACGCGAGGTGAAGGAGGCCTACGTCGAGGCGCTGCGGGACCCCGCCCACATCCACGCCATCTGCGAGGAATACCGGGCCGCGGCTACCCTCGATCGCGAGCACGATCGGGCGGATCGCACGGCGGGACGCCGCATCCCCTGCCCGATCCTGGTGCTCTGGAGCGCCCACGGAGGGCTCGAGACCTGGTACGCGGAGACGGGTGGGCCGATCGGCCTCTGGCGCGACTGGAGCCACCACGTGGAAGGGCAGGCGCTCAACGCTGGGCACTTCTTCCCGGAGGAGGCCCCCGAGCAGACGGCGCACGCCCTGAGCGGCTTCTTCGCCGCCGAGTAGAACGACCTACCGGCGCAGCTTGAAGCGCTGGTGCCAGGTGGAGTCGGCGCCGGCGCCCACGGTGGCCACGCGCACGTCGAGCAGGTACGGCTCGCCAGCCTTCATCGCGTCGGCTCCGCGCCGGAGCGCGGCTTCCAACTCCTTGGGCTCGGTCACCTTCCGCCCCTCGATCCCCTGGGACTTCGCCAGCATCACGAAATCGATCTCGGGATCGCCGAGGTAGACTTCCGGGTACTTCTGCTGCTTGGCCATCTCACCGCCGAACGTGTCGAAGTTCGTGCGCACGGTCTGGTAGTTGAGGTTGTTCCAGACCAGCGTCAAGATCGGCAGGCTGTAGCGCGCCATCGTCCAGAATCCGGAGGCGCTGTACATCACCGCGCCGTCCCCCAGGCTGCACACGACGGGGCGATCCGGCGCCCCGAGCTGCGCACCGACCGCGGCGCCAATCCCATGGCCGAGCGATCCGCCGTAGGTGCGGATCAGGCTCCAGCGGTCCTTGTCCAGGCCGAAGGGCATCAGGTGATCGGTGTTCCGGAAGTTCTCCGAGACCACCATGGTGCCCTCGGGCAGCGTCCGGGTGGCGAGATGCGCAACGAAGTTTGGATGGATCGGCCGCTCCGAGCCGTGTCCCGCCGCCTCGTCCGCCTGCTCGCGCAGGCGCTTCTCGCCTCGAGTGCGGAGGTCGGTCGCACGCCGCTGCACGTGCGGCTGCTTGCTGTCGGCCGCCTTCCACAGGCCGTTGAGCGCGCGCAGCGTGTGGCGCACGTCGCCCCACACCGCCGTGTCGAGCGGGAACGTGTTGCCCAGCATCGACGGATCGTGGCCGATGCCGATGATGGTGCCGGTCTTGGCGAAGCGCAGGTCGCTCGGATAGCCACGCGTGTTCTGCCGGTACCCTACGCAGCACACGACGTCGTACTCCTCTTCCGACACGTTCTCGACCTGGCCGACGTAGTTGAGGTGCTGCACGGGGAAGCTCGCGTAGTCGAAGAACCCGGTGGCCACCGGCAGCGCGAGCCGCTCGGCCAGCTTGAGGATCTCCTCACCCGCACCGGCGACGCCGATGTCTTGCCCGCACACCAGCAGCGGCCTCTCGGCGTTGAGCAGCGCGTCCCAGATCGACTGGATCACGCCAGCCTCCGGCACCAGGCCCATGTGCGGCGCGTCCGCCGCCTGGATGACGGCCTCGACGTCGTTGCTCTCCAGCGCCTGGCTCGTGTACGCGACATAGACCGGGCCGGTCGGAAACGTGAGCGCTTCCTTGAAGGCTCGGCGCGTCACGGTGGGGATGCCACGCGCGTCCCATACCTCCCAGCGCTTCTTGGTGATGTCCTCCACGGCGCCCATCTGCGAGAAGCCGCCGCTGGAGCCGAGAGTGTTGTGATCGCCGAACGATCCCGCATCGCGCATCGCCGCGGTCACCACCATCGGCGAGCCGTCGAAGTACGCGTTCTGGAGCTGGCCCGAGCCCTGGCGCGTGCCCGCCGCGAGATGCACGTTGACGAACGCGGCCTCGCGCGAGGCCTTGGCGTAGCCATCTGCCGCCGAGAGCACGAGCGACTCGGCCAGGAGCAGGATCGGCTGCACGCCGGGGACGGTCAGCAGCGCGTTGAAGAACCCGGCCTCGGCGCTTCCGGTGTTCGTGAACGCGTACTTCACGCCCTGCGCCACCAGCTGATGCACGAGCAGCTCGCCCCCGGTGCCGAACACGCGCTTCTTCTTCATACCGGGCTCCTCATGGGTGGGCGCTCACGGATCGATGGGAGCGGAGCTCCGTCCGAGCGCCCGGGACACTGGATACCACCGACGTGCGCTGGTGTCGAGACTAGTCGCTCACGGCCCATCTGGGATGCTTGCCACGGAGGACATATGTCCATACACTGAGGCGTGCGGTTCGAATGGGATTCGCGGAAGTTTCGGCGAACCTGTGAACTCATGGTGTCAGCTTCGCGGAAGCCGTCACGGTCCTAGAAGATGATCTCGCTCTGACGCGCGAGGACGTTGCCGATGGCGAAGAGCAGCGCTTTGTAAGCCTGGGCCTGAGCGGCTCTGCGAATCTGCTGGTCGTGGTGTACGCGTATCGGGAGCCGGACATCATCCGGGCGATCTCGGCGTGGAAGGTAAATCGACGCCAGAAGGAACAGTATGAAGAAGATCGCCGCTGAGAGGTATCGGAACATCGACTTCACGGGCGCGCGGCGAGGTGCAGTCGTGAAGGCTGAGCCCGGGAAGACGAAGATCTCGATCCGGTTCGACAACGCAGTGCTCGAGCACTTCCGCAAGTTGGTGGACAAGGCCGGTGGCGGGAACTACCAGACGCTGATCAACGACGCCCTGCTCGAGCATATCCACAGGCGGTCCACCCTGGATGTCGTGCGCGCAGTGGTCCGCGAGGAGCTTGCCCCCTATCGCGTCCTGGGAGCCCTCCGACGGAAACTTCCCTGGAAGGGCAGCAGTCAGAGGAAGGGAAGGCGACGCTAGCAAACTCGAAGTCGACGGTCGGCCCTGCTGACCAGGCTCCTCGAGGAGCCTTCGGGAGCCTAAGGAAGGCTGAGCGCGATCAGCTCGGCGGGGAGGTTGGCGCCGCCTACCGGGATCACGATGTACTGCCGGCCGCGCACCATGTAGGTCATCAGCGCGCCCTGGGCGTTCGCGGGCAGCTCGACTCGTGCGAGCAGGTCACCCGTCGTCTTGTCGAACACCTCCAGCGTCGGCTCGACGGGAGCCCACGTGAAGATCCGCGTCCACGCGCGCTGCTTGGGCGGCCGCCGCGCGGTCACCCGGCCCTCCTGCGCGGCGAACAGCAGCGTGCGCGTGACGAGCGGGAAGCCGCGCCGGCCGGAGCCGAGGCGCGGCAGGTCGAGTGCGGCCAGCAGCGGGTGTTTCCGCGGCCCCTCGCCGAGCGGCACGGTCCACGCGTGCTCGCCGGTGTTGAGGTCGATCGCGACGATCCGCCCGTACGGAGGCTTGAAGAGCGGCAAGCCCTCGGGGCCGAACAGCGGCTGAGGATCGGCGAAGTAGCGATCGCGGATCGGCAGCGATCCGTCGGGGGCAATGAGCCTGGTCACGAACGGCAGCGTGCGCGAGGTGACGTAGAGACGCCCGGTCTCCGGATCGAGCGCGGCGCCCGACCAGCTGGCGCCGCCTGCAACGCCCGGCAGGAAGATCGTCCCGCGCTCGCTGGGCGGCGTGTAGAGCGGGCCCCAGTCGTAGCGCTCGAGGATCGCCAGCGCCTTCTGGCGCAGCTCCGGCGTGAAGTCGATGACGTCCTCGAGTCGCACGCCCTGGCGGTCGACAGGCGCTGGCTTCGTGGGGAACGGCTGGGTCGCCGCGGACTTCTCGCCGGCCACCTTCGACTGGGGCACCGGCCGGTCCTCGATGGGCCAGAGCGGGCGGCCGGTCACGCGGTCGAAGACGAAGACGAACCCCTGCTTGGTCACCTGGGCCACGGTCTTCACGCGCTGGCCGTTCACGGTAACGTCGGCGAGGTTTGGCGCGGCCGGCAGGTCGTAGTCCCAGACGCCGTGGCGGACAACCTGGTAGTGCCAGACCCTCTTGCCGGTCACGGCCTCCAGGCAGACGAGCGACTCTGCGAAGAGGTTGTCGCCGTGACGGTGGCCGCCGTAGTAGTCGTTGGACGGCGTGCTGAACGGCAGGTACACGTAGCCGAGGTCCTCGTCGGCGCTCATCGGCGCCCAGACGTTGGTGCTGCCGGTGGTCTTCCAGCTCTCCTGCTCCCACGTCTCGTTGCCGAACTCGCCGGCCTGTGGGATCGCGTGAAAGATCCAGCGCAGCTGGCCGGTGCGGGCGTCGAAGCCCCGCACGTGGCCGGGCGGCAGGTCGCGCCGCACGGGCAAGTCGAGGACCGACGCACCGACCACGACGACGTCGCGGACCAGGACCGGCGGTGACGTCACAGAGTACAGGTCGCGGCTGACCGGTCGTCCCAGTCCCTCGGTCAGATCGATCCGCCCGGCGTTACCGAAGCTCGGGATCGGTTGACCGGTGCGCGCGTCGAGGGCGATGAGGAATGCGTTGCCGGTGCCGATGAAGATGCGCGCCTCACGGCCATCGCTCCAGTGCGCGACCCCGCGATGCACCCAGCCGTGGTTGGGAGGCGTGCCCAGCTTCCAGACCTCGGGATCGTGCGTCCACAGCGTTTGCCCGGTGGCCGCGTCGATCGCCGCCACCTGGCTGAGCGACGTGCTCACGTAGAGAACGCCGCCGACCATCAGCGGCGTGCCTTCGTTCACGAAGGTCTCGATGAGCGGCTCGCGCGCCATGACGTCGTGGTCGGGCGACCGCCAGCGCCAGGCCACGTGGAGCTGGCCCACGTTCGTCCGATCGATCTGGTCGAGGGGCGAGTAGCGCGCGCTGGCGTAGGTGCCGCCATAGGTGCGCCACTCGACGTCACGCGGTGGGGAGGTGATGCTCGGAGGGCTGGGGGCGCCGGGCGGGGTGGTGGCCTGGCACCCGGCCGTCGCGACGGCCAGCGCCAGGGCCAGCGTGAGCGTGTGGAGCCGGGGCCGCGAGGCCGGCGTCACGGCGGGATCATCGCACGTTCCGGCGGCCTGCGCGCGGCCGCGCAGGCCTGGCGCTACTCGACGAGGGCGAGCACCCGCGCCGGCGCCGACTCCGACCGCCACTTGGCGGGAAGCGCGAGCAGCTTCACCTTCGCGGGGATCTGGTCGAGATTGATCAGGTTCTCGATCTGGAAGACCACGCGCGGCAGGATCGTGCGATGCACGCGCATGCCGCTGCCGAGAATCTCGTCGGCGTGCTCGTAGTCGCTGCCCTTCTCTTCTTGCGCGAAGTCGTAGCCCAGCACCGCTGGACGCTTCGCCACCAGCCACTCGGCAGCCTTCGCCGTGAGGCAGGGCGACTCGTTCCACCACTTCGGATCCGTCGTCACGTGGCCCTTCGGCCAGTCCGTGCGCAGCAACACGGTGCCACCGGGCTCGAGCCGATGCCCCTGCGCGTTCAGGGCACGCTCGGCCTGATCGAGATCGTCGGGCGTGATGCGTGCGTTGGCCTGGCCCCGGAAGGTGAGGTCGAGCACCACGGCGTCGCTGACCATGTGCTCGACCGGCAGCTCGGCCACGCCCGGGTGCTCGCGCACGAAGTGATGCGGCGAGTCGATGTGGGTGCCGGCGTGGACCGTCATCTCGACCATGTTGGACACGAACCCCTTGTCCTCCCAGCGCACGATGGGGCGCAGCTTGAAGTAGGCCTCTTCGGGCGCGAACGGGGTCGAGTCCCACTCCTCGACGGTCATGCTCAGGTCCACGATGCGCATGGCGGCCTCCCCGGGAATCGTCGGTACGGGGTGAGCGTACTACGCCGAGAGCGGTCCGGCAGGTGGGCCGGCGACGCCAGGGCGACCTGGCCGGGCCACGTCAGCGCCTGGCCCGCCGGCCGGGACCCACACCCCGGTCCATGAGATCGCAGTAGAATGATCGCCGGGAGGCAGATCCTGATGGCGAACCGGCCGCACGGAGCCTCGCATGCCGACGGTTCCACCAGCTCCGGCGAAGCATTCGGGGGGCCGGGCCAGTATGATGACAACGGCGTCGATCTCTCGCTCATCCGCGCCAACATGCGCGTCGCTCCCACGGAGCGCGCGCGTCGCGCCGAGCGGGCCCGCCGGGCGGCGCTGAGAGTACAGGCTCTTGGACGCGGCGCGCGAGCCAAGCCCGCTTGAGCGCTTCTGCACGCTCCTTGCCGAGCACGGCGTGGAGTTCATCGTCGTCGGCGAACAGGCCGAGGCGCTCATGGGTAGTGCACGCGTCACGTATGACGTCGATCTCTGTTACCGACGCACGCCGGCCAACCTCGAGCGCCTGGCCACGGCCCTGAGCACGCTGAACCTGACCCTGCGTGGCGCTCCCGCCGATCTCAAGTTCCGGCTCGATGCCCAGGCTCTCGCGCTGGGTCAGAACTACACGTTCGAGGTGGACGACGAGTACCCTCTCGACTTCCTCGGCCATCTCGAACCCATCGGGACCTACGAGGATCTGATTCCGAATGCCGAGAATGTCACCATCGGGGACCACCGTATCAGCGTGATCGGCCTGGACGATCTTATCCGGATCAAGCGACACATCAACCGGCCGAAGGACCGAGAATCGCTGCTGCAGCTGGAGGCCATCAAGCGCCTCCGCGAGCAGGAAGGACTGAGATAATGGCCGACCGGCCACATCCATCCTCGATCGCCGGCGGGCCCCGTCGATCTTCGTTGCCGGAAGGGAATGCCGAGATGGACGAGCACGCGATCCGGGCGCTGGCGGACGACGTCAAGCGCGGACACCTGTCGCGGCGGCGGTTCATACAGACGCTCGCCGGCTTCGGCGTCACCGCGCCAATGGCGGCCCAGGTCCTCACGCACGCCGGGGTGGCCCAGGCCCAGCCGCGGACGTCGGGACCGACGCCGACCCGTCGCGGCGGCGGCGGCCCAGTGCGGATGCTCTACTGGGCGGCGCCGACGATCCTGAATCCGCACCTCGCACTGGCGCCGAAGGACCTCGAGGCGTCCCAGCTCTTCTACGAGCCGCTGGCCGACATCGACACCGACGGCAACGTGGTGCCGGTGCTCGCGCAGGAGACGCCGAGCGTGGCGAACGGCGGCGTCGCCGCCGACGGCAGCTGGGTGCAGTGGCGCCTCAAGCGCGGCGTCACCTGGCACGACGGGCGTCCGTTCACCGCTGACGACGTGGTCTTCACCTGGCAGTACGCCGCCGACACCGCCACCGCGGCGACGAGTATCGGCTCCTACCGCGACATCGACCGGGTCGAGCGCGAGGACGATCACACGGTCAAGGTCGTCTTCACGCGGCCGGTGCCGTTCTGGGCCGACGCGTTCTGCACCGCCGCCGGCTTCGTGCTACCGAAGCACGTGTTCGAGCCGTATCGTGGCGGCCGCTCGCGCGAGGCGCCGGCGAATCTCAAGCCGGTCGGCACCGGCCCCTACCGGTACGTCGACTTCAAGCCGGGCGACGTCGTGCAGGCCGAGATCAACCCGGGCTACCACGTCCCGAACCGGCCGTTCTTCGACGCGGTGGAGCTCAAGGGCGGCGGCGATCCGGTCTCGGCCGCCCGCGCGGTGCTGCAGACGGCACAGTACGATTACGCGTGGGGCATCAACATGGAGGACGAGATCCTGCGCCGGCTCAAGGAGGGCGGCAAGGGGCGCGTGGTCATCGGCCGGACGACGAACATCGACTACATCCAGGTCAACCAGGCCGACCCGTGGCAGGAGGTGGACGGCGAGCGCGCCAGCATCAAGACGACGCACCCGTTCCTGACCGACCCGGCCGTGCGCTCGGCGCTCGCCGTGCTGGTGGATCGCGCCGGTATCCGGAACGAGCTGTGGGGCGCGCAGGGCGACGTCACCGCGAACTTCCTGAACCGCGCGCCGTTCGCGTCGCCGAACATGCGCTGGGAGTTCAGCGTCGACAAGGCCAGCGCGCTGCTGGACGGCGCCGGCTGGAAGCCCGGCGCCGACGGCATCCGCATCAAGGACGGCAAGCGGCTCAAGCTCCTGTTCCAGACCGTCAACCAGCCCATCCGCCAAAAGATGCAGCAGGTCGTCAAGCAGGCCTGCAACCGCGCCGGCATCGAGTGCGAGCTGAAGGCCGTGGTCGGCTCGGTGTTCTTCTCCTCGGATCCCGGCAACGCGGACACCGAGAGCCACTTCTACGCTGACCTGCAGCTGTCGCCGAAGATCCTGCGCCAGCCCGACCCGCAGGCGTTCATGCGCTGCTTCTGCTCGTGGGAGGTCGCGCAGAAGGCCAACAAGTGGGCCGGCGTGAACGTGACGCGCTACCGCAGCGACGAGTACGATCGCCTCTGGCGCGCCGCCGAGGGCGAGATGGACGCTGCCAGGCGCGCCGCGATGTTCATCCGGATGAACGACCTGGTCGTGCAGAACGGCGTGGTGATCCCCGTCATCATCCGCCACGCGACGTTCGCGACCGCCACCTCGCTCCGCGGATTCGACTTCAGCCCATTCAGCGGACCGCTGTGGCGGCTAGTCTACTGGACGCGGGAGGCGTGAGGCCGGGCCCGGGCTCGCGCTCCGGGAACTACGGCGCGACGTGACGGGCGGAGCGGAGCATCGCGAGCGCGGCGTCATGGTCGGAGCTGGCGCCGTATGGCGTTTCCCGGGCGCTCCCGAAGCTCCAGGGTAAGATGCCCTGGCGGGGCGACGTCCAGGCCTGGGGCGTCGACGGAAGTAACGCCCAGGCACGCCCCAGGAGGCCACTGAGATGGCGGACCGGCCACACCCTAGCTCGATCGCCGGCGGGCCCTATGACGGCACGACGTTTTCCTACATCCCCGGCCCGACGCTGAACATCGACCCGAGCCTGACGCTGCACCGGGAGTGGACGGACAAGATCGATCCCATCACCTATGAGGTCATCCGCCACAACCTCTGGAACATCAACGAAGAGCTGGGGATGACGATCCAGCGCATCTCGGGCTCGCCGGTGGCCATGTACGCCTTCGACCTGAACTCGTCGATCTTCACCGAGGACGGCGAGTTCATCTACTACGGCCCCTACCAGCTCTACATGTCGGGCGT
>Ga0111539_10004466_pt1 | contig 18286 bp, 18 predicted proteins | sample RhiMethybrSRZTD1_FD_79667 | JGI IMG/M metagenome (GOLD analysis project Ga0111539, IMG submission 79667) | Populus rhizosphere microbial communities from Tennessee, USA - Rhizosphere MetaG P. TD hybrid SRZTD1 (version 2) (version 2) | ecosystem: Host-associated > Plants > Roots > Rhizosphere >... | reverse complement strand
GTCGGGCGCCGCCAACCCGACCCTGACGGTGCTCATCAAGGTCGCCTAGGCGCTGCAGGTCTCGATCGAGGAGCTGGTCGCTCCTCCGTGAGCCAGTGCGCGCTTCTTCCCCGCTGCCAGCCTGCCGGTCAAGCAGCGCGGCACCGTCTCGATCAGGAAGCTCCTGCCCGAGCCGATCGCCGGACTCGAGATCGATCGCATGGAGCTGCCGCCGGGCGGGACCATGACCGGGATCCCGCACACCCCGGGCACCCGCGAGTACCTGACCTGCGAGGTCGGCACCATCGAGCTGACCGAGTCGGGCCAGCTCTGGCGCCTGGAGCCGGGCGACGTGGTCGTCTTCCGCGGCGACCAGAAGCACGGCTACAAGAACCCCGGCCGCATCAAGACGGTCGCCTACAGCGTGATCGCGCTCGCCCCGGTCGCCTCCCCCTGAGAGCGACCAGCAGCGCGAGGAGTGCGGACGCCCCTGTCGCCGACCTGCGCCGCCGAGCGAGCATCGATCTCCAGCCTGCTCGATCGCAACGCAGACTGCGTCGCCGCCGGTGTCGTCGCGCGACCGGCACTCGTGATCCTCCGGGCAGTCGGCGACGTTGCTGCAGCGGTACGTGCAGGTCGGAATCGGATCGTCGGTGAGGCAGACGTGGAAGCAGGAGTCCGGGGCCTGGCCGCACCGCCATCCGAGCTGGCCGGGAATGAGCGACGGGTAGCGGCACAGGTGCCGCGGATGACTCGCGTCGCACTGCATCTGGATACCCTCGCGGCCCGCCGGGCAGGAGCCGTCGTCTGCGCACGGCTCCGTGCAGTAGCCGAGCTGCTCATCCACCTGGATGCAGAGGTTCGACTCGCACTCGCTGTCGAGGTCGCAATACTCGCCGGCCGGCTGCAGCGTCGGCGAGTAGGTCGGCTGGACGCGCGCCGCCTCGGCGGCGGTCAGGCCGTGCTCGTCGAACCAGCGCACCAGCTCGGCGTCGCCCGCCAGCTCGGCGAGGTAGGCGGTGTTGTTTGCCGCGGCCACCCTCGCGACCAGGTCGCCGCGGCCGGAGGCGTCGATCAGCTGAGCGACGGCGCAGCGGGTCCCGCTGCGGTCGACGAAGACCGGGCTCCGCCGGTCGACATAGGTGTTGCGCGGGAAACGGCCGCGCGTCCAGTAGCGGTGGAGCTCGTCGAGCAGCCGAGCCCGCCAGCGCCGTGCGGCCGGGGCGAGCATTGCATCGCCACTCGCCCGCAGCTCGAACTCGACCCGCCGGAGATGCGACTGGATGCGGATGACCTCGGGATCCGGCGGCGACGAGAAGACCAGCACGGCGATGAGCGCGAACATCGCACCCCTCCCATGCAAGCGCGCGGCCGCATCGCATGCGAGCAGGAAGCGTGGACCTGCTCCGGCGCTCGCGCCATCGCGGTTGTCGAGACCGCCAATCTGGTTGGCGCGTCAGGGCAGGCGGCTGGCGACCGTCTTGCCGAGCTCGACCAGTCCGTCGTCGGAGCAGATCGGCTTCTTGTCTCCTGCCGGCAGGTCGAAGCCGACCTTGAACCAGAGGGTGCCCTTGACCACCGCGAGCTCGTGCGATGTCTGCTTGGCGGCCGCCACCTCGCGGACGACGAGGTAAGCACCGTCGCCCGCCTCCACCGCCTTGGCGCCCTGCTCCATCTTGGCGAGGTCGAGTATCTCCCTGGCGGTCTTGGTCGAACCGGACGCGGCGTTGACCAGGAGGTAGATCCGGTTCCCCGACTTGATGGCGTTTCGCATGCAGGCCGTCCCACCCTTGCCGGTCGTCTCCATCGGGTTCTTCTGCACCTGGAACTCGGCCGCCTTGGCGCCGCACGCCTTGGCGACGTCGTCGGCGGTGAGGAGCTTCTCGCAGTCGACCTCCGGCGCGGCGGCCGGCGGCGGCGTCTCCGCGCTCTTGTCCGGCGCAGGATCGGCGGGCGGCTCGGTCGGGGTGGCCTTGTCGGCCGGCGCGGCCTCCTTGTCCTGGCCGTCTCCCTTCTTCTTCGAGCAGGAGACCGCGAGCGCGGCGGCGACGATCAAGGTGAGCAGCAGGGTCTGGCGCATGCGACGTGCATCATACACTCGTCGCAGCCGCGACCGCGGCGACCGCGGAACCGCTCCGCTCTCAGGGCAGGCGGCCGGCGACCGTCTTGCCGAGCTCGAGCAGACCGTCGTCGCTGCACAGCGGCTTCTTGTCTCCCTTGTAGACGTCGAAGCCGACCTTGAACCAGAGGGCGCCCTTGGCCACCTCGAGGTCGTGCATGGTCTGCTTGAGCGCCGCCTCCTCCTTGACGATCAGGTAGGCGCCATCGCCGACCTCGACCGCCTTGGCCCCCTTCACGCTCTTCGCCAGGTCGAGGAGCGCCTTCGCCCCGTCCGGCGAGCCGGGCGCCGCGTTGACCGCCAGATGGAGGGTCGAGGTCGCCTTGGTCTTGGGCCCGGCGCTCCGCATGCAGGTGGTCGCGCCCTTGCCGTTCTCCATCGCGTGCTTCTTGACCTCGATGTCGGCGGCCTTTCCGCCGCACGCCTTGGCCACGTCGTCGGCGGTGAGGAGCTTCTCGCAGTCGATCGCCACGGCCGGGGTGACCGGCGGTGACGACGCCGTGTCCGGGTTCGGCTCGGGCGGCGTGTCGTCGCGCACCTCCCCGGGCGTGCCCAGGTCGGGGGGCGGAGTCTCCGCCGCCTTGCCGCCTTCGCCCGCCGTGTCCTTCTCCTTCTCCTTGTCCTTCTTCGCGGAGCAGGAGACGACCAGCGCGGCCACCATCAGGGAAAGGAGGAACGTTCGCACCATGGCGCGCGCATCATGCCACAAGGCGTTGGCGGCGGCAGCCGGTCAGGGGCAGAGCGAGTCCTCGTCGCGCGCGGAAGGATCGAACCGCCGTTCGCCGTAGACCTCGTCCGAGCTGATGGCGCCGCTCTCCACTCGCGTGAACACGGTGGTGCCGTCGTCGGAGAAGGCGCCGTCCCAGGTCTCGAAGGTGAGCGTGGCGGAGTCGCCGTCCTCGACCCAGGCGGCGTCGAAGACGATGTCGGTGAAGAGGATGTAGGCCACGCTGTCGGGGCACAGCGAGACCAGCTCGAGGCAGGCGAACAGCTTGTCGGGGTTCTGCTCGCGGCACTCTGCCTCGGTGCCGTAGCCGGGGACGACGCGAGCGTAGGCGCCGGTGAGCCCGCTCGCCGCGTCGACCGTCTCTCCAGCTGCGTCGATCTCCCGCCCGGCGTCGGCGAGAGAGCCGCCGTCGTCGTCGCCGCCGCACGCCGCCGAGATCAAGAGGAGGACGGAGAGGAACCGCGCCAGCATCGCGCCTGCCGCCATGCAGCGGCCGGGCCAGCGCGAAGCCGGCGAGATCGGCCGGAGCAGCCACAGATTTCTGCGGACCGTCTGGTGTAGCTTGCGGCGGTGTGCGCGGCGCCACGCCTCTTGTTGATCGCGGCGCTCGCGTGTGGCCGGAGCGGGTCGTCGTCCCCGGGCGGCAGCGGCGAGCTCTCCTGCACAGGGAGCGAGCACCGCACCGTGCGCGACACCCGCCAGCCGGCCGCCACCGCGCAGGCCAGCGGCGACTGCGTGCTCGAGCTCGAGCGGGTCGAGCTTGCCGGCGTCACCTGCGGCGATCGCGCCCGGGTCATCGTGCGCGACTCGGCCCTGGTCAACGACGGATACGTGGTCCACGCGAGCCAGACCTGCGACGTCCGCATCGAAGGAGGCCGCGTGGTCTCGCGCGACAACGGCATCGCGCTCTTTCTCAACGACGTGTCGACCATGACGGTGGCCGCCGGCAGCGAGATCGTCGGGCAGATCTCCGGCCAGCACGACTACCTGACCCGCATCCGGGGGCTCGACGCTGCGCGCTGGTGGGCGCCCGGCGAGACCGAGCTCCAGGTCATGATGGCGTCGCGCTGCCTGGCCACCGCGGGGCTGCGGGCCGAGCAGGCGCTTGCCTGGCGCCGGAGCTGGAAGCAGCGCGGCCGGCCCGCCGCCGACTCCGCCGCCGCCCCGGCGCTGCACCCGGACGCGGTGCACGGCTGCGCCGAGCAGATGGCGCTGGCCGGGCGGCCGCCGACCGAGGTCGCCCCGCTGGCCCGCCGCTGGGCCGCCGCGATCGTGCCGGCCGCCGCCCGCTACCACCAGGAGCGCACCTTCTACGCCCAGGGGGACGACCGCGACGACCCGCAGCGCGGCGCCGAGATCGCCGCGGAGATCGATCGCATCGACGCCGAGCTCGCCGCTGCCGCCGCCAGCCTGCGAGCCGCCATCGCCGGCAAGCGCGCCGCCGCCCAGAAGGCCTGGCTGACCCAGAGCGCGAGCCCGAATGACCTCGCCACCGCGGTGCACGCGCTGCTCCTCGCCGCCGACGATCTCGCCTTCGCCGCCGGCGGCCCGGCCGACCAGGTCACTCCGCTCCTCGAGCCGCTCGCGGCCCGCTGCAGCGCGCTCGACGACCTCCTGGCCGGCCGCCCGGCTCTCCGGCAGACGGTCGATTCCTGGTGGGCGGAGGAGTCGGGCAACGCGACCACCTGGGCCGCGCTCGAGGAGGCGCTCAGCGAGCTGTGCGCTCACGGCAAGCGGCTGCGCCGCCGGCTGCTCGACGACCACGTCCCGCCGTCACCCGACGACCTGGCCGGGGTCGGCCTGCGCTACGAACAGGTCATCGATCACTTCTGGCGGCTGCGCTTCAACTGACTCCGCTCGTCCGGATCTCGTCTAGGGGGCGAGCACCCGGCCGCCGCGGGCTGGCACCGCCACCTCGAGCGAGCCGCCGGGACCGACGGTGAAGCTGGCGCCGTCGGAGCCGGGCGCGATGTCGGTGAGCGTGGTGCCGGGCGCGAACGAGGTCGTCATGCACTCGCCGACGGCGGCGCAGGTCGACCCGGTCCCGCTGGCGCGCGCGCTCAGCACCACCAGCACCTTGTCGTCGCCCGAGCTGCGCTCGAAGGCGAACAGCCCGGCGCCCGGGTCGTCTCCGCTGCCGGCGCTCGACCAGGTGACCGAGACGGCGCCGCGCCGCAGCGCCGCGCGCTCCTTCCTCAGCGCGATGAGCGCCTTCACGTAGGCGAACATCTCGTTCCCGGTGTCGAACGCGGGATAGCCGGCGTCCGGGTTGCCGAGGAACATGTCCTCCCGGTTGCCCGGGTCGACCCCGCCGTGGAAGCCCTGCTCGGTGCCGTAGTAGACGCACGGGATGCCGTCCCAGGTGAAAACGAAGAAGAGCGCGTTCTCGAGCGCGGCGAGCGCGCCGGCGTCGCTCTCGCGCAGCTCCTGGTAGGCGAAGAGGAAGCGGGCGAGGTCGTGGTTGTCGAGGAAGTTGACCAGCACCTGCTGGGGCGCAAGGCCAATGCCGCCGTCCTCCGGCGCCGCGTGCGGCTCGCCGTAGTAGGTCGGGCCGGGGGCGAAGCCGGCGCAGTCGGCCGACGCGCCGCCCACGCGCGAGCTGTACATGCAGGCGATGTCGCGGGTCGGCGCGCCGCCCATGAAGACGTTCTTGATGACCCGGTAGTACTGGCTGAAGTAGAAGGTGGAGTCGATGCGCTGGAACGAGCCGGCCCCGTCCCGCCCGGGGAAGGTGTAGGCGCCGCTGAGCTCGTCGTTGCCGTCGAACGCCTCGCCGAAGATGAAGAAGTTCTGCTTGCCGATGTCGCGCGCGTGCGCGCGGATCCGGGTGGCGAACTCGCCGTAGAAGCCGCGCACGTCGGGATCCACTTCGGGCCGGTCGATGTGCTTGAGGGTGTCGATCCTGAAGCCGTCGAAGTCACCCACGTCCATCCAGTACTGGTAGACCTGGATGAGGGCTTCCTGGACGTCGCGGTTGTCGGTGTCGAGGTCCTTGAGCCCGCCGGGGAAGTCGCCCAGCGTCTCCTGCTCGCGGACGAACTCGCGCGAGTAGTCGGTCTCGTGCCACCAGAGGTAGACCCGGCCGTGCCGGTTGTACCAGCTCGGCACGTCGAACCAGGGCTTGTCGGCCGGCCAGCCGAACCAGTCGGGCGGGCGCGGCGGCACCGTGCGCTTGAGCTCCGGCCAGTCGGTGAAGCGGATCTCGGCCGGACCGCGGAAGCCGACCGAGGTCCAGCCCTGCACGCCGCGCGGGTCGTACTCCGGGTCCCACTCGATGATGCGCTCGAGATAACCCGCCCCCTCTTGGCAGTAGGTCTGCTCGTCCTCGCTGCACTCGTCGGCCCGCTCGGGGTTGTTGCAGACCTGCACGCAGGTGTGGCTGGTGCCGCCGCCCGCCAGGTAGTCGTCCGGTTGCCCGTTGCCGTTGATGTCGTAGTAGAAGAGCTGCCCCATGTGGTTCACGATGACGTCGAGGATGACCAGCATCCCGCGCTCGTGGGCGGCGTCGACCATCTCGCGCAGCTTGGCCAGGTCGCCGAAGTGGTGGTTGGGGCGCACCAGGTCGTAGGGCCAGTAGCCGTGGTAGGAGGCGAAGCCGGCGTCCTCCTCGGTGTTCATGAAGGTCGGGCTGATCCACAGGGCGGTGACGCCGAGCTCCTCGAGGTAGTCGAGCCGGTCGATGACGCCCTGCCAGTCGCCGCCGTGGTAGCGCCCCGGCACCGAGAGCGCGACGTTGTAGTCGTTGTTGGGATCGCCGTTCTCGAAGCGATCGATCATGATCTGGTAGATGACCTGGTCGCGCCAGTCGAGACCGGCGTTGTCCTGGTGGGGGCGGGCGCGCAGATCCTCCTCGCTCGAGGCGCCGTCGCAGGCGGCGGCTGCTGCGGTGCAGAGGACGGCGGCGATGATCGCGGTGCGCATGGTGGTCACTGGCGGTAGGTGGAGTTGAACCACCACTCGGCCTGCAGGCCCAGATAGTGGACCCAGACATGCGAGCGGCGCGGATCCTCGAGCGGGTAGAGCTGGTCGCGCGCGGCGTCGTTGAGGTGGGCGGCGGAGTAGACCAGGCGGAACTGCGGCCGGGCGTACGAGCCGGGGCCGAAGGGGGAGTAGATCGCCATCGGCGCGATCTGGAAGATGGCCGGGTCGGCCGCGGTGAGCTCGGTGGCGGAGATGCCTTTCGGGAAGCGGACCTGCCAGGAGACGTCCGCCGCGGCCTCGACCGCGTCCACCACCCGTACGCGCGGGCGGGCATCGGCGATGTACTCCCAGCCGTCGTCGACGTCGGAGGTGCTCGGGTCGCCGTCGCGGAAGCGGCGCGAATAGGCGCCGACCAGGACGCCGCCGCGCGGATACTCGTAGTTGCCCGACAGGCCGAGGACCAGCTCGCTGGCGCCGGCGCTCTTCTTGTCGGCGTCGAAGTCCATCGGCGGGTCGAGCTCGTCGTAGGCGGACAGGCCGCGCGAGTAGCGCAGGAACAGGTTCACGTGGCTCTGCCCCTGGGCGAAGCCCCAGAATCCGGCCTGGCCGCCGAGCGACCAGCCGGCGTCGCTCGGCAGCTTCTCGACGGTATCGTCGTCGCGCAGGCGGCGGCCGTCCGGCAGCGCCTGGAAATCGCCGTACACCTTGAGCTTGAGCGCCGGGCCCTGCGGCGCTCCCCAGGCGCGGTAGCTCGAGCGGGCCGTCACGATGTAGCGCTGGCGATCGAGCTCGGGGATGGTGGCGGTGCCGTCCTCCGGGGTGACGACCTCCATCTCCTGGAACTGGAACGGGTCGAGCAGGCGGTTGAGCCCGGCGTGGATGCCGTGCTCGAAGCGGTCGTGCCGGTACCAGACGCCGCCGCCCACCGTGTTGACGTCGTCGAGCGGCCAGTAGTCGAGCAGGTAGATGTCGTCGCCGCGGTACATGCGCGAGCCGGCCCAGATGCCGAGCCGCCCGGGGCCGACGTTCTTCTCGGCCTCGAGGTAGAAGTTGCGCAGCGCGACCTGGGCGTCGAACTCGCCGGTCAGGTGGAACAGGCGATCGCCGAAGGCGAGGGTGGTGACGGTTGTGAGATCGATCCCGCGGCGCGCCTTGAGCCGGTAGTAGAGATCGAGCTCGAGGTAGGTCGGCTCGACGACGCGGCTGCCGTGCGCCACCACGCTGACCGGCTCCGGGCTCGAGCCGCGGACGTCGGTCCCGATCATCACGCGGCCGTACGAGCCGAAGGCAAAGCCTTCGCCCGGCGGCGCCGGGCTGGTTTCGCTGACCGTGGTGTCGGGATCCGGCAGGGCCGGCGGATCGTCGGCCGGCGCTGGAGCCGGCGGCGGTGGCGGTTCCGGTTCCGGTGCGGGTGCCGGTGCTGGTTGCGCGGACGCCGAGCGCGCCGCTGCCAGCAAGGCGAGGGAGCAGAGGGCCCACCGGGTCATCCCCTGTGATCTGGTTTCGCGCTCGCGCGGAGACCGTTCGGTGGGGGGGACCCGGCGCATCGCGCGCGGTGAGGCACGATCCATGCCCGCGGGAGGAGGCGACATGGCGCGGCACATTAGACCCGTTTCCGCCGCGCGGGCGCGGCTTTCGCCCGCGGCCGCCGTTGCCGATCGCAACGCGGTGCGCCGCACTGTCCTGAGATCGAACGCCCGGTTCGCGTGTTATTCCACGCCTCCGCCTGGCACGGCGCTTGAAGCGTGCCGCCGACCGGATGCGCCTCCACCGCCACGCGTGCGCGCTGTCGTTCCTCCTCGCGACCGGCTGTCCCGGCTCGAGCCAGGGGCCGGCCCAGGGCGATGGTGGGCCGGGCCAGGGCGGCGACGGCGGCGGCGACGGCGGCACCTGCGAGATCGCCGACACCTGCTCGGTCGAGTTCGCCTACCCCGCCGACGGCGTGAGCTCGGTCGAGCTGCGCGGTGACTTCGCGGCCGGCGGATGGGAGACCGGTGTCGCGCTCGAGCGCGACGGCGATTTCTTCCGCGCCAGCATCGACGCGCCCGACGGCCAGGCGATCCAGTACAAGTTCGTGATCGACGGCGCCGACTGGGTCCTCGATCCGCTCAACCCGGACCAGGTGGCCGACGAGAGCGGGCACACCAACTCGCTCGCCACCGCCGACTGCAACCGCTGCGACGACGGCGCGGTCGACTGGCGCGACGGCATCCTCTACTTCGTGTTCGTCGATCGCTTCCGCAACGGCGACGCCTCGAACGACGCACCGCTCGACGGCGTGGACGATCCGGCCAACTACGCCGGCGGCGACCTGGCCGGGGTGCTTGCGGCGATCGAGGAGGGCTACTTCGAGGAGATGGGCGCCAGCGCCCTCTGGCTGACCGCCCCCTTCGACAACGCCGACCAGATCGGAGTCGGCGACGACGGGCGCAACTACTCCGCCTACCACGGCTACTGGCCGAGCGACCTCGAGAAGATCGAGTCGCGGGTCGGCACGCTCGAGGAGCTGCGCGCGGTCGTCGACGCCGCCCACGCCCGCGGGATGGTGGTCTTCCTCGACTACGTGATGAACCACGTGGCGATCGAGAGCCCGCTCTACGCCGATCACCCGGACTGGTTCTGGCCGCTCGACAAGCCGGGCGGCGGCCAGTGCGTGTGCGGCGGCGGCTGCGACTGGGGCGGCGCCGAGGGCCGGCGCTGCTGGTTCCGCCCATACCTGCCCGATTTCGACTTCACGCGGGACGACGCCCGCGCCTGGTCGGTCGGCAACGCGGTCGACTGGATCGCGAAGACCGGCATCGACGGCTACCGGCTCGACGCGGTCAAGCACATCGAGACCCAGTGGATCCTCGACCTGCGCGCCCGCCTGCGGGCGGACATCGAGCCGGAGCGCGGGCAGACCTTCTACATGGTCGGCGAGACCTTCGACGGCGATCGCGGTCTCATCGGCAGCTACGTCGATCCCGACACCATGCTCGACGGCCAGTTCGACTTCCCGCTGCGCGCCCAGCTGGTCAGGAACATCCTGCGCCGAGAGGGCAACATGGGCGAGCTGGCCGGCTTTCTCGACTCCAACGACCGGGCCTACCACCCGCACGCGGTGATGGGCACCTTCATCGGCAACCACGACCTGCCGCGCGCCATCCACCTGGCGGAGGACGCGCCGCAGTTCGGCGAGTGGGACTCTGGCAAGGCGCGCGGATGGAGCGATCGACCGGGCCTGCCCGGCTACGATCGCCCCTTCCAGCGGCTGGCGGTGGCCTACGCCTTCCTGATGACCACGCACGGCATGCCGCTCATCTATTACGGCGACGAGATCGGCATGGCGGGCGGCGGCGATCCAGACAACCGGCGCGTCATGCAATGGGACGGCACCAGCGGCGACCAGAACTGGCTGCGCGGCGAGCTCGAGGCGCTCACCCACATCCGCCGCGAGCACAGCGCGCTCCGCCGCGGCGTCCGCACCACCCTCCACGCCGAGGGCGACGTCTACGTCTACCGCATGATGGATCGCGCCGAGGTCGTCTGGGTCGCGCTCAACCGCGGCGACGCCACCCGCACCGCCGCCGGCCTGCCCGACGGCTCGTTCCGCGACCTCAGGAGCGGCGACACCGTGCAGGCGGACGTCCCGCTCGCGCCGCGCAGCTACCGCATCCTCGTCCGCCCCTAGTCTGGCGACGCCCGGCCGGCCCCTTGGTCGGCGCCGCGGGACTGCTAGACTCGCCGGGATGAGTCGCGAGCACGAGGCGGCGCTGGTGGCGCGCGCGCAGGCCGGGGACCGGGAGGCGCTCGGCGAGCTGTGCGCCGGTGCCCAGCAGCTGGTCTACCGCCTGGCCATCCGCATGGTGGCCGATCCGACCGACGCCCAGGACCTGACCCAGGAGATCCTGATGCGCGTGGTGACCGGGCTGGCCAGCTTCCGCGGCGACAGCGCCTTCACCACCTGGGTCTACCGGGTGGCGTCGAACCACCTGCTCACCGCGCGCAAGCGCGCCGCCGAGCATCAGGTCGAGAGCCTCGAGGCGATGGCAGGGTGGCTGGCCGGGGGGATCGCCGACGGCCTGGCCGCCGGCGACGCGCCCATCGAGGACCAGATCCTGGTCAAGGAGGCCAAGCTCACCTGCACCAGCCGCATGCTGCTCGGGCTCGACCGCGATCACCGCCTGGCGTTCATCCTCGGCGAGATCCTCGACCTCAGCGGCGAGGAGGGGGCCGAGGTGCTCGAGATCGAGCCGGCCGCCTTCCGCAAGCGACTGTCGCGCGCGCGCGAGCGGATGGCGGCCTTCACGTCCTCCACCTGCGGCATCGTCAACCCGGAGAACGCCTGCCGCTGCGGCAAGCAGGCGGCCCGGCTGGTCCGTCTCGGCAAGCTCGACCGCGACCACCTCTGCTTCACCGCACATCCGGCGCAGCCGGCCGCGGCCTCGCCGTCGCACCTGGAGCAGCTCGAGGGGATCGAGCGCGCGGTCGCGCTCTTCCGCAGTCACCCCGACTACACGGCGCCATCGGCCATCGCAGCGGGGCTGCGCCAGCTCATCGAGTCGGACACCAGCGGCTTGACGAGCTGAGATGGCGGTCAGCGCGACGCCTTCTTGACCGGAACCGGGGCGAAGTCGAAGCCCTTCGGGAAGTAGACGAAGACGATGCACTCGCTGCCCTCGACGCAGTGGTTGTCGTGCGCTGCCTTGCCGGGCTGCATCCACCACGAGCCCCTCGGCAGCTTGGTCGCGCTGGCACCCATGCCCGGTTCGAAGTCCTGCAGCTGGCCGCTCACCACCACCGCCCAGTAGTCGGAGGTGTGGGTGTGGGGGCCGGGACGGGCGCCGGCGGGCTGCTTGAGCAAGAGCCCGACGGGGCCCTTCTTGAGGTCGCCGAAGATGACCGAGAGCTGCGGACCCTTGTCGCCGAGCTCGGGCACCAGCGGGGTCCACTTGAGGTCGGCCGCCGGCTTGATGACCGGCCGGGCCGCCTTCTTCTGCATGTCGGCGCTGGCGATGAGGGGGATGCCGCCGGCGAGTGACACGACCAGGATCGCGAGCTTGATGTTCATCCGAGGTCTCCTTGTGGGGGGTTCGCATGATTGGACCTGCCGGCGCTGGGATTTGTGACCGGCCGGCGCGAACCCAGCGATGTCACGGAACTGGTGTACGGTGGACGCGATGCGGCAGATCTTCCTCCTGGCGACCGTGATGGCGCTCGGCGCCTGCGCCCGCAAGTCCGGGTCACCCACCGTGGAAGGGGGCGGCGCCGCGGCCGGCGATCGCAACGGCTGTGATCAGGAGATCTCGCTCGCCTGCAGCGACGGGTTCGTCGACGGCTGCCTCGAGAAGGGCAAGGGCGGCGGGACACTCACCCTGAGCCACGTCTGCGTCAAGGAGGGCTCGAGGTCGGGGCCGGGCTGCGACAAGGAGGTGGCCCAGACCTGCCCCGAGGGGCAGATCGACGCGTGCGTCGCCAGCCCGCCGGCCGCCAGCACCCACGTCTGCGTGGTGCCGGTCGCGGCGCCCTGAACGGCTCAGCGCTTGCGGGACGACTGTTCGACCGCGCGCTTGCGGACGTGATCGACGTCGTCCAGCTGGCGGCGCAGCTGGTCGCGGAAGTCAGGGTGGGCGATCTGGATGAGCGCGCGCGCCCGCTCGGCGGTGGTCTTGCCCTCGAGGTGGGCGACGCCGAACTCGGTGACCACGTACTGCACGTCGTGCATGCCGGTCGTCACCACGTCGTCGGGACCGAGCGCCAGAACGATGCGAGAGACCAGCTTCTCCTTCCCCGCCTCGTCCTTGATGGTCGACGTAGAGGGCAGGACCAGGATGGCCTTGCCTCCCTCCGACATCATGGCGCCGCGGAAGAAGTCCTGCTGGCCGCCGGTGCCGCTGTAGTGCTTGTTGTTGACGTACTGGGCGTTGGCCTGGCCGTTGAGGTCGACCCGCAGCGCGGTGTTGATCGAGATGAGCCGCGGGATCTTGGCCAGCCGGCGCGGGTCGTTGAGCACGTCGACCGGGCGCGACTGGAGCTGCTTGTTGTCGTTCATCCAGTCGAGCATCCGCTGCGACCCGAGAGCGAACGAGTAGCGCACCGGCCCCTTGACCGCGCCGGACTTGACCAGGTGCATCAGACCGTCGGAGATCATCTCGCTGTGGACGGCGAGGTCCTTGCGCCCGCTGTCGGCCAGCGCGCCGGCGATGGCGTCGGTGGTCGAGCCGATGCCGAACTGGATCGTCGGGTCCTTGGGGATGAGATCCTGGACGTACTTGGCGATGGTGCGGTCCACCTCGGTGATCGGTGCCGGCTCGATCGTCACCAGCGGCTCGGTCGACTTCACCATGTAATGGATCTTGCTCACGTGGATGCGCGCGTCGCCGTGGGTCTTGGGCACGTTCGGGTTGACCTCGGCGATGACCGTGCGCGCGGTCTCGATGGCGGCCAGCGAGGTGCCGGTGCTCGAGCCGAGCGACACGTAGCCGTTCTTGTCGGGCGGTGAGACCTGGATGATGGCGACGTCGACCTTGAGGGTCCCGTCGCGCATCAGGCGCGGCACCCGCGACAGGTGGGTGGGGACGAACTCGCCCAGGCCGGCGGCGATCGAATCGCGGTTGTTCGACCCGATGAAGACCGAGCGGGCAATGATCTTGCCCTTGGTCTCGGTGTAGAGCTTGCGCGACGCGACGTTGGTGAGCCCGAGGATGCGGATCGGGTTCTCGGCGGTGAGGGCGCCGTCGCCCTGCGCCCGCGCGATGAGGGCGCTCACGATCGCCTTCGACACCGAGTGGCCGATGGGCAAGTAGACGACCGAGCCCGGGGCGATCTGGCCGGCGATCTGGGCGGCGGTGCGCTCGTGCGGGCGATTCGCGCGCGCCAGCTGCTTGGACTTCGGCGATGTCCGGCCGGTGGCCTGCCGCGCCGGCCGGAGCTTGAGCCGATTGAGGGCCCGGACCCGGTCCGACCCCGCCTTCACCCGCGCCTTCTTGGCGAGACGGGCGGAGGTGGGCGTGGCGCGCGACGCGGCGTCGACCGCCGGCGCGCTGCTCAGGACCAGCGCGGTGGCGAGGGCGACGAGGAGCGCGCGGACCGGTCGCATCATGGCTCGGCGGCGGCCGGGGTGGCGGTCGTCGCGGGCTCCTCGGCCGGTGCCTCGGCCGGCGCCTCGGTCGTCGTCGTGGCGGCCGGCCGGTTTCGCCGGCGCTCGGCGGGGATCACGCCGTGCGAGCCCTCGCCCGGGACGACCTCGCCGTCGGGGCCGATGTTTCCCATCTCCTCGAGGTCGAAGAGCTTGCCGGCGAAGTTCTCGTCCTTGGTCTTGCGCATGACGCCGATGACCGGCACCCGCTTGCTGAGGAACAGGTCGTAGACCCACTTGGCCGGGTCTTGCGACCGCTTGACGCCCATGATCTCGGCGAGCGACTGGCGGCCGACCAGGTCGAGCGGCCGCTGCGGCCACTTCTCGGCGACGATGTTGAACTCCTTGCCGAGCCGCTTGGCCCCCGCTCGGGTGTGCGGGGTGAGCACCTCGCCGGCCGTCACCTCGGCGATGAGCGCGGCGCGCGCCTCGGGGGTCGGCGCCCCGGCCAGGAGCGCGTGCAGGCCGCCCTGGAACTTGGCCGGCAGCCGCCCCTCGCTGGCCGCCTTGGCCACCCGGCGGTCGACCGTGCGGATCCAGCGCTGGAGCTCGCCCACCGGGGCCGAGGTCGCCCAGTTGGTGCAGGCGGTCTGGCAGACGAACTCGCCGCCCTTGGTCTTGAAGCCGTAGACCGCCCGCCGGTTGTGCTCGACGCCTGCGTTGAGATAGCGGACGAAGCGATCCATCTCGGCGCCGGTCAGCATCGCCGGCGCCATGTACTGCTCGCTGCCGATGGTGGCCGCATCGAGCGTCGCCTCGCCGTACGTGTTGTGGGTGAAGTTGGGGCCGCCGTTCTGGTCGGCGAGCAGCGTGTGGAGGTGACCGGGGTTGGGCGCGGCGGCGAACCAGATGACGTTCTCGCCCATGATCTTGGGGAAGAGATCGAAGCTCTCCGGCGTCACCTCGAAGAAGGTCTTCTTCGCGCTGACCGCCTTGCTCTTCTTGCCTGTCGCCTGCATCCCATGCAGTCGGCGCTGGAACGTCTGGATGGTGACGCCGCGGCGGGCGGCTGCCTTGATGAAGACCTCGAGCCGGGCGCCGAGCGGGGCGGTCGACACGCTGGTGCGGAAGCGGCGGCTGCTCAGCCCCTGCTCGCCGAGCGCGGTGGCGCGGCGGTCGAGGGTGCGGGCGATGCCGTTGACCTGCTTCGGGCTGAGGCCCTGGGCGCGCGCCCGCTTGACCTTGACTGCCCGGTCAGCGCTGGTCGCCTTGCGCCCCGGCGGCTGCACGCGGCTGATCGTCTGCGCCGGCGCGACCGAGGGGATTGCGACGACGACGAGGAGGAGGAGGGCGACCCGTGCGACCAGACGCGGCATCGGGACGCACACAAAGCAAACTCCATACCGGGGCCGGGCTGTTGAAATCGCAGGGGAAGTGCGCAAATGCAGCGGCCGTGGGGGCAGCCAGCAGTGGATGCACTACTGGCCAGGCCAGTCGCGTTTGCGGACACCAGTCTGCGGTCTGGCGTTCCGACTCGGAGGTTTGCGTCCCCGTCGCACGTGGCGTGAGTCTTGCTGGAGGGCAGGGCGCTATGACCCGCCGATGGGCCAGTCCGCTCGTCCTCGTGATGCTCTCGCTCTCGCTCTCGCTTGCCGCCGCTCAGCCGGCGCTGGCGAATCCCGGCGCCGCCACGCCTCAGAAGGTCAGTCGCTTCAAGACTGCGCTCGCCCGCGTCAAGTCGCGCTTCGTCCGCCCGAAATCGAAGTCGTCGTCGAACCGGCTCGGCATCCGCGAGGCGCTGCGGCGCGCCCGCGAGGAGCTCCAGCTCTACCGCGGCCGCAAGCTCGAGCGCTGGAGCGACCGGCTGGCCTACGGCAAGAGCGACTTCGACGCCAACCGCTCGGTCGGTGACAACCTGGCCGACCTGGCCGAACAGGCCGGCATCGAGACCTTCACCCGGAAGATCAACGGGCGCCCGGTCCTCCACCTGGTGGTCGATCTCGGGCAGGGCAAGAAGAGCACCCGGGCGATCCGGAAGGTGTTCAAGCGCATCGCCGACAACACGGTCGAGGTCAACTTCAAGGCGCCCGGCGGCAAGAACACCGCCGGCCACGTGGCGATCCGCGTCGGCGACGGCGCCACCTACGATCTGACCGGCACCGAGGGCGTGGTGCAGCTGCCGGGCGTGGTCGAGCGGCCGCTCAACTTCATCACCGGCCGCAAGGGCATCGTGATGCCGCGCAAGCGCAGCCTGCGCCGCTTCTTCGAGACGCGGAAGGATCGGGTCGGGGCACCGCCGGTCTTCTACGGCATGCTGTTCCAGGCTTCGCCGGCCGAGCGCAAGGCGCTCGAGACCAGCTACGAGCAGCGCCTCGGCCAGGTCAAGGAGTTCAGCTTCGGCGGCGGCGACCCGGACAAGGGCGTGTTCAGCTGCGCGCAGTTCCTCACCCACGACACCCCGTTCCTCGCCGACCGCGGCATCCGGCCGACCGTGAGCGCGATGGGGATGGCACATTCCGCCGCCACCTCGCCCAGCCTGGCCGCCGTGATCGTGTACAAGATGCCGTCCACGTCGATCAAGGAGCTGCCGCCGATGGGAGGCATCGATGACTAGCGCACCCCGGATCTCGTTCCTCCTCATGCTTCTCCTCGCGCTGGCAACCGCGCAGTTCGCCTGCGGCGGGAGCGATCCGCAGACCGCCACACCCGCCACCGACGAGCCGGAGCCGGCCGGCGACCAGCCCTCCACCGACCAGTCGGCCGCCGACCAGCCGGCCAGTGACGAGCCGGCGGCTCCCCCGGCGAAGGCGCTCGGCTGCGACAAGGAGGTCGCCCTGACCTGCGAGGCGGGCTTCTCCGACGGCTGCCTGACCAAGCCCAAGCTCACGCTGGTCCACGTGTGCGTCGCGGACGGCGAGAAGAAGGCGGGACCGCCGCCCTGCAAGATGGAGATCGCTCGCCAGTGCGCGGCCGGCCAGGTGGATGCCTGCCTGACCAAGCCGCGCCAGGCCAAGACCCACGTCTGTGTGGTCGCCCCGGCCAAGTGACGCCATGCGCGGCCTCGCTCTCCTCGCGGTCCTGCTCCTCGCCTGCGGCGGCGATGACGACTCCGGCGGCGAAGGCGGCGGCGCCGACGCCGCCGGCGGCGGTGCGATCGACGCGGCGGCCGGCGAGAACCACCTCGGCGAGACCTGCTCCGACGGCGATCCCTGCCCGGGCGATCACCAATGCGTCTACCTCGCGATCGGCAACCCCGACATCGGCTACTGCAGCCCGATCTGCGCCACCAGCACCGACTGCAGCGACGGCTACACCGGGCCGGCGACCGGGACGCTGACCTGCTTCGTCCCCGACCAGCCCGACGCCTGCTCCATCGGCTGCGAGACCGTCGACGACTGTCCCGGCGACCTCGCCTGCGTGTCGACCGGCGGGCCGATGAGCTTCTGCACCACCGAGTGACGAACCGCATGTGGCTCGTCATCTCCGCCCTCACCGGCGCCGCCGGCGTCGTCCTCGGAGCCTTCGGCGCCCACGCGCTCCGCTCGCGCCTCGACTCCCCCGCGCTGGCCACCTGGCAGACCGCGGTGCAGTACCACCTGATCCACGCCCTCGCGCTCCTCGCGCTCGCGCTCTTCGCCCGCACCAGCGGCCGCTCGGTGACGCTGCCATCGTCTCTCCTGGTGGCCGGCATCGCCCTGTTCTCCGGCTCCCTCTACCTCCTGGCCACTGCCGGGTGGAAGTGGCTCGGCCCGGTGACCCCGCTCGGCGGCGCCTGCTTCATCGCCGGCTGGCTGTCCCTCCTTCTCCTCGCCCGCTGAGGTATCCACTCGCATGGCCGGTGGACCGCACGCTGCACGCGTCGCCTGCATCGAGTGCCTGGCCGAATTCGGGCGGCTCGTCGCAGCCCGCCGGGTCCGCGAGGGAGTGGAGACCGACCACTACCGCTGCCGCCACGGCCACCGCTTCGGCCTCACGTTCCCGAAAGGGCCGCCCGGCGACCCGGAATGGCCACCGCCCGCCGAGCTGGCGGAGGCCGGCGTCACGATCCGCGCCGACCGCGGGGATCGCGCGCTCGGCCGGCTTCGCATTCGACGGGCGGCGGTCGGGCTGGCCGGTGTCGCCGTCGCCACCGTCGGAGCGCTGCACGGCCCGGCCACCGCGCTCGGCGCCTCCCTGCTGATCGCCGGCGCGCTCGTTCTCCTCCTGGTCGCCCGCCGCTGGCTCTAGACGCGTTCTCGCCGTCTCGCGCGTCGCGTCTGACGCCCGGTCCGGCGCGCGCGTCCGGCCCTCCGGACACTGTCCGGCGCGCTCGTCCGGCCCTCCGGACGCTGTCCGGCCCTCCGGACATTGTCCGGCGCGCTCGTCCGGCCCTCCGGACGCCGTCCGGCCCTCCGGACACTGTCCGGCGCGCGCGTCCGGCCCTCCGGACGCCGTCCGGCCCTCCGGACACTGTCCGGCGCGCTCGTCCGGCCCTCCGGACACT
>Ga0111539_10004465_pt1 | contig 18293 bp, 12 predicted proteins | sample RhiMethybrSRZTD1_FD_79667 | JGI IMG/M metagenome (GOLD analysis project Ga0111539, IMG submission 79667) | Populus rhizosphere microbial communities from Tennessee, USA - Rhizosphere MetaG P. TD hybrid SRZTD1 (version 2) (version 2) | ecosystem: Host-associated > Plants > Roots > Rhizosphere >... | reverse complement strand
GGCGGCGGCGACCCATGCAATCGGACGTCTGGTGTCGATCAGCATCGGCGACCATAAGGAAGTCGGCGTTTACGTGCGCGGCCAGGCGAATGCGGCGCAGAAGGTCGGGCTTCGCTTCGAATCCCAGACGTGGCCAGACACGCTCACGCAGGATCAGTGCAAGGCGCGGCTCGTCGCGATGAACGACGATGCCGACGTGCTTGGCGTGATTCTGCAGCGGCCGGTGCCGAAGCACATTCACGGCCGCTCGCTCGCCTCGGCGATCCATCCGTTCAAAGACATCGAAGGGATGAACCCTGCGTCAATCGGCAACATCGTCTACAACGAGCTGGCGCTGGCGCCGTGTACGGCGGCCGCATCGGTCGAGCTGATCAAAGCGACGGGACTCAACCTGCACGGGCTCGAGGTGGTGATGGTCGGCCACTCGGAAATCGTCGGCAAGCCAGCGGCGTTCATGCTGATGGCGGAAGGGGCCACGGTCACGGTGTGCCATCACCTCACGCGTTCGGTGGCCGCGCATTCCAGGCGCGCCGACGCGGTGCTTGTCGCGGTGGGGAAGCCGAGGTTCCTTCACGCCGACATGGTGAAGCCTGGCGCGGCGGTCATCGACATCGGCATCAATCAGGTCACCGGTCCAGACGGCAGCCCGATGATTGTCGGCGACGTCGATACCGACGGCGTGAAGGAAGTGGCGAGCTGGGTGACGCCGGTGCCTGGAGGCGTGGGTCCGGTGACCGTCGCGATGTTCATGCGCAACTCGATCACGGCACACGCCAAGCAGCTCGCCGCCGGCTGGCTGGATTAGCGATCTGGAAGGAATCAGGAGCCAGGAATCAGGAATCAGGCGTGGGCTAGGCCCTGGGCGTCAGGCTGAAGGAATCAGCGTCACATGTTGCTCACCCGGTCACGGTCTTCCAACGTACTTCTCATTCTCGTTACAGACCGGCTGCAGCGGAAGTTTGACGTCGTCTACGTAGTTCTTCCCCGAAAAGCGCCAGGTCCCGGACAGGTCCGGCTTGCCATCAGCCGCCCGCGGCGGGGGCGCAGTGAGATCGACCTTCCCATCCGCTCTTCGAGGAATACCAGGCGTCTGATTGGGCCACTGCGCGGCAGTAGCATTGACCTGTAGCACCGCCACGATCGCGAGCGCGATGATTCGCGTGCCCGTTGGTCGCCCCATGTGGTCCCACACCAGCCATGCCCGTATTCCGGGCCCGCTCCGTGGCTCCGCGCGGGACCTAACACCTGCTTCCACCAACCTTGCCCATGCCTGCATCCTGATTCCTGATTCCTGATTCCTGCAAGAAATTTAGCCCGCTCCGTTCTCAGGCAAGGAGAACGGACATGCGGCACGTCTTCAGCCTCGTTGCCCGCGGATGGCGGTCGTTCCTGGCCGACCCGCGTCATGGTCAGATTGCGACCCTGGCCAGCCTGCTCGCCTACGGGCTGGCCTTTCTCGAGTTCGACATCACCCTCCCGCAGGTCGTCATCACGCTCGCAGCGGCGCTGCTGGCGCAGCGTGTCGCCGATTGGTGGACCGGTCGTGACCGAACGTCGGGCGCGAAGAGCGCCCTGATTTCCGGCCTGTCGTTGTGCCTGCTGCTGCGCACGGATGCACTCAGTCTCGCCGCGCTCGGGGCGGCCCTCGCCGTCGGTTCGAAGTTCCTGCTGCGTGTCGGCGGCAAACACGTCTTCAATCCCACCAACTTCGCGGTCGTCGCGCTGATGCTGGCGAGCGGCGGCGTGTGGGTGTCACCGGGCCAGTGGGGCACGCACGCGGTCCTTGCGTTCTTCCTCGCCTCCGCCGGCCTCGTCGTCGTCAATCGGGCGGCGAGAAGCGATGTGACGTTTGCCTTCATGGCGACCTTTGCGGGTCTGGTCGTGGCCCGCTCGCTCTGGCTGGGCGAACCGCTGTCGATCCCGTTTCATCGGCTGGAGAGCGGCGCATTTCTCCTCTTCAGCTTCTTCATGATTTCCGACCCGAAGACGACACCCGATTCGCGCGTCGCTCGTGTGCTGTTCGCCATGCTGGTGGCGCTGGGTGCCGCGTACGTGCAGTTCCGGCTGTTCCGCACGAACGGGATGCTCTGGGCGCTTGCCGCGGCCTCACCGCTCGTGCCGCTGCTCGACCGCCTGCTTCCTGCCACACGCTACCTCTGGCCGCGGGAAGCGGCCGCTCACGCTGTCACGTTCTGGAGGAAACCGATCATGCGACTGACCACATTCACGCTCGCGGCTCTGCTCGCCCTGGCGGCCACCGCCGGCCGGGCCGAGGCGTTCTGCGGCTTCTACGTGTCGAAGGCCGACGGCAAGCTGTTCAACAAGGCGTCGCACGTTGTCCTCGTGCGCGACGGCGACCGCACGGCGATCACGATGTCGAACGACTTCCGTGGCGACCCCAAAGAATTTGCGATGGTCGTGCCGGTGCCGACGTCGATTCAGCGCGAGCAGATCAACGTCGGCGACCAGGCGCTGGTCGAACATCTCGACGCGTTCACCGCGCCCCGGCTCGTCGAATACATCGATCCCGATCCGTGCAGGGTCATCGTGGAAGAACGCTTTTCGATGCGTCGCGCCCTGCCGAGCGCCGCTCCCGCGAAACAGCTTGGGGATCGCGTGGGTAGCCTCGGCGTCACGATCGAGGCTCGGTACACCGTCGGCGAATACGACATCCTCATCCTGTCGGCGACGGAGAGCTCCGGACTCGAGACGTGGCTCAAGACGAACGGCTACCGCATTCCTGCCGGCGCGTCGAGCGTGCTGGCGACGTATCTGAAGCAGAACATGCGCTTCTTCGTCGCCAAGGTGAACCTGAAGGAACAGACGCGCCTTGGCTTCACCAGCCTGCGTCCGATCCAGATCGCGTACGAGTCGCCAAAATTCATGCTGCCGATTCGCCTCGGCATGGTGAACGCCGACGGGCCACAGGAGCTGTTCGTCTACACCCTGAGCCGCAAGGGTCGTGTCGAGACGACGAACTATCGCACCGTGAAACTGCGGACTGACGTCGAGATCCCGACGTATGTGAAAGACCCGAAGGTGTTCGCGAACATGTATCGCGCGATGTTCGACCAGCATGTCGCGCGTGAAAATATGAGCGCGGTGTTCCAGGAGTACGCCTGGGACATGGGCTGGTGCGACCCGTGCGCCGCCGATCCGCTGTCGTCAGACGAGCTGCGGCGGCTCGGCGTGTTCTGGATGGCGCGCACGAATACACCACAACCGAACGTCGGGCCGGCGCCGCAGAACGTATTCGTCACGCGACTGCACGTGCGCTACGACCAGACGCACTTCCCCGAGGATCTCGTGTTCCAGGAAACGGCCGACCGTACGAATTTTCAGGGCCGTTACGTCCTGCGTCAGCCGTGGACCGGTCCGTCGCGCTGCGAGGCGGCGACGGCCTATTACAAGGAGCTGCGCGCGCGGCGCGAGCGTGAGGCGCAGACATTGGCGTCGCTGACCGGATGGAGTCTCGACGAGATTCGCCGACGAATGGGTGCCGATCCCCTGCCGCCCGACCCCGCCGCGCCGTGGTGGAAGGATCTCTGGCGGTAGATCAGAAAACACGCCAACGCCCGACCCCGAGACCCAACTCCCAAAGTGCTGTCACGTTGGGAGTTGGGGGTTCGGGAGTTTGATCTGCACGAGGGTGCACGCCGAGAACTTCGGCCGGTCGCTCAACGTCACATCTGGTTGTGACCACTCTCATTCGTGCGGTGGTTTCCCGCTGTTTCCCCTCCTTCCGATACAAGCCAGAATAGACCTCGCTCGAGGCTCGCACCGCGCGGGCTGACGCCCGCGCTCTACTACGACAACCGGAAAGGATCGTGTGTCATGTTTGCCGCGGTCTCGTTGACGCTCGCCCTGTGGGCCGCCCTGGCCCTGTTCGTCTTGGTCGTCGTGCTGCTGACGTTTCGCTACATCCCCAACGATCGCGTCGGCATCGTCGAGAAGCTGTGGAGCCCGCGCGGCTCGGTGCACCACGGCTTCATCGCGCTCGAAGGCGAAGCCGGCTTCCAACCGGCGCTGCTGCGAGGCGGATGGCACGTGATGACGCCGTTTCAGTATCGGCTGCACAAGATGCCGCTGGTAACGATTGCGCAAGGCAAGATCGGCTACGTCTTCTCGCGCGACGGCGAGCCGTTGCCGCCGACGCAGACGCTCGCCAGCAACGTCAAGGCGAACGACTTTCAGGATGTCGCCGCGTTTCTGCGCGCCGGCGGTCAGCGTGGGCCGCAGCGCAAGATCCTGCGCGAGGGCACCTATGCGATCAACACCGCGCAGTTCGTGGTGATCACGAACGAGCGCGTGTATTTCCTGCCGCTCGATCCCAGTGAGGCCGACACGTTCAAAAGGATGGCGGCGCTGATCGCCGAGCGCCGCGGGTTCGAGCCGGTGGTGATCAAGGACGCGGAGGACTCGATCGGCATTGTGACCGTGCACGACGGGCCGTCGCTGCCCGACGGCCAGATCATCGCGCCGACGATCGGCGACGATTCGTCGAAGCCGGCGCTGTATCACAACAACTTCCAGGACCCCGAGAAGTTCCTGCAGGCCGGTGGTCTCCGCGGCCGCCAGCTGCAGACGCTGGTCGAAGGCACCTACTACGTCAACCGGCTGTTTGCGACCGTCGAGATGATCCCGAAGACCATCATCGAGGTCGGCAACGTCGGCGTGGTCGTGTCGTACACCGGTGAGATCGGCATCGATCTCACCGGCGACCAATACAAGCACGGCGAGCTGGTGAAGAAGCACACGCGCGGTGTGTGGAACGAACCGCTGCTGCCTGGCAAGTACGCGTTCAACACCTACGCGGGCAAGGTGATGGCCGTGCCGACGACCAACTTCATCCTGAAGTGGAACAAGTCGGAGACCGGGTCGCATCGCTACGACGAGAACCTGTCCGAGGTGCTGCTGATCACCAAAGACGCGTTCGAGCCGTCGCTGCCGCTGTCGGTGGTCGTGCACATCGACTATCGGAAGGCGCCGCTCGTGATCCAGCGGTTCGGCGACATCAAGCGCCTCGTCGAGCAGACGCTCGACCCGATGGTGTCGGCGTACTTCAAGAACATCGGCCAGACGCGCACGCTGATCCAGCTGATTCAGGATCGGAGCGCGATTCAGCAGCAATCGGGCGAGCAGATGAAGGAGAAGTTCGCAGAATACAATCTCGAGCTGCAGGAGGTGCTGATCGGCACGCCGACCGCGGGCGTGCCCGGCAGTCAGATCGAGACGATCCTGACGCAGCTGCGGTCGCGGCAGATCGCGGAAGAGCAGGTGGAGACCTATACGCGTCAGGAGAAGGCGGCGATGAAGGAGAAGGAGCTTCGGGAGGCCGAGTCGCGCGCGAAGCAGCAGACGTTCATCACCGAATCGGAGCTGTCGATCAGCATCCAGAGTAACCAGGGCAAGGCCGAGTACGAGCGCTCGCGGCAGGAAGCCGCGCGCATCCAGACGCTGGCGACCGCGGAAGCGGAGAAGATCCGCATCCTCGGCGAAGGCGAGGCCAAACGCATCCAGGCGATCGCCGGTGCCGACGCCGAACGCACCGCGCGCGTCGGTATCGCGCAGGCGATGGCGATCGAAGAGCAGGTGCGTGCGTATGGCGGCCCGCGGCTGCAGCTGACGCAGCAGGTGCTGAACCGCTTCGCCGAGGCGATCCAGTCGTCGCAGGTCGATGTGGTGCCGAAGATCCTGATTGCCGGCTCCAACGGCAAGGAGGGCGGCGGGCCGATGACCGGCAACGTCATGGAGGCGCTGCTGACGATGATGCTGTCCGATCGTCTCGGTGGCGATGTGAGCAGCTCGTCCGCGCCGCGCAACCCGGCCGCGGATGCGATCCGCAAACGGATCGAAGACGACATGAAACGGTCGTAAACTTGAACGCTGTATCTAGGGGCCGCCTTCAGGCAGCCCGCACGTGGGGCCGCCTTGAGGCGGCCCTCTTTTACGAGAGGCGTTTATGAAGGTTGCCGCAAGAGCCGCCATCGCCACTGTCGCTTTGACGGGGGTTCTACACGGGCAGACGCCCTCCTCCGCTGACGCCCTCATCTCCTCTCTAAAGAAGGGTGGCTACGTCATCGTGATGCGCCACGCGGCCTCGCCGCGTGAGACGCCCGACGCGAAGACGGCGAACAAGGACAACACCAAACTCGAGCGGCAGCTGGACGAGACCGGCCGATCGACGGCGGCCGCGATGGGCAAGGCGATTCGCGACCTGAAGATTCCCATCGGCGAAGTGTTGAGTAGTCCGACGTATCGTGCGCTCGAGACGGTTCGCTTCGCCCAGCTGCCGACCGTGAAACCGCAAGAGGAGCTTGGTGACGGCGGACAGAGCATGCAGGCTGTGGCCGAGGCGCAAGCGAAGTGGTTGCGGGAACGCGTCACGCAGTTGCCGAAAGGGACGAACACGCTGCTCGTCACTCACATGCCGAACATCTCACGTGCGTTCCCCGATTGGGGCGCCGTGGCGGACGGTGAGGCAGTGGTCGTTGGCCCAGATGGAAAGAATGGCGTCGGACCAGTCGGCAGAATCAAGATCGAAGACTGGCCTCGCGCGCGATAGCTCGACATCATCGCCGGTAGACACAACCGTAGCGCTGAACAAGCCGAGTCCGTGTATCGAACCCTGACTCGGCCTGAGCCCTAACTGTCGAGATCGTTTCTCCAAAGCCGCGCACCGGGCGCCAGTTGCCACCGAAAGAAACCACAGCCGAGCACTGTCCTGCCAGTTCGGAGTACCGCTTGCAACGCTGTTCACGGGTTCGGACAAGCTTGCAGGAGGACAACGCACATGAAACAACTCATCCCGATTGCGGCGGCTGCTCTCGCGGTCGTCTGCGCCGGCTGTAACCGACCTGGCAGCGATCAGCGCGCCGCGAACACAGTGACCGTTACGGGCTGTGTGCAGTCCGCCGAGCAGGGGCTTGGGAGCGGTGACAGCAAACCCGACAAATTCATGCTGACGAACGCCAGCCTCTCGCCAAGCGGCGCTCCGGCATCCGCACCGAGCGACGCGCCACGAGCCGACGCGCCGAGAAGCGATGCGGCCCCCGCCCCAGAGGCCGCCGCGCCGGGCACGATGTACATGCTCGATGGCAAGACCGACGAACTTCGCGCACACCTCAATCAACAGGTCGAGATCACCGGAAAGATCGACGAGAACACCCTGCGCAACCCGTCGGCCACACCGCCGGAGCCGCGCCAGGAATTGAACGTCGACTCCGTGCGCATGATCGCCGCGACCTGCTCGCAGTAGTTTCATCGGAGGACCGTCGCGCCTCGCGAACGCGCGCGGCGCGACGGCTCTCCTCCCGCTACACGTCAACCATCAACGCACGAGCCGGTTCGACGCGAAGCGCGCGGCGCGCCGGCACTGCGCAAGCCAGCAGGCAGACGCCCGTCATCAGCACGCAGTAGGCGCCAATCAGAACGACCTCTATGACAGTCGGCGCGCTGTTGAAGAGCCCGAGAAATGCAATCGCCACCAGGATCCCCCCCGCAGCGATACCAAGACCCACTTGCGTGAGCGGCCGTCGGAGGATCGTCGCGATCACCTGACGGCGATCGGCGCCGAGCGCGACCCGGAGACCGATCTCTCGGGTGCGAGTGGAGACGGTGTACGCCATCACCGCGTAGATGGCAGTGAGCGACAGCAGCAGCGCAATCCCGCTCAGCACGACCAGCGCACGCGACAGGTACTGGGACTCGAGCCACCCGCTCGCCGCCGCGGCATCGAGCGGCATGAGCTCATTGAGCTGCAGGGTGGGGTCCACTCCACTCGCAACGCTCCGAAGACGTGCGGCGAAGGACTCCGGGGGCTCTTTCAGGCGGAGCACGACTCGAAGCGGCGACGCGGTGTCCGGGGAAACGGGACGATAGATTCCCGCGACGCGACCATCGCGTCCCAGCGTCCCGAGATCACGCACCACCCCGACGATCTCCAGCCACGGACCGGGCGTCTGTGTGTCGTCCATTCGGATACGGCGAATCCGGCGGCCGATCGGATTCTGACCGCCAAGGACGTTGTTCGTGAATGACTGATTGACGATCACGACTCCCAGCGGCGATTCGAGATCGGCGGCGGTGAAAGGTCGGCCCGCGATCACCGGCGCACTGAGGACGTCGAAGAAGTCGAGCGCCACCGAGGCCGATGACACCTCGACCCCAGTCGCGTCCGTATATGGACGCGCGTCGCCGTCAACCTCGATTCGCCACACCGGGTGGGCAGTGCCCGGCAATGGATCGGCAAAGGTCAGGCCGGCGACCGCCGATTCCGCGCGCACACGCCGCTCCAGCTCCGCGTACGTGCCGCGGACTCGCGAACGAAACGCCTGCTCGCTTGCATCGAGCGGCACCCCGGGCGCCAGTTCCCGATCGAGCTCGATCCGTGCCGTAAGGTATTCGTGCGTGGCGAAGCCGATGTCTCGCGTCTGGCTGGCGATGACGATGCGATGGAAGAAGAACGACCCAGCGGGAAACAGCAGTGTGACGGCGATCTGCACGGTAATCACCGCTCCCCATACGCCGCCAAATCGCACGCCACCACCTCTCGCCGTCGCCTGACGAAGGCGCGCCTGATGCCCGCGGCCGGTGACGTTCAGCGCCGGAAGCACGCCGATAATCACCGCGCTCAGGATCGTCAGCGCCTCGGCGTAGATCACCGTCGTCGGTGTGAGCGTGTTGCCCACCCAGAACGGGAGCGCGCGGCCCCTGTCCGCCTCGAACATCGCCAGCAGCGACCCGAGCAGCCCACGAGCCGCAACGAGCCCGACGATTACTGCAAGGCCTGCCAGGACGAGGGCCTCGACGAATAGCTGCGTCACGATCCGAGCCCGACCGGCGCCGAGCGCGCTGCGCACGGCGATCTCGGTGTCGCGCGTGGCGGCCCGGGCAAACATCAGCAGCGCGACGTTGGCCGAGACGAGCACGAGCAGGATGATGAAGAACGTGTTCGCGACCGCAAGCCCGATCTGAATGCTCGCAGGGTCGAACATCAACCACGCAAACGGCACGAGTTGAGGCCGCAGGTGCGCATGGGTCGCGGGCTCATCGCGTGCCGTTCGATCGCCTATTGCGCTCAGCTCCGCTTGCGCTTGCGATCGCGACTCGCCACGAGCCAATCGCCCGAAGGCGAAGAGGTCCGGACCGTCGCGAGGCGCGGAAGTGCTCGCGGCGTCGCGGAGCGGGATCCAGAGGCCCTGCGTCGAGGGAAAGACGAAACCCTCGGGCATCACGCCCACGACCGTCATCTGTTCGCGGCCGAGTCGAACCGTTCGCCCGACGACCCGCGGGTCGCCAGAGAATCGCCGCGTCCACACTTCGTGGCCGATGACGATGACCGGCGGACTGCCGGGCTCGTCGTCGGCCTCGACCAGGGTTCGGCCCAGGATCGGAGGGACGCGGGTCACCCGGAAGGCGGACGCGGTCATGGCCGCCACGCCCACGGTCTCGGATCCGCCCTCGTCGGTGATGAGGTTCCGGCGAAACACGCTGACGGCGCTGATGTCCCGCATTCTCGTGAGCGAGTCGCGCCAGGCGGCGAGGTCCGCGGCGGTCGTGGCCGCGGCGCGATTCCGCGAGGTGTCCCAGTTCCTCAGCCCGACGATCTGCGAGCCCTCGTCCAATGGCAGCGAAGGATTCACCAGCTGTGTCCGGAGCTCGAAGCTGCCCACGCCGGCGGCGATGCCGAATGCCATCGCGGCGCAGCCGACGATCGTCAACCATGGGTATCTCGCCAGCAGGCGGGTCGCGAGCTTGACGTCGAGCGCGACCCCGTCGAGCCACGCGAGTCCGCGGCCGTCGCGCAGTGCTTCCTTGTGTTTCTCGACGCCGCCAAACGCGACCCGGGCCTGGCGGCGGGCCTCGTCTGGAGTGAGGCCTTTGACGCGCATCAGGTGCTCGGCCTCCATCTCGATGTGGAGCTGCAACTCGCGGTTCATCCGCGACTCGGCATTGCGACGTCGGAACAGCAGGCGCAGCCGCGTGCGCGCGGCGTCGAGCCATCTCATATGCGCCTCACGTCGTGCGCAGCACGGTATCGAGTGCCGCAGCAAATCGCTTCCAGCTCTCGACTTCGCGGTCCAGCGCCCGGCGGCCGGCTGCCGTGATCCGGTAGTAGCGAGCCTGGCGGTTGTTGTCGGTCACCCCCCAGTCGCTCGTGATCAAGCCGTCTTTCTCGAGACGCTGCAGCGCGGGATAGAGCGAGCCCTGATTCATCGCGAACTCGCCGTTTGACATCTGCTGCACCCGCTGGCTTATGCCCCAGCCGTGCATCTCCGACAGGGACAGCGTCTTCAGGATGAGGAGATCGAGCGAGCCGCGCAGGGCATCGACGGGTGGGCGTGGTGACATCTGTTGGATCGCGAAAAAGGTCTTTTCCGCTTCTGTCGCTATCAACAGGAGAGAAGACGTGGCCGCCCAGTGCAAAGTTCCGTCGAGCGCCTTCTATAATCCGTCAATGGTCGACATGCCTGGGAGAGCGACGGCCGCGATTGCCATCGCTCTGATCTCTTTCCTCACAACGCCTCGCGGTGCCGCGGCACAAGACCTGGCGATCGTCAACGCCCGTATTGTCGATGGGAAGGGCGGCGTGATCGAGCGCGGGACCCTGGTCGTTCGTGCCGGCAAGATCGCGTCGGTGTCGTCCGGTGCAGCGCGCCCGGCCGCAGGTGTCCAGACGATCGACGCGCAGGGCCGGACGCTCATGCCCGGTTTCATCGACGCGCATCGTCATATTGCCCAAGGCGACCCGGTCGAGTGGCTGGCGAAACGCGCGACCGCGCAGATGCAGGAGTTCCTCGAGGCGGGCTTCACCACGGTGCTGTGTGCGATCTGCCCGGATCAGGCGATCGAGCTGCGTCAACGTATCGAGTCTGGTGCCGTAAAGGGGCCGCGACTGTATTTGGCCAGCCTCGTTCCGCTGGCACGCGCGGCTGTTCCCGGTGGTGGCAGGGGCGATCCGGCGCGGTTCGACAACTCGCGGCCGCCACGCCGGCCGACGCAGGCCGCCGGCGCGATCCCGCCGGCGGAGACGGTGAAAGCCGTCGAGACGATCGCCAGCAAGAAATACGACTACATCAAGACCGTCATCACGACGACGCCGGGCGGTCCCGAGACGGAGACATTGAAGCTGATCGTCAGCGAAGGAAAGAAGCACAACCTGCCGACGATCACCCATGCCGTCAGCGTGATCGACACGCTGGCGGCCGTCGAGGCACGGCCCGACGTGCTCGTCCACACGCCGCACATCGGCCGTCTCGAGGAAGATGCCGCGGCCGTCAAACGCATCGCGAGCGCTGGTATTCCCATGACGTCCACGCTGGCGGTGTTCGTTCCACACTTCGGCGACGACAACAGGCCGCTGTTTCGCGACGCGATGCCGTTTCCCTGGGAAACGATTTCGAGCGCAGGGCAAGGTCCGGTGAACGCGCGCCTGCTCTGGGAGGGAGGGATTTCGTACGGCTACGGCACCGACACGAGCTGGGCGCCGAAAGTCTCGCTGGCCGACGAACTGCGTGCGCTCACCGTCGTCTTTTCACCGCGCGACATCACCAGGATCCTGGGGCAGGGCGCCGCGCGGTCGGTGCTGAAGCACGATCAGATCGGCACGCTCGACGTCGGCAAGCTCGCGGACCTGGTGTTGATCGATGGCAACCCACTCACCGACGTCAACGATCTGACCAAGGTCGTCACGACGATCAAGGCAGGACGCGTCGTCTTCGACAAGCGAGCCGGGAGAAAGTAGTCGTTCGTGCGCTGTGCTCAGCGCGCCGCAACGCGCTCAAACTGTCCACGTCATCTGACCCGAACCAGCCGTAGCGACACGGCGGTGACGATGAGCGACATCACGAGCGCCGCGACGACCGGTTCGTCGGGCAGATCCTCATCGTCGTCGCGCTCACGTTCGGGATCGCACTCCACCAGATCGTTCACGGCCTGCCGGTGTATCTCTTCGCCTGCTCCCCGCCGGCATCGGTCTGGTGTTCCTTGGGAACTCGATGTTCGCCCGTCGGTCGTAGCGCGGGGGCTTCGAGCCCCCGCGTCTGACGTCCGCGCCGGCTAAACCCGGCGCTCTAGGTATCAGGTGAGCGCGGCCTTGTAGAGCGCCATGAGCTTCGTCCACGCGCGCTCCGCATCGTCCTTCTTGTAAATCGGCCCCTGCTGTCCTACTGGCATGTCCGGTACGCACCAGCCGTGCTGAGCCATGGAGTAGACCTCGACTTCCACGGGCACCTTGGCCGCGTCGAAGGCTTCCTTCAGCTTCGTCTTGGCGTCGGGCTGCTGCATGTCGTCGTTGGTGGCGATCCCGAAGTACATCCGCGCCTTGACCTTCGGTGCAAGCAGGTGTGGGCTGTTCGGCATCGTAGTGACCAGCCCGCCCCCATGGAACGACGCCCCGGCGCCGATGCGGTTCGGCACCGCGGCGGCCGTCCTGACGACGAGCGCGCCGCCCATGCAGTAGCCCTGCGTGCCGATCTTCTTGCTGCGGTCGATCGACTGCTGCATGTCCATCCACGCGACCAGGGCCGGTGCGTCCTTCTCGACCGCGCCGTCAGCGCCGATCGATCCCATCAAGGGTCCAAGCTTGCCGCGTTCCTTCGAGAAATCGACCTTCGAGGCGTCCTCGTACACCGGTGACTTGGCGACACGATAGAACGGATTCGGCACGAGCACCGAGTAGCCGGCCATCGCCAGGCGCTTCGCCATGTCGCGCATCGACGGCCGTAGACCGAAGGCATCGGGCCAGATGATCACGCCGGCGTGTGCGCCGGTCGCTGGATGAATGAAGGCGGCATCGCAGGTGCCGTCCGGCGTCTTGATCTCGACGTTCGTCTCGACGATCTGCTGGGCCGACAGCTCGTCGCTCGCCGCCGCGGCGAGGCCTGCGGCCACCGTCATCGCTACGAAATCCCGTCTCGTGAGTTCGTCGTTGTCCATGTCGTCTCCCCCGCGACGATGATATATCCGGTTCTGCAGCGGCGCCGGCTACTCCTGACCACCGCGATCCGCGATCAGGCGCAGCGCTGAACTCGCTGACGAATCGCTGGGACACTCCTTTCATTGCTGCTACCCCAGCGGTCACGTCTGCCCGTATCATGACGTGCGATTGATAAAGGAGCCTGCGATGAGAAGGGGTCATACGGTCGTCGTGTTCGTCGGCCTGTTCATAGCGCTGAGTGTGGCAGTGATAGTAGGGCAGGGTGGTGGGCAAGGCCGCGGCCGAGCCGGCGGACCGCCACCGCCTCCGGCGAATCTGCCGACCTCACCAACCGCGGTCGCGCTGCCGACGCTGTCCGCCGAAGTCACCGGACCTGGTCCGATGTTCGACTCGGTACCCTCGCTGGCGCCGGGAAAAGGACTGCCGCATTTCAACTACGAGACCCGCGAGTACTTCGCGTCGGGCACCGCAGACGGCCAGCCGTACACCACGCGCGTCGTCGTGCGTCAGCCGTCCGACGCATCCAAGTTCAGCGGTCTCGTGCTCGCCGAGGCGATGCACGGCAGCGGGTCGGCGCACATGTTCGAGTTCACGTCGATCTACACGATGTCGTCGGGCCACGCCGCGGTCGAGATCCTGACGACGAATCCAGCGCAGTTCACGACGCTCAACGAGGCGCGCTACAAAGATCTCAAGATCGCGGGCCCGCAGACGAACGAGATCCTGGCGCAGGTCGGTGCGCTGGTCAGGAGCGGTGGAGTGTTGGGCGCGGGTCGTTCCGTCAGGAAGATGGTGCTGTCCGGAACGTCGATGACGGCCGGCGTGCTCATCAACTACCTGCCGGCGCACATGGTCTATCGCACGCCGAAGATGGAGCGCATCTACGACGGCTTCCTGCCGACCTCGAACGGCGCGATGATCCGCGAGATCGATGTGCCGCTCATTCACGTGCCGACGATGCACGAAGTGTCGGGGAACATCACCAACCGGCAGGACGGCGACGAGCCCGGAAAACAGTACCGGCTCTACGAGTTCTCCGGCATGGCGCACATCGACACGCGCGACAACGTCCGGCTGCAGCCGAACCCGTGCACGCAGCAGTTGAGCACGTTCCCGCATCAGGCCTACATGTCAGTGGCGCTCTATCACCTGTTGCAGTGGGTGGACAAGGGAACCGTGCCGCCGCGGGCCGAGCGCATCCTGCTCGATCGTGACGAGTCCAATGACGGATCGACGATGGCGCTCGACGAGCAGGGCAACCCGCGCGGCGGGATCCGCAATCCGTACGTCGACGTGCCGACGGTGAAGTACGGCATTCGTCCGCCGGCGATCACTCCGCTCATCGCCAACCCGAGCGCCTACGTCACGCGCGGTGGGCAGCAGGCGGCCAATCAGATGTGCGGTCTCAGCGGCTTCCAGGTGCCGTTCGATGGCGCGAAGCTGAAGGCGCTCTACAAGAACAAACAAGCCTACGCGAAGGCGGTCGAGAAACGCGTCACTGAGCTCGAGAAAGCGGGATGGTCGTTGCCTGTCTATCGCGAGATGATCCTGGGCGACGCCGCAAAGGTGTCGTTCTAGGAGAGGACGCTGGAGCGGGACGCATCATGTCCCGCTCGTCGCCCCGCAGGATCAGTGGCGGTGTCCGTCCGGCATCCCGAGGCGCTGGATGGTGTCACCCTCGAAATCGAATTCGATCAACACCACCGGTTGCTTGCCGACGACCCAGCCGTCGTGACCAGGGTCGATCGCGATCGCCTGCGGTGCCCGGCATTCGACGATGCAGCCGTCGGGATACTCGATGTGAATCTCTCCTCGAGCGAGGAACCCGACGTGCGCGTGCATGCAGTAGTCGGTGCCGACGATCGGTTTCATGTCCTTCGACCAGCGGAATCCCGGCGGATACACCATTCGCTTGACGCGAGCGGCGCCGGCCCGGACGACGTCGAGCGTGACGTGACCCACCTCACGTCGCTCGGCGCCTTTCATGAGGGCGACGAGCGGGTCGGCGACTCTCGGTGTGGACGGCTTGGCCGTGCGCTTCTTCGAACGGACGACGCGTCTCGTCGTCGGTCGCTTGGATTTCTTGGCGTGTGAGCGCGAGGCCTTTTTCGCCATGCTTTCCTCCCGTAGTCGGATTGTGTTTCGTAGCGTCCGGCTTTAGCCGGACTGAAGCGACGGTCCGGCTGAAGCCGGACACGACATCAATCAATTGAAGTTGGTCATCAGGACGATGTCAAAACTGGTTCGGCCGCGAACGACGGCGAGACGTTTGCCGTCACTCGACCAGCTGAAGGCTCCGATCTGCTGGTCATTGAACGCTGTGATCTGGCGAGGCGGACCACCAGTGAGGGACTGCTCCCAGATGTTGCTCGCGCCCCGGCGCACCAACGCGTACTGAATAGCCTTGCCGTTCGGTGAAAAATTCACGTCGCTGGCACCGGGAGGAACGCGCAGCGTATGGAGGATGGGTCCGCCCGAGGATGACACGACCTTCAGCGCCGGATTCTCCGACGCTCCTTCCCAGGCGACCGCTGCCACGAGCGATCCATCTGGCGAGATGTTGACGTCATCGCGTGAGAGATTGGCGACTAGCTCGATCGGCGCACCGCCATCGATCCGCGCTCGAACCGCGGCTATCTGCTGATTGCTTCCGCGGCGTGCGTAGGCGATCCACGTGCCATCGGGGGAGCAGGACGGAGCAGTCGGATTCCCGTCTCGGACGATGACGCGCGCATTCGATCCGTCGGCGGCCATGCGCCAGATCTCGGTCCGCTCGCCCGTGAAGATCTGGTACACCAGGGACTGGTCACCACAGGCCGAAGGATAGAGGTTCACGGTTCCTTCGGTCGTTAACTGCCGCGGTGCGCCGTCGGTTGGGGTGCTGCGGAAGATGTTCTGGCCGATGGTGAAATAGAGACCGTTGTCGCGACCCCACGAGACGAACCGAGCGCCTCCGCCCGACGTGAGCAGGCGGCCTTGCGCGTTCGGGCTCGCATCGACCGCTTCGACATCCATGATTCTCGATTCGGAAACGATCGCGAGCGCCTTGCCGTCTGCGGTGCGATCGAATTGCAGGCGGCTGTAGTCCGCCAGGTCATTGGTGAACCGGCTTGCGGCGCCGCTCGGATACGACACCCGCCAGATCTGCGCGCGGTCGGCGATCGATGTATCCAGTGGTACCAGCAGTGCAGCGCCGTCTGGGGTCCAGAGCGGGCGGCCTATGGGGCCCTGATGGCGATAGAGAGGACGCGCCGTCTTATCGGCAACATTGACGATCGTGAGAGTGCTGGCTCCTTGCCGGCCCGACGACATCGCAATCGACTTGCCGTCCGGCGACCAATCAGGCGCGAGAACTCCGAACGTGTTGATTGCAGCGTCGGTTTCCCACAGCGGCTGTTCAGCGCTGCCGTCAGCGTTGGCGACGAGCAGTCTGGCTTTGCCCGCGTCGGGAATGCCGCGCACGAATGCGAGCCTCTGCCCATCTGGGGAAAACGTGGGTCGCGTATCGACATCGGTAATCAGACGGCGAGGCGTTCCGCCGAGCACGGGCATCGAGTAGAGCGACGAAAACGTGCCCGATCCGGGGTCGGATCGGACAAAGTAAACGTAGTTCCCATCGCGTGAGAAGGAGAGCCCTTGATAGCTCGCCATCTCCGGCGCGAGTACCTGCACGTCGCTCCGTGTCGCCACCTGCCGGACCCATAGACTCTGCAGCTCGCCCTCGCGCAGGGCGTAGATGACGTAGCGTCCGTCGGGGGAGATCGCGACGGCACTCGCGTTGCCGCTCTGCGTGAGGCGGCTGACCGACATGTTCGTCACATCGAGTGGCCGGGTGGTGTCGTTTGACGTGAACGGACGCCACCACAAGGCAACCGCGGCGCCGGCGATCACCGCGGCCGCCACGCCGCCGAGCCACCACGTCTTGGCCGATCGGGGTGCGTGAGCGGGCCCAACGGACGATTGATTTGCCGCGACCTGCGTCGACGAGGACGCTCCGCGCGTGGCGGCGGCTGATCCCGCGCTCGCGGCGCGTCCCGAACCTGCATCGCGCTTGATGCGCTTCAGCTCCGCGCGAATCTCCGCCGCGCTCTGATAGCGCAGGTCGCGGTCCTTTTCGAGCGCGGTCGTGATCACATCTTGCAGCCGCGCTGGGATCTCGGGCGCCCGCTCGGCGATCGGTGCGGGATCGCGATTGAGAATGCCGTCGAAGATCACGGCCGGAGTCTCGCCTTCGAACGGTGGACGGCCGGTGATCATCTGATACAGAACCGCACCGAGCGAGAACACGTCGCTGCGCGCGTCGAGCTCTTGCCCTCGTGCCTGCTCCGGCGACATGAACGCGACGGTGCCGACGGCGATGCCAGGACTCGTGAGATGTTCCTGCGCCACCGTCACCGCCTCGCTCGCGCCCGCGACTCGCGCATGCGAGGACGTACCACGCGCTTTGGCCAGACCGAAATCGAGGATCTTCGGCTCGCCGCGCGTGGTGATGAAGATGTTGCCGGGTTTGATGTCGCGGTGGATGATGCCGGCGCTATGTGCGGCGTCGAGGCCGTCGGCGATCCCGATCGCGATGTTGAGGATCTCAGTGGTCGTCAGCGTGTGATGCAGAATGTGGGTGTCGAGCGGTTCGCCCTGGAGCAGCTCCATTGCGATGAACGACTCACCCTGTTGCTCGCCGACCTCGTGGATGGTGCAGATGTTGGGGTGGTTGAGCGCCGACGCCGCCCGCGCCTCGAGCTTGAAACGCTCCGACGCCTGCGGCGCCTTCTGCAGATCCCGCGGCAGGAACTTGAGCGCAACGTGCCGGCCGAGCGTGAGGTCCTCGGCCTCGTAGACGACGCCCATCCCGCCTGAGCCGACCCGTCGCAGGACCCGATAGTGGGAGATCTGTCGTCCTTCCAGGGCGCTCATATGCCGTAACTGCGCCCCATGTTATGCCGAAAGGGAACCGGCAGGCGGAGGTCTCGCGAGGATCGGCTATATTCGCAGTCGAGGAGATCGAACGATGCGGCCAATGCGTGTGACTCTTGCGGCAGCGCTGCTGGCGGCGTCTGCCTGGACCGTTGTAGTCGATTGTTGATTTGACGATTTTTGATCTTTGATTCGTTATTGATTGTTGATTATCGATTGGTGATTGAAGACCGCTGATTCGATGTGTATCGAATCACCCGATAAATCAACAATCAACAATCATCGTGATACGAATTGCGCTCCTCGTGTTGGTCCTGGTGGTGGCCACCGTCGCCGCCGACGAGCCAACACGAACCGTGGCGCTGACGTTCGACGATCTGCCCGCGGCGGACAGCTTGCCCCGAGCGAGCGAAGCGAGTCGAGGTGGTCGCGAGCCGAG
>Ga0111539_10004462_pt1 | contig 18298 bp, 16 predicted proteins | sample RhiMethybrSRZTD1_FD_79667 | JGI IMG/M metagenome (GOLD analysis project Ga0111539, IMG submission 79667) | Populus rhizosphere microbial communities from Tennessee, USA - Rhizosphere MetaG P. TD hybrid SRZTD1 (version 2) (version 2) | ecosystem: Host-associated > Plants > Roots > Rhizosphere >... | reverse complement strand
TCGACCTGGCCGCCCTCGGCCGCGAGCCGGCGCACGTGATCGGCACGCCCGAGGCCCGCCATCTCGAGCACTGTGGCCCGCGCCCCCGCCGCGAGCAGCAGGTCGGCCACGGACTGGTGCCCCATGACCGCAGCATGCATCAGAGGACTGGCGCCGTTGGAGAGACGGTTCGGATCCGCGCCGTGCGCGAGCAGCAGGCGCACGGTGTCTTCGCGGCCATGGTTGGCCGCCTGGCCAAGCGCGGTGTCCTCGCCGTCGCGAGTCGACGGCCTGTCGGGCTCCAGCCCTGCTGCGAGCAGCATCGCCACGAACGTCACGGGGCCGTCGGCTGCCGCGCGCTCGAGAAGACCTCCTTCGACGCGACCATGCCTCCCATCCGGCCAGCCGTCGCCTTTCGGCCTGGCTCCCGACCGCAGCAGCAGTTCGGCGACCTCGAACCGGCCGCGCTGCACGGCCGTGCCCAGTGCGCCAGGGCCCCATTCGTCGACGTTGGAGAAGCGGCTGTCGCAGCGCTGCTCAGGGTCGGCCCCAGCTGCGAGCAGGGCCTGCACGATGCCGACGTCCCCGCGCGCCGCCGCGTAGTGCAGCACCCCCGGCTCCAGGCGCGGCTTCGCGGCGAGCAGACGCTCCACGTCGGCGCAGTCGAGGACCTGCACGGCCGTCAGCAGATCCCGAGGCGCCCCGGCCTGGTCGAGCGCATGGACGATCCGCCGCGCGCAAGCCGCACCGAGTTGCAACATGTCGAGGCGGCCAACGCCCTTGCCGTCATGGGTCCGGGCCTGCACGTCGGCACCAGCCTGCGTCAACAGGCGCACCATCTGATCCGAACTCACGCGGTGCAGCGGTGTGTTGCCTTCCACATCGGCGGCAGATGGGCTGGCGCCACACTCGATCAACACGCGGGCACACTCGAGGTGGTTGAGAAGTGCGGCCTTCCGCAGGGCCGCCTCCAGCTCCTGTGGGCTGGCGCCGGGGGCCAGCCTACGGATCGCCTGCGCGTCCCGACGCCAGACGGCTTCGCGGAGACTCGCCGGCGGACCGTGTGGATCGCGCGCGAAGGACGTGCTGTGTGGCCGGGACTCGAAGCGGGTGCTGCAGGCGAAGAGCAGCACGGCACAGCAAGTCAGCAACGCGCGCAGATGCATGGCCGCGATCCTGCCGCGGCGCGCGGCAGGGGACAACCGGGACGGGCGCTGAGCCCGATCATTTCGAAACCGCGCACTTCGTGAGGGCGGCTTTCACGGTTCCGGTGCGGGCGAACGCGCAAGTCGTGCGCAGAACGCGGCGTGCTCCGCGGTGCGAACGCCCGCCTGCACCGCCGCACACATCCCGGGGTCCTCGGCGCGCAGCAAGGCTGGCCCATCGAGCCACAGTCCTGGGAACACCTCGCTGCGCAGGATGCCCCGGGGGTCCGCGGGCAGCCGTTCGCAGGTGCCGTGCCGCAGCACGAACCAATCGACCGCAGCCGCCTCGACGCGCACGACCAGATACTCGCTGACTCCCGCGCGGTGGAAGATCCGCAGCTTCTGGTCGAGATCACTCGCGGCCGAGCTCGCGGCGACCTCGACTACCAGTTCGGGTGGCCCGACCAGATACCCCTCCGCATCGATTCTGGCCGTGCCACTCGGCGGCAACACGAAGAGAACCAGATCAGGTTGCGGCTCCTCGTTCTCGTCGACGAGGCGCAGCGTCGCGCCGATGCTGAGCTGGGCACCCGGAGTTGCCCGGACATAGTCGCCCAGCCAACGGGCGAGCAAGCCGTGCGGCAGACCATGGTGCGTGTGACGAACGGGGGACGGCATGTGGACCACTCCTTCGAGCAGCTCCGCCTTCTTCACGTTGGGCATCGCCGCGTAGCGCCGTTCGAACTCAGCACGCGTGAGACGGTCGCCAGCCCGCAGGAGCGGGATCTGTGGAGATGTCGTCATGTGGGGAGCCATGCCAGGATGTGGCACACCGGGGGCACAGTTTAGCCGAACCCCTGCTTCGGCATGGAGAAGAGCGACAAGCTGTGATGGACCGACTCAAACGATCTTCCGTGTCCTCGTCTACCATGCCGCGGTGCGCTGCTTCGTCGCCCTCGACCTCCCGACCCCCGTTTGCAACTACCTCGCCGGACTCGCCGTCCGGTTCGAGAAGAAGGGCAACGTCAAGTGGGTGCCCCCTGAACAGCTGCACCTGACGCTCGTCTTCGCGGGGGATGTGCAGGACGCCACCGTGGACGCGCTGCGCGAGGTGGTTGGCGCAGTCACTTTGCCAAAGCTCTCGCTGTCGCTGCAGGGCCTCGGCCACTTCCCGGAACGCGGCGAACCGCGCGTCGTGTGGGCCGCGCTCGGCGGTGACCTCGAGCCCTTGACCGCGCTGCAGAACCAGCTCGCGCAACAGGCCGAACGACTCAGCGTGCCGCGCGAGAAGCGCGGCTTCGTGCCGCACGTGACGTTGGGCCGGGTGCGCAGCCCGTTCGGTGCGCTCGCGCTGATCGACCAGTTGAAGAGCGTCGGTGCAACGCTCGAGCAGAAGCCGTTCGCGCCCACGGGACTCGTGCTCTACCGCAGCGAGCTGCGTCCGGGCGGCCCGATCCACACGTCGCTGCTGCGGCGACCCAGCCCAGAGTCGTAGCCAACGCCGTACGGCAGCGACTACTCGGTGGGTTCGAGATGCACGAGCACCTTCTGCACGTCCAGCGTGCGCGGCGCTTCGAGGATGCGCGCCGCGATGCGACGGCACTCGTCGATGGAATAACGCGCGACGACCTTCAACAAGCTGCGCAGCCGCACCGGAGCGATCGAGAAGCTGCGGAACCCGACGCCGAGGTAGAACGGCACGCGCACGGGATCCGCGGCGCTCTCGCCGAACAGCACGAGCGTCTTCTCACGCCGTTCCGCGTCCTTGCACAACCGCGCGAGCAGCTCGAACACCGCCGGGTGGACCATCTCGTGGTATTCGCGCACCGCGGCGTTGTCGCGATCGGCGGCCAGCAGATGCGCTTGCAGATCGTCGACCGACACGACGGCGAAGTCGCTCTCGTTCAACATCGTGGAGAGCGTCATCGCGGCCGCGGGCACCTCGACGATCGGAGCCACCGCGAGAGCGGAGGCACACTCGACGTTGCCCTTCTTCAGCGCCACTCGCTCTTCGAGCGCCGCGGACTTCACGCGCTGCAGGTCGGCCAGGCCCGTGACGAACGGAACGAGGATCGCGACTTGCTCGGCGCCCACGGCGGCGCGCAGGATCGCGCGCAGCTGGAGCCGCAGCACGTCCTGATTCGCCAGCAGGCCGCGCACGCCGCGCCGGCCGAGCGCCGGATTGCGTTCCTGGGCAGGTGCGACGCCGAGCGTCGAGGCCATGACGTCGAGCAGGCGGAACGACACGGGCCTGCCGCCCTGGCTCTCGATCACCTTGCGATAGTGGCTCACGAGTTCCTCTTCGCCGGGCCGCGCCTTGTCGACGAGGAACTCGAGCTCCGTGCGATAGACGCCGATGCCCTCCATGCCGAAGGAGCGCACGAGCTCCGCTTCGCCGGAGCTGCCGCACGAGCCGAGCAGGCGCACGGGCGTGCCGTCGCGCGTCTGGTGTCGGACGGCGCTGGCCGAGGCGGCCGCCTCGGACTTGCTGGCCTTCCAGCGCTGCGCGCTCGCCGTCGCCTCGGCGAGCGTGCGGTCGTCCGGCGAGATCACGAGCTGGCCGAGCGTCGCATTGAGCACCACGACGTCCCCGTCGCGCAGCAGCCGCGGCAGGTCGGTGATGCCCGAAACGGTCGGGATGCCCATGCCGCGCGCGAGGATCGCCGCGTGCGAGCTCATGCCTCCCTCCTCGGCGACGATGCCGTCCACGCGCTCGTTCTCGAGGTTGAACATGTCGGCGGTGGTCAACTGGCGCGCGGCGAGGATGTAGGGGCCGGCGGGTGGCACGACGCCGCGCACGGTGTCCGCGTCGATGTTGCGCAGGAGTCGCGTCGCGACGTCGCGCAGGTCGCCCGCGCGGCGGCGCAGAAGCTCGCTCTCGACGAGCTGGAAGATGCGGTCGTACTTGCCGAACACGAGCTGCACGGCTTCGCGCGCGGACAGACGCTCCTGCATGATCTGCGATTCGATCTCGGTGACGAACATCGCGTCGCGCAGGTAGGCGAGATGCGCGTCGAAGATGCGCAGCGCCGCCGGGTCGAGTGTGTCCGCCTGCTTGACCTTGATCTCCTCGACCTGGGCGCGACTGCGTTGCAGCGCTTCACGCAGGCGGTTCAGCTCGGTCTCGATCTCGTCGGCAGCGATGCGCCGCCCGGTGTTCTCGACCGCGAAGCCGCGCAGATGCACCTGGCCGGTGGCGATCCCAGGCGCAACGGACTCGCCACGGACGATCGTCACGGACGATCGCTCCTGCCGGTACTGTGGCTACGAGTATCGGGGTTCGAAAGCGTGGGCATGGAACGAATGGCGAAGAGGGCTTGGGCTCGCAACCACGGTGGCACTGGCGTCTGCTCGCACGAAATCGCCGTGCTCCAGCCGCCACCAGTCGCGAAGGGTAGCGCGGTGTCGATGCCTCGGGTAGACATTGCGACCCAGCAAGCAGCTCCGGTGCTCAGGTTCCAAAGAAATTGATCCACCCCACTGCGATCGTCGCCCCCGGTGCCCGACTCGGGCACAACGTCGAGGTCGGTCCGTATTGCACGGTCGGGGCCGGCGTGACGCTCGGGGACAATACGAGGCTCTCGAGCCACGTCGTCGTCGATGGCGACACGACGATCGGCGAGAGCTGCGAGCTCTATCCGTTCTGCGTCGTGGGCAGCTCGCCGCAGGACAAGAAGATCAAGGGCGGAGAGGTCGTCCAGGGGTCGCTGCGGATCGGTTCTCACAACCGCATCCGTGAGCACGTGACGATCCACGGTGGCACGCCTTACGGCGGCGGAATCACGACGATCGGCGACCACAACCTGCTGCTGGTCGGCTGCCACATCGGCCACGATGCGACGGTGGGAAGCCACGTCGTGTTCACGAATGGGGCCATGGCCGCCGGCCACACGACGATCGGGGACCGCGTGATCCTCGGCGCCATGGTCGGCATCCACCAGTTCGCCCGGATCGGCAAGCTCGCGATGATCGGAGCAGGCGCGATGGTCTCGCAGGATGCGCCGCCCTTCGCGACGGTGCAGGGCGACCGGGCCAAGCTCGTCGCCGTCAATCTCGTGGGCATGCACCGCAACGGCTACACCGCCGAACAGAAGGCCCTGGTCAAGCGGGTCTTCCGACTACTGTTCTGGCGTGCCGGCACCCTGCATCAACGACTCGAGATGCTGCGCAGCAGCGCCCTGCATCGCGATCCGATCTGCCGCGAGATCGTCGACTTCGTGGCCGGCAGCAAGCGCGGCGTATGCGGTCCGCGATCGGGTCGGCACCAGATCAGCAGTGGCTTCGATGGCCTCGGCGATGGCCAGCAAGCGTAGACCCGCGATCGCTGCCGCGGCCCTGACCGCACTGCTCGGCACCGTCATCGCCGGCGCCCGAGCGCAGGCGCCGGCTGCAGGCGCGAACGCACCCGCGGCGGTGGTCGCGTTCACGGCGCCCGACGGCAGCCGGTTCGTGCTCGTTCCCGACGCCGTGCCGGTCGTGCACTGGGCCGTCGCGACCTTCGTCGATGCGAGCGACGAACCGCGCGGGCTCGAGGGGCTCGCCGCCACGACGGCGCGCGTGTCGCTGGGTGGCACGTGGCAGACCGGCAGCGCGAACGTCGAGAAGGAACGGCAGGCGCTCGCGAACCTCGACGAGGCCTGGCAGACCGCCCTGCATCGGCCAGGCGACGCCGCGGCGGCCGCTCAAGTGTCGCAGTCGGCCGAGGTCGCTGCCGGGCTCGGCGACTCCGCTGCGTTCCGGCGCGTGCTCGCAGCGATGCCGGCTCATCGACCCGAAGTGGTCGATCGGGACCCGGTCTGCATCCTCGTGCTGACGACCCTGCCGGACGCCATCGGCGACGTCGGCCGCCGGCTCGTCGAGCGGCGCGACCAGCAAGCGCTGCGCAACCTGCAGACCACGTGGATGGCGGACCTGCGGCGGCGCACCGCGAACCATCTCGCCGACCCCACGGCCGCGGTGCGCGCCGAGGTGCTCGCGCTCGCGCTGCCCAACCACGTGACCGCGAGATCGCTCGAGCAACCGCAGCCTCGCGTGCCGACGCGCGCGGAGGCGATGGCCACCTTCGAAGCCACGCAGCACCCCGACCGCACGGTGCACGTGCTGCTCGGCGACTTCGACACGGCGGCCGTGAAGGAGACGCTCTCGGCCGTGTTCGCGGCGGCGCCCTCGCGCAAAGACGAACGGCCGGCCACCCTGCCGCCGCGTCCGTTCCAGTCCCTGCGTCGTTCCACGGTGCCCGGCGTGAAGATGCCGATGGTCGCACTCGCCTGGGTGCTGCCTTCCATCGACGATCGCTTCGTGCTGGAGGCCGCAGGTTTGTGGCTGGGTGGCGGGCTCGACAGCCGCATCGGCCAGGAACTGCAGCGTGCGGGCCGCAGCAAGGCGAGCGTGCAGTGTCGTGCACCGTGGCCGCGGACCGTGGACGGCGCGAGCCTGCTGCTGCTCGAAGTCACCGATCCCGATGGCACCGACCAGCTCAGCGATCTCGTGATGGCCGCGGTCCGGACTGCGGTCGCCGCAGCGCCGAGTCCGGAGTCGCTGCGGCCCGTGCTCGCGGCCATGCAGCGGCGTTGGTGCACGCTGACCGACGATCCGCGCCAGCTCGCGCTCGAGCTCGCCGAGACGGCCGTGTTGTGGCCGCGCGCGACAGTGAGCCCGACCATGCCCGATCACGTGTCGCCGCAGGCCGTGCAGGCCCTGCTCGCGAAGACGTTCAGCGGGCAGCCCGTCATCGTCGAGGGCCGGCCATGACACGCATCGCGGCCATGCAACGAAGCGCCGTGCTGCTCGGCACCGGCCTTGTGTTGGCTGCGTGTGTGAGCGCTCCCGCGCCGCCGCCGGCTCCCATCGAACCGGAGCCCGTGGCGCCGCCGGCCGTGACGCCCGCTGCGCCGGCGACGACCGAGAGGGCGGAGCGGCCGGCTGCGCTGGTTGCGAAGCTGGCCAACGGACTCATGGTCGCGATCACGTCGAGCCCACCGGGTGCCGAAGCCCAGCTCCAGCTCGCCGTGTTCACGGGGTCGATGTTCGTTGCGCCCGGCCTCGCCGAGCTCGCCATCGAAGTGCTCGTCGAAGGCGCCGATCCGAGCCAGGGCAGGCCGAGTCTCGTGCAAGCCGTCGGGAACCTCGGCGGCAGGGTCCAGATCGAGATCGGACCCGTGACCTCGTGGATCAACTTGCGCGTGCCCGGCAACGAGTGGACGAAGGCGATGGCGGCCCTCTGCAAAGCACTCGCGGCGCCGACGTTGTCGCGCAACCAGATCGAACGCATCCGCCAGCATCTCGTGCAAGAGCGCGCCAATGCGATCCGGTCGCGTCCCGATGTCGCGATGGCGCGCGCGCTGATGCTCGGCGATCCGGACACGGCCCAGTACATGCGTGGTCTGCTCGACCGCGATCCGAGCGAGATCAGCCTGTTCGCGTCGCGCATGCACCGGCCCGAGCGGGCCGTGCTGGCCTTGCGCGTTCCCGGCGAGCCTGCCGAAACCAGCGCCGAGCTCGCCCGATCGACTCTGGCCAGCTGGGCGCCGCCCGCATCGGCTGCGGGGTCCATGGCGATGCTCGACCGTGGTTTCACGGCCGGACTCCACTGGTCGCCGGCCAAGACCGCGGGGCCTTGCCGCGTCGCCTTCGTGTTGTTCATGCCGGACCGAGTCGGCGCGCTGACGCCGGAGACGTTGATCCTGCACGAGTGTCTGACACTCGACGGCACCGGCGGCCGGCTCGAACAACTGCAGCGCGAACGCGGACTCGGCCACGTGCACTGGCGCAGCGAGCTCGTGCAGACGGCCGACGCGCTGTCGATCCTGCTGTCCGCCGACGTGCAACCGCACGAGGTGGTGCCGCTCTGGGAAACGCTACTGCTCGCGCGCAACTCGCTGCGCGACGTGCCGCCGACGCCAAACGAGCTCGAGCTCGCGCGGCGACGCGCCATGCTCGCGGTCCGGTTCGGCCAGCTCGACGCAACCTCGAGTCTGCGCATCGAAACCCAGCTGCTGCTGCGCGGCACGACCATGGCAGCAGTCGAGAAGCGCCTCGCCGCGGTCGGCCAGCAAACCCTCGACGTGAAGGCCGCAGCCCCTGCGTATCTGAAACTGCCGATCGCCGTGGTCGTCATCGGCGGTGAGGTGCCCCAGGACCTCGAGGACGTGCACACGTTCGAAGTGTTGCCCAAAGGCTTCGACGCGGGACCCGTCACCCCCTCCGCCACGGGGGCCACGACCGGCGCGCCGTGGCTCGAGCAGGCGATCGAAGCCGTGGGCGGCCAGGTATTGCTGCGCCGGTTCATCGGCCTCGAGGCCGAGGGCCGGTTGGCGAACGACCGCTCGCCCACGGCGACCGAGCTCTTGTCGTGGCGGACCGACGGCACCCTGCGCCGCAAGCGCGAACTGCTCGGCAGCAAGATCGAAACCGAGCTGAAGGGCTCGAGCTGGACCGAGCAGCTCGGCGACCAGAAGCAGACGTTGAGCTCGAACGAGGTCGCCTTCCTGCGCCGCGAGATGCAGCGGCACCCGCTGGCGCTGCTGGCCGCCCACGCGCGCGGCGAGCTGCCGTTCCGCGCCATCGCGCAACGCAACGTCGGCGACCGCGACCTGATGATCCTCGAGGCCGGCGGCGACCGCTTCGACCGGCTGCGTGTGCACATCGACACGGTTTCACACCTCGTGCGCGTCGTCGAAGTGTGGGAGACGATGCCGGACGGCACGAGCGTGCACCTGCAGGACGCATGGTCGGACTACCGCAGCACGGGTGGGCTGCGCGCGCCGTTCCGGCGCATCACGACGCAGAACGACGGCCAGAACCTGGTCGAGACCGTGTATTCGTCCTGGGTGCCGCAGTTCTCGGCCCCGTGAGCTCTCAGCGCCGCTTCACGGCGAAGTTCAGCACCATGCCGAGGTAGAACATCTGCTGGCCGTGCACGTCGTTGCCGATCTCGATCGAGGGCCGGTTCTCGTTGTCGAGATAGGAGTACCACGCGTGCATCGACAGCGTCTCGCTGAAGTGCACGTAGCTCTCGAGACCGCCGCCGATGAAGAAGTCCGACGTCGACGAAGTGCCGAACTCGTTGGCCACGTGCGAATACTGCCCCTGGAAGAACGGCGTCACCGTCATCGACCGGCCGAGATGCAGCCGCAGGCGCACCTGCGCGTCGGCCCACTGGTCGCCGAGGGGTCGCTGTCCCTGCGTGTTCTCCACGCGATCGAGCTCGTCCTGCCAGCCGCCGTGCGCGTAGACCTCCCAGATCGCGGAGTCCGACCCCGGAATGTACCACTCGAGCCGGCCGCGCACGCGCCACACGGCCGAGGGCAGCTCCGTGTTGAAGACCGCGGTACCGAATGCGCCGCGGCTGTCGTTCCACTCGCGTTCGCCGATGATCGTCAGTGCGTAGCCGTCGCGCGGCATGCCGCGGCGCCGGTCCATCTGCACCGTGTTCTGCTCGAGATACATGCGCCCGCCGTAGGCGTTGTAGTCCTCGGGGATCACGAACGTCGGGTTCGAAATGTCGTCCGTGAGGCGCGAGCGTGCGAACTGGAGCACCTTGTAGTAGGGCCCGAACTCGATGTAGAGGCCGTTCTGGTCGCGACCGAACCCGACGTAGCCCTCGTAGGCAGAGCCGTCGTAGAACCCGTTCGGACGCAGCTCGTCGTTGGTATAGAAGCCGTCGCGATAGAACTGCCAGGGCTGGGCGTGCACCTCGAAGCGGGTCAGCGTGGCGTCCCCGACGAGCTTGCCGTCCGTGTAGCCGGCGAAGATGCCGTCGCGACCGGCATAGGCCTCGAGCGTGCCGCGGCGGGAACCGAATGCCTCGTCGCGGAAGTAGGCGCGGCCGTCCAAGCCGATCTCGTCGTCGAGCCCGCGCGTGGTCGCGTCGGGTGAGGCCGCCACGCCGATGGATCCGGCCTCGAGCATCAACACCGAGGAGAACGGATTCGTCGTGTTTCTCGCGTCGGTGAGCTCGACGAACGACTGTGCGGCGATGCGCGCCCCGAACAGAAAGAGGAGGGGCGCAACGCCCACGCGGTTGTTCATTTGTTCTCTTCGCGCCTTCTCGCACGCTCGACGGCCGTCGTGACCATCGGGTGCGTGGTGTCGAGCACCATCACCGAGTAGGGATGGTCGGCATACTGGTTGGCGCGTTCTTCGATGCGGATCACGCCGCGATGACGGAGCTCGTTGACGAGCGCGCGCCGTTCCGGGTGCACGAGGCCGCTGAAGTGCTGGCTCATCGGCCCCTTGAGGAACGGCGACAACCACACCTCCTGGCTGCCGTGGCGGAGCTGCGAACGCAGGATCAGCTCGATGCACTGCTGCAAGCGCTCGGCCAGCTCGGGGTCCTGCGGCAATCCCTCCGCCGTGCGCCAGGTGACCGGAATGTGCCCCACGATCGAGGCGCGCGGGCGCCCGCAGCGCTCGGCCAATCGAGCGCCGTCGTCGAGCTGTTCCCCAGCCAGCTGGCCAGCGGGGATCTGGCCGGCTGCCAGCGACGCGTCTTCCACATCGCGCGCGTGACCATTCCCGGCCTTCGTGTCCGGTGACGGGCACGGCACGACCATGCCAGCCTCTGCGGCTCGCGGCAGCGCAACCGTCGGGGAGGACCCCGCGTCATCGCGCCCGTTCTGGCCGATCAGCTCCAGCGCGTTCCAGAAGCGCTCGGCGCCGACGCGCATGCGCAGGTCGCCGCTCGTGCTGTCGGGAATGGCGACGACGCGGAGCTCGCGGTTCTCCTCGAGCACCTGACGCGCGATCGGAATGAAGTCGCGGTCGCCGGAGACGATCACGATCGCATCGATGTCGGGGCGCCGGTAGAGCACGCGACACACGTCGCACGCGAGCTGTACGTCGGCCGAGTTCTTGCCGGCGTGGCCGACGAGCACGTATTGCGGATCGAAGCCCGTCAGCGCGAGGTCGTGAGCGACCTCCATGCCCGGGTAGGTGTCGAAGGCTGCGTAGGCACGACCGAGGACCATCGGCGCCTTGTCGGTCTGCAACCTCGCTTTGAGGTGTTCGAGGATGCCGAGACAGAGGTCGCGGGTGCGCTGACCGGTAAGCCCTTCGCGGTTCTTCAGCGAGAGGAAGAGATTCTCGAAATCGACGAAGACGGCGGCGTGCATGACGGACTCACAGTTGGCGTTGCAGAACGCACAGTTCGAGACGGGGCAGGCGGCAGATCAGGCGATCGGGCAGTGTTCAGCTCGGAGCTATCAGTTCGGAGGCATCCTCGTGTTGTGGGCCGATGAGGTGTCGTGGAGCGAGGTGGTCTCGGGCTGCGGCAGCAAAGCACCGGCGGGGACCTTGTCCCTGCCGGTCTCCCGACTGCCGTTGTTGCCATTGTCCCGATTCCCAGTTTCCCGATTGGCTGGCTCCCGATTGGACGGCTCGTCCCGACCGTCGGTTTCGAGATCGTCGTCGGCCAGGTAGGTGTAGGCAGCCAGTCCCTCCTCGTAGCGCCGCATCAACAGCGCGGACTCCTTGAGGTTGACCTTGCCGGCGCGCACGGCGTTCTCGAGGTGGCCGCGCATGCGCCGGATCAGGTCCTGCTTGTCGTATTGCACGTAGCTCAGGACTTCCGCGACCGAGTCGCCCTCGATCACGCGCTCGATGCGATAGCCGTGCTGCTCGTCCATCGAGATGTGGATCGCGTTCGTGTCGCCGAACAGGTTGTGCAGATCGCCGAGGATCTCCTGGTAGGCGCCGACGAGGAACATGCCGATGTAGTATGGCTTTCCGGGCGTGATCGGATGCACCTCGAGCACGCTCTTCACGTCGCGCAGATCGATGAACCGGTCGACCTTGCCGTCGCTGTCGCACGTGAGATCGGCGAGGATCGCGCGCCGGTTCGGCCGCTCGTTGAGCCGATGGATCGGCATCGTCGGGAACAACTGCTTCACGGCCCAGTGGTCGGGGGCACTCTGGAACACCGAGAAGTTGCAGTAGTACGTGTCGGCCAGCGCGCGCTCGAGACCTTGCAGCTCGTCGGGCACGTAGTCGAGCGTGTTGACGATCAACCGGATGCGGTCGCAGATGGCCCAGAACAGGTTCTCGGCGACTGCGCGCCCCTTGAGGTCGAGGTAACCCAGGTTGAACAGGCTGATCGCCTCTTCCTTGAGCTGCAGCGCGTCGTGATACGCCTCCTGGAAGTTCTTCAGCGAGATGTCCTTCAGGATCTGCACCATGTTCGCGATGGTGCTGTCTTCGTGCTTCTCGGCCTCGGCCGGCACCGCGATCTGCTGCGTCGACACGCCGAGCACGTCGAACACGAGGATCGCGTGGTGCGCCGTCAAGGCGCGGCCCGACTCGCTGACGACGTCGGGGTGCGCGATGCCCTTCTCGTCGCACGCCTGCTGCACCGCGAAGACCACGTCGTTCGCGTATTCCTGCAGCGAGTAGTTGGCCGAGCTGTGGAAGTTCGTCTGCGAGCCGTCGTAGTCGACCGCGAGACCGCCGCCGACGTCGATGAACTTCAACCCCGCGCCGAGGTCGTGCAGCTCGGCGTAGAAGCGCGTCGCCTCCTTGAGCGCATCCTTGATCGCGCGGATCGCCGTGATCTGGCTGCCGATGTGGAAGTGCAGCAGCTCGAGGCAGTCGAGCATGCCCGCGTCGCGCAGACGCTCCGCAACCTGCACGAGCTCGCCGGCCGCGAGGCCGAACTTCGACTTCTCACCGCCCGACTCCTGCCACTTGCCCGCACCGCGACTCGCCAGCTTCGCGCGCACGCCGATGTGCGGCCTCAGGTCGAAACGTTTGCTGACCGACAGCACGGTCTCGAGCTCGTCGAAACGATCGACGACGATGATCGTGTAGAGACCCATCTTCTGGGCCAGCATCGCGGTCTCGATGTAGCTCGCGTCCTTGTAGCCATTGCAGATGACGAGCCCGTCGGGGTTCGTCATGTGCGCGAGCACGACCAGCAGCTCCGGCTTGCTGCCGGCTTCGAGCCCCATCGAGTTCTCCTTGCCGAAGTCGACGAGCTCCTCGACCACGTCGCGCTGCTGGTTCACCTTGATCGGGAACACGGGCCGATAACGACCCTTGTAGCCGCATTCGTCGATCGACTTCTTGAACGCGCCGGCCAGCGCCTGCACGCGCAGCTGCAGGATGTCCGAGATGCGCAGCAACATCGGCAGCTCGATGCCGCGGCTTCTCAGGTCCTCGACCAGCTCGGGCAGCGAGAACTTCGGGCCGTTCTTGCCCATCGGCTGCACGACCAGTTCGCCGCGATCGTTGATCGCGTAGGACTCGCCACCCCACGCCCCCAACTGGTAGAGCTCGACACTGTCTCGGATGGTCCAGGCGCGAAGTTCTTTCTGCGGTCCGCTCAACGTGTGGTGACTCCTGTCGCGCGGTGACGTGCCTGCTGGCCACACCTCGTGGCCACCGAGCACTGCTCTCGCGTGCGCGGATTGTGCACCACGCGGGACGAACATGCAGGAGCGGGCCGCTTTTTTTCTCACCCGACCGCCGCATCGGAGCCACGGACTCGCTGGTCTCTGGCCGCAACCGGCAAGTCACCGTAAGTTCCCGGTGTGAGCAACAGCGAATCCCACTCGAGTCCCCTGCGCGTCCAGGACCGCGAGGTCGCGGCCTGGCTGCAGCGCGAGGATCGGCGCCAGCAGAACACCCTGACCCTGATCGCTTCCGAGAACCACTGTTCGGCCGCGGTGCGCGAAGCCTGCGGCAGCCGCATCACGGACAAGTACGCGGAGGGTTACCCGAACCGCCGCTACTACGCGGGCTGCGAAGTCGCCGACGGCATCGAGGAGCTGGCCCGGCACCGCGCGCTGCAGCTCTTTCAGGGCGCCGAGGACGTCAATGTGCAACCGCACTCGGGCACCACGGCCAATCTCGAGGCCCTCCTCGCCCTGGCCGGTCCGGGCGGGCGCATCGTGGGCATGGCGCTCAAGGCCGGCGGCCACCTGAGCCACGGCCACGACCGCAGCCACACCGGCATGGTGTTCGCCGCACGCCAATACGGCGTCGACGCCACGGGCCGCATCGACCTCGACCAGGTCCGCGACCTCGTACGCGAACACCGCCCGAAGGTGCTGATCGCGGGCGGCAGCAGCTACAGCCGCAACATCGACTACGCCGCCTTCGCCTCGATCGCGCAGGAGGTCGGCGCCTACCTGATGGCCGACATCGCCCACCCGGCCGGACTCATGGCCGCCGGCGTCGTGCCGGGCCCGGTTGGCATCGCCGACGTCGTGACGATGACCACGCACAAGACGCTGCGCGGGCCGCGCGGCGGCATGATCCTCGCGAAGAAGACCGTCAGCAAACTCATCAACTCGTCGGTCTTCCCGGGCTCCCAGGGCGGCCCGCTCGTGCACCAGATCGCCGCGAAGGCCGTGGCGTTCGGCGAAGCCCTGCGGCCCGAGTTCCGCACCTACCAGCAGAAGGTCAAGGAGAACGCAGCCCACCTGGCCGAGTGTCTGGTGGCCAAGGGCCTCGACATCGTGACGGGGGGTACCGACAACCACATCGTGCTCGTCGACCTGCGCAAGGTGGAGATGACGGGAGCCGCCGTCGAGGAACGCGCCCTCGCGGCCGGCCTCGCCGTCAACAAGAACGCGATCCCGGGCGACCCGCGTCCCCCGATGGTGACCTCGGGTCTGCGCCTCGGTACGGCTGCGGTGACGACGCGCGGCTTGGGCCGCGACGAAATCGCGAAGATCGCGGACCTGGTCGGCGCGATCGTGCGCGGGGAGGACCCCGATCGCCTACGGCCCACGGTACAAGGCCTTTGCGAAGCCTTCCCCCTGCCTTGACGCTGGCTGTCCGGTGCCATCGAGGAGACAGCTCGGGTCGGAGAACGGTCCGCCGCAGTTAAGATGCCTCGGTATCTACTGGTGAGCGAACTCCACGACAAAGCGCCCCCGACCGAGCCGCGAAACCGTGACGCCGTCACCGTCGCCCTGCTCGTCGCGGGCAACCAGCAGGGGCTGCGCCAGCTGCTGGAGGACCACGGTGGGGTCGTTCGGCTGCGTTTGATGCGACAGTTCCAGAAGACGCTCGATGACTCGGAGCTCGACGAAGTCATGGGGCTCGCCGCGATCCGGGTGTGGCGGACGCAGAGCCGCTTCGACGCGACGTTGGGCACGCTGCGCGCCTGGTTCTTCGTGATCGCGCGCAACTGCGTGCTCACGATGCTCAGCAAGCGCAGGAACAGTCCGCTCGAGCTGTGTGGGAATCTCGATGGGTTCGGGACCGGCGAGGCGCCGGCACCGTCGGCGCGGCGGCAGCAGCTGGTGGCCGACACGCATGCGTGTCTCGAGGAGCTGCCGCCGATGCAGCGGGCCGTGCTACAAGCGGACCTCGAGGCTGGCGAGGCCGTGCCGGCGCAGGAGCTGGCGCTGCGGCTGAAGACCACGACCAATTCGATCTACGTGACGCGGTTGAAGGGGCGCGAGGCGCTGCGCAAGTCGCTGGCTCGCATCGGGCACTTCGCGGTTGGCGGCGAGTTTCCGACTGCGCGTGTGAATCGACGAGAATTCGGAGCGGAAACAGGATGACCGTGCAAGACGACAGAATGTGGGCGGACGTGCTCGACGCACACACGCCGAACGCCGCGGAGATGGCCGAGGCCGAGGCGGAGCTGCAGGCGCTTGGCGAGGTCGCGCCGCTCCCGGCCGAGGATGTCGAGGCGTTGGTCGAAGTGGCTGTGAAGACGCCTTCGGTGGTCGTGGAAGGCCGCGGTGTGATCGGGACCGTCTTGCGTTCGCGGCGGTTCCAGCAGCCGCTCTTGCGGGCTGCGGCAGCAGTGCTGCTGCTGATGGCAGCGGCGTGGGTCGCGCGCGAACTCCTGTGGCCCGAGGAAAGGGACTGGACCTCTTCCTCCCTCTCGGATTACGCAGCAGCCATCGAACTCGCCCAGCAGCAGCGTCGAAGCGACGATGTCTACCGCGGCGCGATGGGCCACATCGTCGCTGAGTGTGGCAAAGCCGCCGAGACGTTGCGCTCGCTGGCGAACCAGGACAAGTATCCGACTCTCCGCGAGGAGGCCTTGAAAGTCTCTGCTGAACTCGTGGCGTTGCTCAGGAATGGCCCCAACGCTCCGTCTGGGCTCATCGATCGGTCCCTCATCGAAACCGCGGCGAACGCTGAGAACGAGCAGCTAGGCGTCGAGGTTCGGGAGATGGAACTCAATCACGTTAGGGACTTGGCGAAGAGCGGCCTCACCGCCATGTGGTTGGCCCCGCTGGCCGGCGATGAGGCGAAGCAGATGCGTGTGGGCTTGTTCGCGAAGCTATTGGGCACGCTGCCTCAGCGCCGCTGACTCTACTTGATCCCACACGTGACTTGCGGCACGTCGGGCGCGTTGAAGTAGGCGCTCCACCACGCACCGATGACAAGCCAGGTACCCGTGCCCTTGCCCGTGGAATCCAGGAGCACGGGGATCTCAATCGTCACCACAGGCGTGCCGCCGCTCACCGTCACCACCACGGTCTGTCCGGCCCTCGCGCGGTTCTCGTAGGTGATCTCTGCCTTCGATCCGCCCGTGAGCATGCCACCGCCCGACACAGTCATCGACTGTGCCGCGAGGCTCGTGGTGAACAATGTGAGACCGAGAACCGTGGCAAGGCCACCCGTGTTTCCGAAGAGAGCCATCTGTCTTCCTCCCGGCTGCGCCGGAAATGGCGTGTGCTGTTCGCACGCGCGAATCGGGCGGAATTGGCGCGTCCTTGAATGCCCTCCGGGGCTCTCCACGCGAGCCATACGCTCAGCTCTCGGTCACATCGAGTCCACGCGATGTCCCTGGCTGAGACCAACCTTCACGCGCGTAGCATGCTCGTCGTGAATTGGCCGCACTTCGTCGGCACCTCCGTGAGCTCGCTTGTCACCGCGGCGATCCTCGCGTGGTTGCTGCGCTCTGCGAACCGGCCCCCGAAGCTGGCCGGCGACGCGGTCGAAATCGGTCCGTGACCGACCGGCCGCGTCTGCTGAACTTCGCGGGCCACATACTGCTCTCGCGCCCTCAGAGTGCCTTCGCCGCTCGGCAGTCCACGGAGTAGGCGACGAGCCCACGAGGACCAGATCTCGGCGGCCCGGCAGGTGAGTGCGAGCGAACGCTCAGCCGCCTTCGTCCACGTCGAAGAGCGCCGGCAAGTCTCGCGCCCCGTGGTAGACGTGGAAGACGTCGATGCCCTCGGTGGTAGGGAAGTAGAAGATGAGGAACTTCTTGAAACCCTTCACGGGGCGACACCGCAGACCTTCGAGCTGCGGGTTTCCGAAGTCTTGAACGCGACCCGTGTGCGGATGCTCGGCCAGGAATTGCACGGTCGCCTCGACGGCATCGAGAAACCGCTCGCCCGCCGACGGCTTGTCCTCGGCGATGAACAGAGCGCATTCGACGATGTCTCGCTGGGCGCTGGGTCGCTTGGTCGCGCGACGTCGTCGTGCCATCGCTCCTTTCCTATCTGCCTTTTCGCTTCCCTTCGAGCTTGCGCCGCACCTCGGTTCGAATGTCCGACCAGTCTTTGTCGGTGAACGGCGTGGACGGCTCGTCGAGCCTCTCAAGCAGCCGACGTTCGACAGCAGCTTTCTCCTGGGCCAACTGGTCGGCGTGGATGAGTCGGCGAACGTACTCGCTCGCCGTAGCACAACCCGTTTCGGCCACCCTGCTCTTCAGGTAGTCCTTCTGCGCGGCCGGGAGCGAGATGGACATGTTCGTGAGGCTGGTGTCTTCGCTGGCCATGGGAGCACGGTAGCACGCATGCGACACATTCGCAATTCCTACGATGTCCTAGTATCGACAGCTGGCAAGCTCTGATCCCTGTTCACTGCGAATCCATGCTCGTTGGCTCGATCGGATCGAGAGCAGCCGCGTGGCGGCCGAGCGGCGCCGAGAGGCCTGACCGAACAGTGGCAAGCGACATCCTGCAGGTAGGCCGGTCGACCACGGTCCCGGCGCCGACATCGCGACCTTCACGGACGGTCTCGCCATCACGCTGCAAACCGATCACGCCTTCTGGCGCGCGGCCCAGACGTGTTCTGCGACCACTTCGCTGAGACGCTGCTTCGACACGGGCTTCGTCTCGTACCCCGAGGCCCCCGCCGCCAGACAACGATCGCGATCGTCGCCGAGCGCATGAGCCGTCAGCGACACGATCGGCAGATCGAAGCCGAGCGCGCGCAGCTCGCGAATCGCGCCGATGCCGTCGAGCTCGGGCATCTGC
>Ga0111539_10004461_pt1 | contig 18298 bp, 17 predicted proteins | sample RhiMethybrSRZTD1_FD_79667 | JGI IMG/M metagenome (GOLD analysis project Ga0111539, IMG submission 79667) | Populus rhizosphere microbial communities from Tennessee, USA - Rhizosphere MetaG P. TD hybrid SRZTD1 (version 2) (version 2) | ecosystem: Host-associated > Plants > Roots > Rhizosphere >... | reverse complement strand
GGAACCGGACCACCCTTGACCTCGAGCCGATCGAGATCGAAGGGCACCGCGAACAACGTGCCTCCGAGTGCGTACACGAGATGTCCGGTCGACAGGTACCGCGCGTCAGTACCGCCGGTCAGAAGACGCTTCCGCTCACCCGTCTTGATCGACTGCGCGACGACTTCACCCTTCTCCCAACGATCGGCGCCTGTCCCTGTGGTCAGCGTGAACATGACCGTCTCGCCGCCGGGCAGAATCTGAGGTCCGTGCGCGAATTCGGGGTCCTTGATGGTGACGATGCGCTCGGGAGTCCCGCTGTTCGCCGACACGCGGAAGATGCCTTTGTCTTCGGCCTGAGCGAACACGATGCCGTACTCACCCCAGCTCATGCCGTACGGATTCTGGGCCGGGCAGATGGTCACCGGGGCGCCGCCGGTGATGGCGACACGCTTGATGGTGTTGTCGATCGACGCGTAGAACGCGATCGACTGACTGTCTGGAGAAAAGACGGCCTCTGTTACGTTGGAGAGCGCATCGGTGCCCTGGATGGCTTTGGCGTCGAACTCCGTCATGGATCGCAGATACAAGCGGTTGCTCGCGACGAACACCATCCGCGTCCCGTCGGGGGAGAGCGCCACGAAGTGTCGGCCGGTGCCGGTGAACGTCACGTTGTCCGGCAATGACATGACGAATCGGCTCACCGCCGCCGGCGGTGCGGGTTTCAGGAACCACGCAGCGGCGATGCCGAGGGCACCGGCCACCAGCGCGGCAAGCGCGATCGGCAGGGCGCGTTTCCACAACGGTCGCTTCGCCGGCGCAATGACGATGGGCGCCGGCTCGGACGCGGCCGGCTGCGTCAACGCGTCCTGCAGCAGGAAGCGGACGGTTCCGATTTCAGGGATGCGGGTCTTGCGATCGCGCGCGAGGCACCGCTGGAGCAGGCTCCGAACGGCTGGCGGCACGTCGGCCGGCAGCGCGCTCCAATCCGGATCGGCGCGCAGCACCGCCGCGAGCGTCTCCGAGACATCTTCACCATCGAACACGCGCTTGCCGGTCAGCATCTCGAAGAACACGCAGCCGAACGCCCAGACGTCCGACCGCCGATCGGCGACGCGCCCCTTCGCTTGCTCCGGCGACATGTAGGCGGCGGTGCCGAGCACGACACCGGCCTGCGTCGCCGCGAACGTCAACGTCGGCGAGTTCGATTGACTGGCGGTCGGATCGGAGTCGATCACGCGCGCCAGACCGAAGTCGAGAATCTTGATCTGGTTCTCGGTCGTCAGCATCACGTTGCCGGGCTTCAGGTCGCGATGGACGATGCCCTTCTCGTGCGCGGCCTCGAGCGCGTCGAGCATCTGGCGGGCGTAGGTGACGGCTTCGTCGAAGGGCACCGCGCCTCTGACCAGTCGCGTTGCCAGCGACTCGCCGTCGATGAACTCGAGAATCAAATAGCGCGACTTGCCGCTGTCCGCGACTTCGAGCCCGTAGATCGCGCCGATGTGCGGGTGGCTCAGCGCGGCGAGGACCTGGGCCTCGCGCTCGAATCTGGCGACCCGCTCGGGATCATTGGCGACGAGATCAGGCAGCGCTTTGATGGCGACGTGCCGGCTGAGGCGTGTGTCGCGAGCCTTGTAGACCTCGCCCATGCCGCCAGCGCCAAGTTTGCCTTCGACTTCGTAAGTGCCGATGCGGGTGCCGGAGCTCAGAGGCATGAAAGCGCGCGATCTTACCCCGAAGTCGTATAATTGATTTCTGACATCGCTTTCTTGAGCCCTGCGGCCATTCCGGTCCAGCCCCTCACCAAAGCCAGAGGGGTCTGTGGACGACCAGATAACATCTCTTCAGACAAGACCAGCCTCATGTCCGATCTGCCGATCCGCGGCGATCGTGACGACGGCGAAGGTTCCAAATCAGTACAGCTACTGGCGATGCACGAGTTGCGGCGAAATCTGGAACGTCCTGCGGTGGCCGCCGGAACAGCATGACGCGACCCGAGGGCGTTGAAACCACGCGCGCATCACCCTCGTCACTTCGATTGGTGGCGGTGAAAGTGGAGCGGATCGCGCAGGTTTTGCAGCTCCCGGTAGTAATAGAGCGGGGTCGGGCGGTTTCGCGTGAATCTCAGCTTGCGGAGGAACTCGATTTCCTCCGCGGTCGCATCGCCGCTGAGCGATCGATCCTGCAGGAAGGCCTCGAGCCCTGGCTCGTCTTCGATTGATGTGGCGGGTTCACGCTCCACGAACTCGAATCTCTTCGGGTTCCCAGGCGCGAGGCGACGGTTCAACCCAATCTCCATCGCGAACGTCGCGAGGTCGATATCCCAGGATTCGATGAGCGGATCCAGGAACGTGACGCAGTTCTCGGGTGACACGTTGAAGACATCGGTCTCCAGGAAGTCGAGCACCATCACGCGCATCTGCGCGTAGCTCCGGCCGGTCAGCCGGGCGACACGACGGAGCCATTTTTCATCCGTGAGTGCCTGCTGCGTTACCCGCTTGGCGACATCGAGCAGCTTCTGGGTGATGAGGCGTTCGAGCGGGCCAAAGGGCTCCTTCTCGAACATTGCGCGGATGGCCTGCACCTTTCCGGGGGCGTACTTGCGAAGAATCAACTCCCGGACTTCCTTGAACAAGGGCGCGGGTGGGTCCGCCAGCTTTCGCTTCAGGGCGTCCGTGCGAATGAGATCCGCAAGCGTCGCCAACTTCCCGGCGGGAAGTCGGAGGAAGGTCTCCATCCGTTCGTAAATGTCGGTCCGCTCAGGCGCCGGGGGCGGTTTCTTCCCGGTCAGCAGTTGGGAAATATAGGACTCCGTCACCTGGGCCGCCGCCGCCAGATCCCTTTGCTCGTTTCCCTGTTTTCTGAGCTGTTGCCGAATGAGTAGCGGGAAATCCATGGGACTTTCTCCGGGGTCTGACTTAACTCAAGAATTTAATTCGCGCGTCGATACACAAATGATCGCACATTTGACTTGACATATATAGTTAATTAACCCACAATGCTTAACAGGACGTACAGGCCTCCCCTGAGCCTTCAGATCATCTGAACTAAGTCAGGTTATCTGGCTCCCTCCTCTTAGGCACGCCAACCCAAGGAGGTTGACATGTTTGCTCGCACTGTTTCCTTCAATCTCAAGCCCGGTCTCGCCGGAGAGTTCACCCGCCTGCTCGACCAGAGCGTCCTTCCCATGCTCAGGAAGCAGAAAGGCTTCCAGGACGAAATCTCGCTCGTCGCCGCCAACAAAGCGAACGCGGTCGGCATCAGCATGTGGGACCTGCAGGAAAACGCGGAAACCTACGCCCGCAGCGCATATGCCGATGTGCTGAAGACGCTGACGCCCGTCGTGGAGGGCACGCCTCTCGTGCAGACGTACGAGGTGTCGAGCTCGACGCTCCACAAGATTCCCGTTCGCGCGGTCTGATCAATCCATTCGCGTCACGCTGGAGCCGAAATCTATGACTGTCAGACCTCTACACGACCGCATCATTGTTCCACGCATCCACGAAGGCGAAAAAACAGTCGGCGGGATCATCAACCCCCGCTCGGCGAAGGAAAAGCCCCAACGGGGGAACGTCATCGCCGTGGGTACTGGCAAGTCCAACGCGGATGGCCAGCGCATCCCGCTCGACGTGAAGGCGGGCGACAGCATTCTGTTCGGCAAGTACTCTGGCCAGGACATCAAGCTCGATGGCGAGGAATACCTCATCATGCGTGAAGAAGATGTCCTGGCTGTAGTCGAACACGACGTCAAGAAAACGAAGACGAAGACGTAAAGGCTCTGCTCCGGCAGGCCCACCGCATTTCTTCAGCATCAGGAGCACAAGTCATGGCCAAGCAGATTGTGTACGGCGAGCAGTCGCGGCAGGCGATCCTTCGCGGCGTCAACCAGTTGGCCGATGCGGTCAAGGTGACGCTTGGCCCCAAGGGGCGCAACGTCATCCTGGACAAGAAATTCGGTTCGCCCACGATTACCAAGGACGGCGTCACGGTTGCCAAGGAAATCGACCTGAAGGACCCGCTCGAAAACATGGGCGCGCAGATGGTGCGCGAGGTGGCCAGCAAAACGTCGGACATTGCCGGTGACGGCACGACGACGGCGACGGTCCTGGCCCAGGCGATCTACCGCGAGGGCGCGAAGAACGTCGCCGCAGGCGCCAACCCGATGGAGATCAAGCGGGGCATCGAAAGGGCCGTCGAAGCCATCGTCGCGTCTCTCAAGACTCAGTCCAAGCCCGTGACGGGTCCCATGATCGCCCAGGTCGGCACCATTTCGGCCAACGACGACGAGACCATCGGCCGAATCATCGCCGAGGCGATGGAGAAGGTCGGGAAGGACGGCGTCATCACCGTCGAAGAGGCGCGGACGCTCGAGACCTCGCTCGAGTTCGTCGAAGGCATGCAGTTCGATCGCGGCTATCTCTCGCCGTACTTCGTGACGGATCCCGAGCGCATGGAAGTCGTGCTCGAGAATCCGGCCATCCTGATCCATGAGAAGAAGATCAGCTCGATGAAGGATCTGCTCCCAATCCTGGAGCAGGTGGTGCGCCTCGGCCGGCCGCTGCTCATCATCGCGGAGGACATCGAGGGAGAGGCGCTGGCGACGCTGGTCGTCAACAAGCTGCGCGGCACGCTCCAGGTGGCCGCAGTGAAGGCGCCCGGTTTCGGCGACCGTCGCAAGGCCATGCTCGAAGACGTCGCCATTCTGACCAACGGCCGTGCGATCACCGAGGACCTCGGGATCAAGCTCGAGTCTCTCAAGATGGAGGAGCTCGGCGAGGCCAAGAAAGTCATGATCGACAAGGATCACACCACGATCGTCAGCGGCGCCGGCAGCCCCGAGTCGATTCAGGGACGCGTCAAGCAACTTCGCGCCCAGATCGAGGACACGACGTCGGATTACGACCGCGAGAAGCTGCAGGAGCGGCTCGCCAAGCTGGTCGGCGGCGTGGCGATCATCAAGGTCGGGGCGGCGACGGAGACCGAGATGAAAGAACGGAAGGCTCGCGTCGAGGACGCGATGCACGCGACCAAGGCGGCCGTCGAAGAAGGGATCGTGGCGGGCGGCGGTGTGGCGCTTCTGCGGGCCTCGAAGGAGCTCCAGAAACTCAAGCTCGAGGGTGATCAACAAATCGGCGTCAACATCGTCAGCCGCGCGATCGAGGAGCCGATGCGATGGATCGCGACCAATGCCGGTGAAGAGGGCTCGATCGTCGTGCAGAGGGTGCGGGAGATGGGGCCCGAGGAAGGCTTCAACGCGCAGACTCTGACGTTCGAGAACCTCGTGCAGGCGGGCGTGATTGATCCGACGAAGGTGGTCCGATCCGCACTGCAGCACGCGGCGTCGATCGCGTCTCTGCTGCTGACCATGGAAGCGGTCATCACGCAGATTCCGGACAAGGATACGGCCAGCGCGATGCCGGGCATGGGCGCAGGAATGTCAGGAATGTATTGATCGCCGACGGCGGATTTGGAAACCAATCCGCCCTACGTGTCCGGGGGACGCTGACGGAAAGGTGTTTGTCATGAAAAGGCGCTTTGAAATGGTGGGTTACGCCGCGATCCTGGTCGCAGGACTGTGCATCACGGTGTCGCTCTTGTTTCTCTCAGGCGACGCGTCGTCGGTGGCGACACCGGTCACTCTGGGGGTGTTCGGACTGAGTCTCTTGAGCCTGGGAATGTTAACCGTCTGGCATGGCCTTGGGCCGCCGACGCACGCTGTCGCGCCACTTCTATATAAACGTGAGACGCTGCCCGGGCCGCGAGACGGCGCATGAAGATTCACCTCCTCTGGCTGGCCGGGGCCGCACTCATCATCTGGAAGTTCGCCCATCATCTGCGTCGCACGGGCGTTCCGAGCACCGTCAGCCCGCAATGGCTCGACGAGTATCGCCGGCAGCCTCACACGACTAGTTAACGGAAAACCTCGGGTTTCGTTTCTGGAAGAACAGAACGAAACGAAAACGAGGTCAAAAACCAGGGAGTTTCAATGTCACTGAACCGTCGGATGGTCTTTTCCACGCTCACGCTTGTCGCTCTGGCCTCTCTCTCGCTCGGTCTGAGCGCCCAGTCAGCCTCACCGCTGAACGGGACCTGGATGGTCAACGTCGCGAAATCGACTTACAGCCCGGTCAGTCTCGCGCCGAAGAGCAGCACCTCGAAGATGGACATCACCGGCGAGACGCTCAAAGCCGTCGTCGACGGCGTCGATTCGCAGGGCCGCACGATTCACACGGAGTACACCGTGAAGCTGGACGGCAAGGACTATCCGTGGAAAGGCACCATCGATGGAAAGCCCAATGTCACACAGGACACGGTCGCCTGGACCAGGATCGATGACTACACGTATGAGTCGACGAACAAGCTCAAGGGAGAGGTGTTGTCCACGCAGCGGGTCGTCATCGCCAAAGACGGCAAGACGCGAACCAACACCGTGACCGGCAAGGACGCTCAAGGGCAAACAGTGAACAACACCGTCCTCTATGAGAAGCACTGAGTCTGAAGGCCACATCGAAAAGGCAGAAACCAGGAGTCATGGGATTGGGTGCGAATCTGCCCTCCCGCCTTCTGGTTTCTGCTGTCTGAATTCAGGGTGCTCGCTCTTTCAGCAACCTGAAGCTGGTCGGCGCGGGCAGGCTGAACGCGAACCTCACGCCTGACCCGCGTCCGACCGGGCCCTTTTTTTCACGCAGCGAACGGATTCTCGTCGGCGGTCGGACCGTAGACCGGCGGCACGGATTGGTTGAGCAGCCGGAGGTACACGAGCAGCTGGCCGCGGTGGTGATACCAGTGGTTCAGCATGATGGCGCGCACGAACGCCGCCCGCGGCATCGCCATGATCTCCCGGCCGCCGCGCTCGAGACGCCACGTCGCGGCCATCCTCGCATCGTCGAACCCGCCAAGCGTCTGCTTCGCCTTCGCGACAGTGTCGGCCAAAAGCGGCATCAGTTCCGCTGTCGTCGCGGCCTCTGGATAAGTGACGACCGGCGGTTCCGGCACCGTGTCGAGCGCTGCCAGCTCGGCGACGCCGCCAGGTACTGTCGCCACGTGGTACGCAAGCTGGCCGAGCGACAGCGATTTTGGATGCGGCTTCCACGCCAGGTGTGCCTGCGGAACACGCTCGAGCACACGGCGCGTCGTTCCCGCTTCCTGCTCCAGCTCGGCGAGCAGGGTGTCGATCGTTCTCATGGTCATTGTCGTCATGATGCCCTCCTAATTCCCGGCTTCGGCGGCCTTGCGAACGCGGGCGTGCAACTCCGCCCATCCCGCCGCGAGCTGCGGCCGGTGATCTTCGGGGAACGGTCCGAGCAGCGTGTGCGTGAACTTGATCAATGTGCCGTCGGGCGTTTCGCTCAGCCGGTACATCAAGTTGGACGTCGCGCCGGTCGAGAGGAACAGCGGACCCCAGATCTCGAGCAGCGTCGGCCGTTTGACGCTTTGCACGAATCCCCACAGGTGGCCATTCTCGCCGCCAAGATCGCGGTACCACCGGCCGCCCGGACGCGGCTCGATGACCATCGGCAGCGGCGTGCCGTCAGGTTTCTGATTCTGCCGCCCCATCTGGACCAGGAGCGACGTGAACGTCTGCTCGAGCGACGCGCGGACGTTGATCTCTTCGGTAATCGTAAACGTTTGCATTTCCGATACAGGTGCGGTTGTCGTCATCGTTTTTCCTCCGCGTGAGCCTTGATGCGCCGCAGCTGGCCTCGCCAGTACTGCGCAAACATCTGCGCCCAGTCGTGAATCGTGCGAAGCGCCTCTGCGTTGGTGCGATACATCGTTCGCCTGCCGTCCTTCCTGGCCGTCACCAGGCCGACCTCGCGCAGCACCTGCAGGTGTTTCGACACGGACGGCTGCCCCAACTCGAGGGCATCCGCGATGTCGTTCACCGATCGCTCCTCGGCCGCAATGAACTCGAGGATGTGCCGGCGATTCGGCTCGGCAATGGCGTTGAACGGATCCGACGTCGTCGAGGCGCGCGCCATCGACCTCCTAATATATTCCTATATGGGAATATGTCAAGGGCTGTTGTCAGGCCAAAGGCCACAGGCCGAGGCCAAGTAGGGGCCTTCTTTTCTTTCCTATTTCAGCGCCGCTTTCAGCTCTTCGAACCAGTTGAGCACGACCTGAATCTCCGACGCGTTGCCGGAATGGACCGTGAGGAATTTGCCTCCCGGCGTGATGTCGAACGGCCTCGTCAAGGCCAAAGCGTTGACGGAAAACCCTCGGGTGATTGGGACCGGATTGCCAAAGGAAAACGCCGGGGACGTCGTGACCGTGACCGCTTCCATCGCGCCCGAGCGCGGGATATAGATCAGTTCCTTGCCGCCCGGGGACCAGACGGCGCTATACGGCTCGTCGTTCGCGTTGAGGAACAACTGATGACGCGCACCGGTGGCCGGGTACGGTTGCACGAACACTTTCCGCCGTCTGCTTGGGCCGATCAGGTACACGATCCATCGTCCATCCGGAGAGAACATCGGGTTGATTGGACTTGCGGACTGGATCGCGTCCACCGGCGTTGCTTTCTTGTCCGCGAGCGATACCGACCACAAGGCAAAGCCGTTTGCGGTCCGAACATCGAACAGCAATCGGTCGCCATGCCACGACTGCGGAATGTGAGATTCGCCGGACCGCGACGTGGTCAGGCGCTCCGCATGCCCGCTGCCGTCCACGGCCTGCGTGAAGATTCCGAAATCACCGTCCCGGTCTGATTGAAACGCGATGCGTTTGCCGTCCGGCGACCACGTGGGATAGCGGTTGTTGCCGGCAAACGCGAGCGGCTGGATTGCGCTCGTGCCCGACAGATCATAGAGGTACATCATGGCCCTCTGGCCGTCGTCGTCGCCGAAGACAGCGCGTTTGCCGTCCACCGGTGAAACGCGCGGATACTGATAGGGACCTGGTGGCACCTTCAGGGGCTCGATTCCCCCCTTTCGGTCGGCCAGCGCCAGCACCGAATTGGCCGACGACGTGCCCGGTACGCCGGGCACGAACAACAGCGTGCCCGTTTCGGACACGCTGTAAAAGGCCGCACCGGTGGCGTTGTATGCCTGTCTCACGCCTTCGATGACGGGAATCCGATTGCCTCGAGGCTCCAACCGGTCTGGATCGACACTCGTGGCGAACAAGGTGCCGCGGATCGCGTACAGAATGTGACCTGTTCGGAGGTACCGGGCGGCGCTTGCGCCTTCGATCAGCGTGGTTCGTTGTCCGGATTTCAGTGTCTGAACGACGATCTTCGCCTTGTCCCACTGGCCTTCAGCGCTTCCGACAGCCGCCAGCGTGAAGAGCACCGCCGTGCCGCCCGGAAGCATCTGCGGCCCATCGGCGACTTCTTTGTCACTCACCTGAACAATCAGTTGCGGGCGCCCGCCGCTCTCAGAGACCCGCTGGATGCCTCGCTGTCCAGTGTCCTGGCCGAACACCAGACCATTCTCGTCCCAACTCAGCCCGAAGACATTGTCCGCGTCGCAGATCGTTGCGGCAACACCGCCAGTGACCGGGATGCGTTTGATCGCACGATCGCTGACGGCGTAGAAGGCGACCCACTGTCCATCGGGCGAGAAGACCGGATTCGTCACGCCTTGAAATACTTCGGTGCCTGGAATCGGTTTGGACTCCGCTTCTGACATCGATCGAAGATGCAAGCGTGAGCCTGCGTTGTAGACGATCTTCCGGCCGTCCGGCGAGATGGCGATGACGTTGCGGCCGACGTTGGTGAAGAATTGCCCTTCGGGCAGCGTGAATTGCAGTCGCGTCACGGTCGGCCGCGCGACAGGGATAAGGATCCGGACGGCGGCCCAGGTCACTGCCGCAGCGACCAGCGCGGTGAGCGCGTACGGCAGCGCGCGCTTCCACACAGGCTTCTGCGCGATCGGCGAGATCGCCGACGGGACAGCCTCGTTGTCGACGAGCGTCTCCTGCAGCAGGAATTTCACAGCCGACACGTCCGGAATCCGCGCCTTCGGATCGCGTTCGAGACAACGTTTCAGCAACGTCCGAAGTCTCGGCGTCACGGCTGCAGGAAGGGCGCTCCACTCCGGATCGGCGCGCAACACGGCGGCCAAGGTTTCCGACACGTCTTCTCCGTGGAATACGCGCCGGCCCGTCAACATCTCGTAAAACACGCAGCCGAATGCCCAGACATCGGACCGCTTGTCCGCCGCACGCCCTTTGGCCTGCTCCGGCGCCATGTACGCGGCGGTGCCGAGAATCACACCAAGTTGCGTTCCGACCGACGTCAACGTCGGCGAGTTGGATGTCTTTGCGGTCCCGTCCGCGTCTTCAGGCGCAAGCGCTTTGGCGAGACCGAAGTCGAGCACCTTGACATGGCCGGATGCCTCAAGCATCACGTTGGCGGGTTTCAGATCGCGATGGACGATGCCCTTCTCATGCGCGGCCTCGAGCGCATTGAGGATTCCGGTCGCGATTCCGGCGGCCTCGTCGAGCGGCAGTGGTCCTGATGCCACGCGCTCGGCCAGAGACTGACCCTCGATCAGCTCGAGAATCAGATAGCGCTTCGTGTCGGCCTCTTCGATTCCGTAGATCCCGGCGATGTTGGGATGGTTGAGTGACGCCAGGATCTTGGCCTCGCGCTCGAATCGGGCCGTCCGCTCTCGATCGGCCGAGAACAATTCCGGCAGCACTTTGATGGCGACGTCGCGATCGAGGCGAGTGTCACGGGCGCGGTAGACTTCGCCCATGCCGCCCTGCCCGAGCTTGCCAGTGATCTCGTAATAGCCCAGACGGGTGCCGGGAATCATGCGGGCACGGATTATGGCGCAGTCTCAGCCGAACGAACGCCCCAACTTTTGCGTATTTAGTAGCGTCAATATATAAAATCAACATGACTCAAGAGCCGCTGGGCGGTCTCGAACACCTCATTCTGCTCGCGCTCCTGCGCCTCGGCCCCGACGCCTATGGCGTGCCGATCGTCGACGAGCTCAAACGCCACACGCGACGCCCGGTCCTCCGGCCCTCCGTGTATCTCGCACTGCGACGACTCGAAGGCAAAGGACTGGTGCGCTCGCGGCTCGGCGACCCGGAAGCGCGCCGTGGCGGCCGTGCACGCCGTTACTTCGAAGTTTCCGCCGCCGGTCGCAAAACGCTACGCGAGTCGCATCGAACACTCAGCAGCTTGTGGGACGGCGTCGTCCTCGACAAGTAATGAGTCTCGGATCATCGTCCACACCGCCGCGCATCGCCGTCGCGCTCATGTCGCGATTGGTGCCGGACGATGAGCGTGATCCAATCGTCGGGGACCTGACGGAGACCTACGCCGATCGCGTGGCGTCAGGACACCGGTTCAACGGCCTCTGGTTCTGGACTCAGACTCTTCTGTTCGCCGTCATCGGGAGCCGGCAGCCCGCCGTGCTTCAGCCGCGAGGACGTATGACGCTCAACCTTGGCACTCATCTTCGTCAGGCGGCGCGCCGCCTCACCATCGAGTGGCGCTTCACACTGGCCATCGTCGCGATTCTCGCGATCGGCATCGGACCGGCGTCGACGATGCTGTCTGTGCTGAACAATGTGCTGATGAAGCCGCTGGCGTACGCCGATCCCGAACGGCTCGCCCTGGTGCGCATCCAGCTCGGCCAGTTGAAGAACCATCCGGGCCTGGCGATGGATGAGATCAAGGATTTCCGCGGGCTGAATGATGTCTTTGCGGCAGTCGAAGGCGAGGCACGCGCCGCCGACTCATCGCTCGGACCACCCGATCAGCTCGAGCCGGTCACGACCATTTCGATGACGCCCAACATGCTGCCGATGTTGGGCGTCTCGCCCGTGTACGGCCGGCAGTTCAAGGACAGCGATGTGGCCGACGGTGTCGTGCCGCCGGTCATGCTCGACTACGGATTCTGGCGCACGCGCTTCGGCGCCGCCCCCGCTGTCATCGGCACGAACATTACCGTCGACGGACGGTCGGCGGAGATCGTCGGCATCCTGCCGGAGGGATTCACGCTGACGACCGGCCGGGCGGTGCCGCAGCCGTTCAACCTGTATCGGCCGCTGCGGCTGCGTCCGTCACGCAACTTCTGGGCGTATCCGACGATTGTCCGGTTGAAGGACGGCGCCACGATCGCGCAGGCCAACGCGCGCCTGTCCGCGCTGGCGACGTCGCTGCTCAAGCAATATCCGAAGGAATACTCGGACGCGGCGATCGCGTTCGCCGTGCATCCGCTGCTCGACGACATGGTCAAGGACACGCGGCCGGCGCTGCGCGCGGCGATGGGCGGCGTGCTCCTCCTGCTGTTGATTGCGGTGGGCAACGCGACCGCGCTCGTGATCGCGCGCCTCAAGACGCGCGAGCGCGACTTCGCGCTTCGAGGGGCGCTTGGCGCCAGCCGATCCGCGCTGGTCTTCGACGTGCTCGCGGAGAGCGCCCTGCTGGGTCTCGTCGGAGGCCTTGCCGGCAGCCTGTTCGCGGCCGCGGGCGTCGCCGGCGTGCGGCGAATCATCCCGCACACGGTGCCGCGATGGCAGGAGATCGCGATCGGCTGGGATCTGCTGCTCTACTCCGCTGGATTTGCGCTGGTCGGGCTCGTGCTCCTCGGGCTGCTGCCGGTCTGGAAAGTGTCGCGCGGCACGCCCTACCAGGCGCTGCGCGAAGGCGCGGTACAGGGCGGCCGGGCCGAGGGCGCTCGAACCCGTCTCGCGCTCGTCGGCGGGCAGATCGCGCTGACCGTGGTGCTCGCGTTCGGCGCCGTCCAGCTCGTGCGGAGCGCCGTCCGGCTCGCGCACGTCAATCTCGGATTCGACGCCAATGTCCTCACGGTACGCGTGCCCGCCGGCCCCGGGCGGTTTCGCGGCATGGGCGACATCATCGCGATGTACCAGCGCGTCCGCGACCGACTCGCTTCGGTCAACGGGGTCGAGTCTGTGGGCGCCGTCAGCCATCTGCCATTCAGCGGCACCGCGCTCCTCGATTCCTACTCTCGCGACTTCTCGCGGGAGCCAGGATGGGATCATCCCGTCGCCAACTATTACTCGATCCAGCCGGGCTATTTTGCGGCGGTGAAGATTCCGTTCCTGTACGGGCGGGACATCACGGATCTCGAGAACTCCACCGAGCAGCACGTCATCGTGATCGACGAGTCGCTGGCGAAGAACGCGTTCCCCGAGCTTCCGCTCCAGAACGTCATTGGCCAGCGGCTCAACGTCGGCTATCAGATCGGCGCCTCGACGATCGTCGGCATCGTCGCCCACGCGCGGACGATCGAAGTCGGGCGCGCCGTGCGTCCGCAGCTGTACGCGCCGATGAGCATCTTTCTCCGCTTGCCGATGCACTTCACGATCCGCGCCCGTGGCGATGCCATGACGCTTCGCACCGCCGTCCGCGCCGCCATCGAGGAGATCGGCCCCGGTGCCGCGCTGTCGGGATTCACGATGCTGACCGACAACGTCGCTACCGCATCGAGCACTCTCCACGCGGTGACCGGATTCGTCACGACGCTCGCGATCTGCGCGGGTCTCCTTTCCACGGTCGGCCTCTACATCGTCATCGCCTTCGTCGTGCACCAGCGCCGCCGATCGACGGCGATCCGCTGCGCGCTCGGCGCCTCGCCCGGCCAGCTCGTCCGCCATCACCTCCGCACGAGCGCGGCGGTCATCGCGGTGGCGCTGCCGGCAGGTATCGCACTCGCGATCCTGGCGGCGCCGCTGTTTTCGGCGCTCGTCTACGGCGTCGCGCCGCGCGACGCGACGAGTCTTACGATTGCCGCCGCGATGGCGGTCGTCGCGGGATTGCTCGGGACCTACATGCCGGCGCGACGGGCCGGGTCGGCGGATGTGGTCGTGGCGCTGCGCGGAGACTGAGAAACGCGTCAGCCCGTCAGTTCACTGAAACAGAGAATGTAGCCGTCAGGATCATCGACGTAGAAATCAACGCTTGACCAGGGTCGTTCTTCGAGCGGCTTGGTTACGTGTGCGCCGCGCCCCTGCAATTCGCTGAACAGCTCGCGGACACCGGACACGACAATGTGCGCATCCAGGTGCTCGTGCTGTTTCCGGTGCGCCCGCTCTGCGGCCAGTTTCGGCGCGTCCTTGAGGTGGATCGCGAATCCGTCGCGGCTGACCGACGCATAGAACGACTCGTAAATGAAATCGAGGTCGAAGCCGAGCTTGTTCCGATAGTACGCAATTGATCGATCGAGATCGTCGACGAGAAACTGCGGGACGATTCCGGTTATCCGCGCAACGCTACGAACGGGTCCGTCAGACATCTCATCCCTCGCTCAGTCAATCGTATGCGTACGCCGTCCAGCGGTCCGCGTAGAATCGCTCCGTGCCGCAGCGAAAGATCATCGTGAACATCGCGACGAGCGCGGACGGCTACGTGGCTCGCCCCGACGGCAACCTCGATTGGCTCACTGAGCGGTCCGCTCCAAAGGGCGTTTACGGTCTCCCGGAATTCGAGCGGTCCATCGACGCCAAGATCCTCGGCCGTAAGACCTTCGACTGGAGTCTGCAGATGGGCGCGCGCTTTGGCGCGGGCGCCGTGCACTATGTGTTCTCCCGGCGTCCGCCGCCGGCTTCCGTGCCCGCCGGTGTCCACTTCGTGACCGAGCCAATCGCAGCCTTCGCCAACCGCCTCCGGATTCAAGCTGGCAAGAATGTCTGGATCATGGGCGGAGGCGAGATCATCGGGTCATTCCTGGACGAGCACGCGATTGACGAGTTCATCATCACCGTCGTGCCGACGTTCATCGGGGAAGGCATTCCCCTCCTGGCACCGCGCCATCGCGAGGTGCCGCTCGGCTTGCGCGGTGTCCAGCAGTTTCCGGACGGCGTCGTCCAGCTGCATTACGAGGTGCAGCGCTGAAACTCACTGCTCGTAGCGCTCGACGACAGACGCCGGACGCACCTTCGCGTCGTCCGGATTCTGGCCGAACTCACGACGTGCTCTGCGCTGCCGGAGCAGATCCCAGCACTGATCGAGCTCGACCTGAATGGCCTCAAGACGAACCTGGTCGTGATCCGTCAGCGCGTTGAGGCCGTACAGCGTCTGCTCTTCATGAACGAGGTCCGTGATCTTCGTGAGGACCGTTTCGTCCGTCGTTTTCTGTTGCGCCATGTGTTACCTCATTTCATCGGACGAACGGCGAACGCCTAGGGCTTGTTCTTCGACTCGCTCTTTTCCTGAGCAGCCTTGAGCGCCTTCTTCAGTTCTGCGACGTTGAGGCGGCCGCTCTTCGTCATGCGATCGCGATCATCGGCACGAGGCGACGCCGGGGGTGGCTTGGGGGGCCGTTTCATACACGCCCATTCTATCGAACGGGCGGTCATGCGCATTTGCGCCAGGCTCTATTTCCAGTTCGCGATCACGGTCACGCCCGGCGGCGCCGCGCTTGGATCGGTCACGTACATCAGAAACCGCTGCCCGTCCTTGGCGACGGCGAACGGAAACCGATGTCCTGTCCCGAGCGGTCCGGCCACCCGCGTGCGGAAGAGCTCGGCCGATCGGCCGACGCTGAAGCCGCCGGCGGTGCGGACCGGCACGGCCATCAAGCGGCGATCCGGAGAGAGATAGAAAATTTCCTGCCCGTCGGGCCGCCAGCGCGCATCGGTGCCACCGTCGGTCGAAACCGCCCAGCGCTCGCCCGTCCGCGGCCACGGCTCGACGTAGACCTCGTACTTCCCAGAGTGATTCGAGGCATAGAGAAAATATTTTCCGTCGCTGGAGAACTGCCCCTCGATTTCCGACGCAGGCCCCTGCAGCATCGGCGTGAGCGCGGCGGTGGTACCGCTGCCAAGCCGGTACAGCGCAAGATCCAGCCCGGTATTCGATCCGAAATTCGGCGCGAGCAGAATGAGGTCCTTCCCATCCGGAGAAATGCCCATCGTCGGCGTCGCGCCAGCCGTTTTGACCACCAGCTCCTCGGCGCTGCCGCCGCCGGCGCCGATCTGGAACACGTCGGGCGGACCGAGACGCGACGATGCGAAGAGAATCGTCCGTCCGTCTGGCGTCCAGACCGGATCCGCGTCGTCGCCCGGATCGCTTGTGAGGCGCGCCGCCGCGTCGCGTCCGAGATCGTAGACCCAGATGTCGCGCCCGCCTGATGACTGCCAGCACTCGATCGCAACGCGGCCATAGTCGGGCGAGAGCTCCGGATTGCGGCACTCCTTCTGGATTGCGAGCGCCGCGCCCTCGACTCCCTTGCGATCGAACCACGCGAGACGCGTTCGCGTTTCCTGATTCTCGGCACGATACAGGAGCAGGTTCGGCGTGGCCGAGAGCGGCATCATTCCAGTGCCCTGACGGATCAGCACGCCATCGGCGAGCACCGCCGGCTCGCCTGAGACCACGTCGCGGTCGAGCGACGTCCGCCACTGGACGATTTGGCTGCCGCGAAGCGCGAGCAGGAAGTCCGGCGCGATGAGCTGCGGATATGCACCGTGGCCGATGACGCGCGGCGGCTTCGACCCGTCGGCCGTCGCCAGGACCATCTCGGGCTCGCCGCCTGTTGTTCGGGACAGCAGCAGCCGGTTGCCGTCCGGAAGCGCCTGCACGGAGATCCAGTTCGACGTGCCGTCGGCGGTGGACGCCACTTCGCGTGGCTCACCTCCGCTCGCGGGCACGGCCACCATCGTCGTCGCGACTGCCGCGACGACGTAGATGTTGCCGTTCACCGACCAGCTTGCGGCATTCGGCGCCCAGACCAGAGGCGCGAGGCGCTGGCGCTGGCCGGTGGCCACCTCGACTTTGTAGAGCGCGCGATCGGCGCCGAAATACGCAAGCCATTGGCCGTCGGGTGACCAGCAGACCGTGCCCGGCCCGCCGACTTCGCCCAAATCGCGCTTCACGCCGTCCCGAAGCGATAGGACAGCGACCCGCCGACCGAAGCCGACGCCCTCCGTCAGCGCGATCAGGCGGCCGTCTGGAGAGACCGAGGCACGTGTCAGGTCATCGATGCCGATGCCGTCGGCCAGCGAGATGCTGAACCGAACGCGCTCGCCCGCACGGGCCGCACCAGGCGAACGCCCTTCGACTGCGCTCAGGGCCAGCCAAAGAGCGATCGCGCCGAGGGCGATCCCGGCCGACAGCGCAGCTGCGATCGGCAGAACACGCGACACCCGGCGCTCGGCGGGCGCCGCGGCGATCGTCGGACCGCTCATCGCACGCGAGTCCGTCGACAGCGACTGAAGCGCGAACGCCAGATCGCTCGCCGATTGGAACCGCCGCGCAGGACTTTTTTCGAGGCACCGGCTGACGACGCGATCAAGCGCGGGCGGGATGGCGCGTCCGCTCTCGGTGAGCTCCGGCGGCGTTTCTTTCAGGATGGCCGTCATCGTGTCGGCCGTCGTCTCGCCCTGGAACGCGCGGCGGCCGCTCACCATTTCGTACAGCACTGTGCCGAGGCTGAAGATGTCCGCGCGATGATCGACCGTCTGCGCCCTCACCTGCTCCGGCGCCATGTATCCGAGGGTGCCGAGCACCATTCCGGGCTCGGTCCCGCCGGCGAGTTCCGTGCTGGTCGCCGACGATGGCGACGCGACGGTCTTGGCAAGGCCGAAGTCGAGAATCTTCACACGCTCGTCGCGCGTGACGAAGATGTTCTCAGGTTTCAGGTCGCGATGGACGATCGCCTTTTCGTGCGCGGCCGCGAGACCGTTGGCGATCTGGATGGCGTAGTCGACGACTTTTCTGACCGGCAAGGCGGTCGACAGCTTCTCGCGCAGCGTCTCGCCTTCGAGCAGTTCTTCGACGACGAACGCGGTCTGCCCTTCGCGGCCGACGTCGTAGACGGCAAGGATGTTCGGGTGATTGAGCGCGGCGGTCGCGAGCGCTTCCTGTTCGAACCGCCGCAGGCGATCGGGGTCAAATGCCACGCTGGCGGGCAGGACCTTGATGGCCACGTCGCGGCGGAGGCGCGCGTCGTGCGCGCGATACACCTCGCCCATGCCCCCGGCGCCGATGGCGTTGGTGATTTCGTAAGAGCCAAGGCGCGTTCCTGGCGTCAACGCCATCGCGGTCGTGATTATAGGGCGAGGCGCGGCCCTCGATTCTGATCACGCCGAAGCAGGGCAGATGGCGCTGCTAACCTTTGTCCGGCCGGCCGCAATAAGATGATCACGCTTGGATAAAGACCTCGCGCCCGGCACCACGCTCTCGCATTACCGTATCGAGCACAAACTGGGCGCTGGCGGAATGGGCGAAGTGTACCTGGCGCACGACCTGCGGCTGCGCCGTTCCGTCGCGCTCAAGCTGTTGCCGGCGAAGTACACGGTCGACGAAGAGCGCCTTCACCGGTTCGAGCAGGAGGCGTACGCCGCCTCAGCGCTGAATCACCCGAACATCCTCACCGTCTACGAGATCGGT
>Ga0111539_10004460_pt1 | contig 18303 bp, 20 predicted proteins | sample RhiMethybrSRZTD1_FD_79667 | JGI IMG/M metagenome (GOLD analysis project Ga0111539, IMG submission 79667) | Populus rhizosphere microbial communities from Tennessee, USA - Rhizosphere MetaG P. TD hybrid SRZTD1 (version 2) (version 2) | ecosystem: Host-associated > Plants > Roots > Rhizosphere >... | reverse complement strand
TGAATGGTTGTAAGTGGCCTTGCTATAGGCCTCTCAGAATAGCACACGCTTTTTCCAACGTTTCCTCTTTTTTGGCAAAACAGAAGCGGAGCAATCGATTGTCGGTGCCATCCCGGTAAAAAACAGAAACTGGAATTGAGGCAACCTTTGATTTCTTCAGGAGGTCCTCGGCCATTTCCACGTCGGATTTATTAGAAATGCTTTTATAGGACATCAATTGGAAGTACGAACCATAGCTTGGAAGCGGCTCAAAAGAGGACCCCTTCATTTGTTCCAGGAAAAAGTCCCGCTTCTTCTGGTAGAAGTCTCCCAATTCCAGGTAATGCTTGGGTGTCTGAAGGTATTCCGCGAGGGCCAGTTGGATCGGAGTATTTACACTAAAAACAACAAACTGGTGTGCTCGAAGGATCTCCTTCGTCAACGTCGGCGATGCAACAACGTATCCTACCTTCCATCCTGTTGCATGAAATGTTTTTCCAAATGAGAATACAGCCAGGCTCTGTTCTGCAAGTCCGGGGTACCGGAGAATGCTCTGGTGGGTCAACCCATCATAGATCAGGCGCTCGTATACTTCATCGCTCAATACAAGCAAGTCGTGCTCGAGCGCAATTTTTTCCAGTTCTTTAAGGTCGGGCTCACGAAGAACAGCTCCGCTCGGATTGTGAGGAGTGTTGATGATGATCATCCGAGTACGCTTATTGATCTTCGAGCGTACTGTATGCCAGTCGATGGAAAAATCTCCGGGGTTCAGATTGATATGTACCGGAACTCCCCCATTCAGTCGCACAGCGGGGTTGTAGGAATCATACGATGGATCAAAAATGATGACCTCATCTCCAGGCGAGATCAACGCGGCAATAACGGAGTAGGTAGACTCTGTTGCTCCTGATGTGATAGTAATTTGCGTGTCGGGATCAACCGTGCGACTGTATGTTTTGAGGATCACCTCCGCTATTGACTTCCTTAATGCTGGCGTACCAGGCATTGGCGCATATTGGTTATGGCCTTCGAGCATGTATTTGTGGACAAGGCCGATAATTTTTTCATCGATCATGAAATCAGGAAATCCTTGCGATAGATTAATAGCCCCATAATCAAGAGCCATTTTTGACATCACCGTAAAAATGGATGTACCCACGTCGGGCAAGCGGGACTGTACTTTCATGATAGATTATTCGAAGAGAGGAAAGTATTAAAGATCGAATTATAGAACTTGTCAATTGTTTCTTAAAGGCCCGATTATTTCTTCAGTGGCGCCATTATACGGTATTCTGTATCAACCTTCCCTTTGGAAATGTCAGCTAGTTTACCTTTCAATAGTCTCTTACGAAGCGGAGTGAGATAATCCACAAACATCTTTCCCTCTATGTGATCATATTCGTGTTGGATCACGCGCGCCTTAAGACCGTCATATTCTTCTTCCAGTAGGTTCCAATCCTGATCATAGTATCGGACACGAAGGTTTTCTAACCTTGAAATCTTTTCACGGATATTCGGAATACTTAAACATCCTTCTTCGTATTCCCATGGCAATCCATTTTGCTCCAAAATAACCGGATTAATAAACACCTTCCTGAAGTCGGCCATAGCCGGCTCATCATCCATTATTGTTCCGTCAACGACAAATAGACGAATGGATTTTCCTATCTGAGGTGCCGCCAGCCCGATGCCGCTTGCGTTATGCATCGTTTCGAACATGTCTTCGATCAACTGTTTTAAATCGGTCCCCTGTTCAATTTCTTTTGCTCTCTGACGCAATACGGGATCCCCGTACATAACTATAGGATAAATCATCTCGCAAAGATAAAAGTTATATTCATTCCCCTAGGGCGAATTAACCAAAATTCTGGATTAGACCGAGCGCAGAAAAGATTGCAGAATTATGGTGGCGCTGATTTTGTCAACGTTTCCTTTTATCTGACGATCCTTTTTTTTCATTCCACCTTCTATCATGGCCTGCATCGCCATACGGCTGGTAAACCTTTCATCCGCCAGGTGGATCTTTTTTTCGGGGTAAACTTTCTTAAGCTCTTCAACAAACGCGCGAACTAATGGTGCAATCTCGGAATCTTCATTCTTCAAGGTTTTCGGCATTCCTACGACGAATTCGTCAACGGTTTCTTTTTTCATATAGCTACCCAGATAACTTATGAGCTCGTTGGTCGATACGGTGTCGAGTGGTGTTGCAATGATGCGGAGAGGGTCCGTAACAGCGAGCCCTGTTCTTTTTTTTCCGTAATCAATTGCCATGATTCTTCCCATAAAAAAAGTCAAGTTAAGGGGACGAGGAAACAAAATTAAAAATTAGGAAGTTACTTTTTGTTATAAATCAATTGGACCAGTCCAGAGGGGTACCGAATGGAGTCTACCAGCTCGAAGTGTTTTCTCGAATTGTACTTTCCGAATAATTGGATACCGTCACCCAGTACAATCGGGTGAACGGCTAACATCAACACATCCACTAAATCACGTTCCATCAAATGGTGATTTATCTCGGCACCTCCGAATAACCAAATGTTTTTTCCTTCTTTTCTCTTCAGCGCTTCAACAAACGAAAGGACATTGTCACGTACAAACACGATGTTGGGATGTGGCGCATTTGTTTCGGTTCGGGTGATAACATAATTAGTCAATTCCGGATAGGGTGGTCCGTAATTAAGAAGAAGGCGATACGATTTTCCGCCCATGATAGTTGAATCAATAGACCTCATGAATTCAGTCATACCATAGTCCGCGTCCGTAAAGCACCAGTCGTATTCACCATTGGGTCCAGCAATAAGACCATCCAGAGTTAGAGCAAGATTTAAAATAATTTTTCGCATAGATAATTGGAACGAAAAACAAACAATGGGGATTCGGTGACCCGACGCGAAAAGTGTAGTAATCAATTAAACTTAGACTTCTCGAAAAAGGCGAGCTTTACTTTGTTTTCGAGGGCCATCGCTTTTGGGAAAAGGATTTCATTTTCTATCCTGGCGTGGGTGATCAAGCTGCTTTCAAACGATTTGAGCTCGTTGTATAACACTTTCACATGAAGCGGTGCATTTGCGCTGAGCACATAATCCTTAGTGATATTACGGATACCTTCCATTTCATCATCATGTGCTTCATGCTCCATAGCAAACTTCTGAACAGAATTCTTTTCGAGCAGGTAAAACAGTTTTGTAGGAATGTATCCGCTTTTTGATGCTCTCTCGAGAGCAAGGATAAAGTTGAATAATGTATCCTCCTCTTCGTAGATGTGTTCGATAAAATCCTCGACAAAAAGAGGAAAGACAATTTTCAGATCGCGTTCTACAGCCTCGTAGTCGGGATGAATAGCCTTAAAGCTCTCCACTAGCCTCGCGATGTATGGAAGTTTGTGCTTAATGAATAAGAAATGAGAGTGTTTGAGATACTCTATGATCAGGTCGATTGGATACGAGACGAGGGGGAGCTCCGCCTCGCGCAGGTAGGACGGTGATTCCATTTCGCGGACCACTTGTTCTACTTTCAGGCCTCTTTGTTTGCAAACCTGCTCAAGGGTCAACGCAGAATATTCATAAAACTTTATCCCAAAGTAAAAAAGGACATAGGCATGAACGTAATTCTGGTCGACCAGCTCAGAAATGCGAGTATCTTTTAAGGTTACCTTACTCATGTGTCTTGTAAATATAGGGGAAAAAAATTGGCTTAATTAGGTTTTTCCGGGGAGAAGAAATGGCGTAAAACGCAACTTGCTCGCGTCTTCTTAGAAAATAATGTACATCCAGCCGGTTTACGGGAAACCATTGGATCGCAAGTTGAGTTATTGACTTTGCCCCGCCAACATTTATTTTAGCACTTCGTTTTAGAATTATCCATTTTTGCGTCATGAGTGAGAATCAGAATTCAAAATACCAGATCAAGCTGCCTCTAGTACTATGCTTGGGGCTTGCGGCAGGGGTCTTTGTGGGGGCGAGCTTGAGCAACAAAAAAGGTTCTGGCGACGTTGGGAAAGACATTCAAAAATTCAGGGATGTGTTGACTCAGATCCAGACTGATTATGTCGATACGGTGAATACATCACGCCTTGTGGATGATGCGATCCAGCATATGCTTAACAAACTCGATCCACATTCCTCCTATATTTCCGCAGCTGACAGGATCGCTGCCAATGAGGATCTACGGGGAAACTTTGATGGCATTGGGGTTGAGTTTAATATTTTTAATGATACCATAGTTGTTGTGTCGGCATTGAGCGGCGGGCCTTCTGAAGCTCTTGGAATTCAATCCGGTGACAAGATTATCAAAGTAGACGATAAAATGTTAGCCGGCATCGGCGTTACATCGCCAGACGTTATGAAAGCCTTGAAAGGCCCAAAAGGCACTGAAGTTAAAGTGACTATTCTGCGGCGTGACAAAGAGATTGAGTACAAAATAATTCGTGATAAGATCCCGCAATATTCAGTTGATGTATCCTATATGGTAGATGATGAGATTGGTTACATAAAGATCAATCGCTTCGCAGCCACCACGTTTGATGAGTTCCATGAATCTCTGAAAGAACTGAAGCAAAAGGGAATGAAGAAACTCGTCCTGGATCTTCAGGGAAATCCTGGCGGGTACATGAACATGGCCATTGACATTGCCGACGATTTTTTAAGCGCCGGAAAGAAGATCGTATTTACAAACGGAAAGGAAAAGAAATACAATTCAGATGCATCTTCCACTTCTCGGGGGGAGTTCGAGAAAGGTGATCTTATCGTATTGATGAATGAAGGAAGTGCATCAGCTTCTGAGATCCTGGCCGGCGCACTGCAGGACAATGACCGTGCGTTCATAGTTGGGCGGAGAAGCTTTGGAAAAGGACTCGTTCAATCTCCATTTGATCTCAGCGACGGCTCGGAACTTCGACTGACCATTTCACGCTACTATACGCCTACTGGACGATCAATTCAGAAACCGTATGAAGATGGTGATGAATATTCCAGAGACATAATCGCCCGCTATAATCACGGCGAGTTTTTCCACGCTGACAGTATCCGATTCAACGATACTTTAAAATACGCTACTGCAAATGGAAGGACGGTTTACGGCGGTGGAGGAATAATGCCTGATTATTTTGTGCCTCTTGATACAACATTAAATAGCCACTATCTCAACGAACTATATACTTCCACCTCCATTCAGGAGTATACTTTTAGCTATGCAGAAAATCACAAAGAGCAACTGATAGAACGCGGGTTTGAAAATTACCTTAAGAATTTCAAGGTTACCGATGAGATGCTTGCTGATCTTGTGAAAGTGGGTGAACGCAACAAAGTGAAACCTGATCGCAGAGAGCTCGACCGTAAGAAGAAATTATTCCAGGTCCATGTGAAAGCGCAAATTGCACGGAAACTTTGGAGCAATGAAGGCTTTTTCCCTGTCATCAATGAAACCAATGAAGTATTCCTTCAGGCCCTAAAGCTCTTCGACAGGATGCCTGCCGAGCTTGACCGCGCTAAGATGTGATATCAAAAACGAGACAAACATATCCCGTTTCATCCTGGCAGATTACGCCTTCATCGATCAGTGAAATACCAACACAGCCAATACGACAATGGTTATGCCGATAAAAAAGTTGAGCATACCCAAAGGTCTTAAATTCTTAAGAAGTCCAGGATTACCCTGCTTTGTAGCTTTCCTGAGGGTGAGTAAGATGTAGGAAACTGATATTAACAAGAGCCCTACAAGACTGAGCTTTGCGATAAATAGTGGCATTTCGCCAAGTGCCTTCCAATAAGGTGTGGCCAGATAAAATCCAGACAAGAGCAATAGTCCAAGTCCTATTTGTCCCATGCGAGCTAGTATCGCAATCTTGGACATGAAACTCCCTTTTTCGGCAGGTTCAAGTTTTGAAGCCACTGCATTGAGAAATAGGTTGGCAAATCCAGTCCCTAAGGCCATAGCCAGTCCAATAAAATGAATAATCAGCATTACTTCTTTCATATGATCACGTATTTGGGGTTAAAGCAGATTTAATATTTGTGATAGATGACGAACAGGCTTACCGAAATTGGACATTCTATGTGAAAATAATTGACTGTGTTTTTTGTTTCATTAGCAAATTGGCAAAGCCCTGCATATTCTGATGTTTTGGGGATGGATTTTTTCTCCACGTTGACCAGAATTAAACGAGAATGTAGGATTGTTTAAATTTGAAAAACCCTGCTTTTATGTACTATCATCGGCTCGGTAATATTCCGCCTAAACGACATACTCAATTCCGGCAACCCGATGGAAGTTTGTATCGGGAAGAACTAGTTACGTCGGAAGGATTTTCAGGAATATACTCGACGTTGTATCACACGCATCCTCCGACTCGAATCAAGAAGATAAGTGACCCTGTAAAATACAGAGCAAGAAGGATTGAATCCTATGATCTCCGTCATACACACCTCAACACATCCCTTGTCACGAATACCGGCACCGATTATTTAAATGCACGGAAAGTTCTTCTTACAAACAATGACTGTTCTATATCCATTTGCAGTCCTTCCGAGCGGAAGATGAATTTCTTTTACAAGAATGCTGAAGGAGATGAAGTACTTTTTGTACACGATGGTAGTGGGTCATTGATCTCTCCGCTTGGTAAGCTTGACTTCCGAAAGGGGGACTACATTGTTATCCCGCGTACAATAATCTACAAGCTCGAATTTAATGACGGTCCGTTGCGTCTTTTAATTCTGGAATCAGCTTCACCTGTCGAAACTGTAAAGAGATACAGGAATCAGCTCGGCCAGCTTCTTGAGCATTCACCATACTGCGAAAGAGACATACGTCCGCCAGCAGAACTTCTGAGCGATGTTAGTAAAGGCGATTTTCTCATTCAAATCAAGAAGCAAGGATGTCTTCATCAATACATATACGACTATAGTCCGCTGGACCTTGTTGGGTGGGACGGTTTTTTATGGCCGTATGCTTTTTCCATACATGATTTTGAACCCATCACCGGGAGGATACATCAGCCGCCGCCGGTTCATCAGACATTTCAAGGTCACAATTTTGTGATCTGCTCTTTTGTGCCGAGGTTATTCGACTATCATCCGTTGGCGATCCCTGCACCATACAACCACAGCAACATCGATAGCGACGAGGTGTTATATTACGCGGAAGGAAATTTTATGAGCAGGAAGGGCATCGATCGTGGATCATTCACATTGCATCCTGGCGGACTTCCTCATGGACCGCATCCTGGTACTGCTGAGAAAAGTATTGGGGCAAAGGAAACTCATGAGCTGGCCGTGATGATAGACACTTTCAGACCACTTTTCCTCACGGAAGATGCCCTCGAATTCGTTGACAGTAAATATCCCATGAGCTGGACGGAAAGCACGGGCGACTTTAACGAAATTAATACACCATAACGAAAGCAATGGCAGAACACTTTTCAAAGGTGATTCAACTACGTTGGGCGGATATCGATGCAAACCGGCATTTACGGCACTCCGCTTATTACGACTATGGCGCGACGTTGAGGATGATGTTCTTCAGCGAGAACGGTTTGTCTACTCAAAAACTGGAGGAACTAAAGGTAGGGCCGATACTTTTCCGGGAAGAGGCGATTTTCAGGCGTGAAATAAAATTGGAAGATCAAATATCCGTAGACGTAGCGTTGGTTTGCGCAACAGCAAACTACAGCCGCTGGAGCTTCAAGCACACGTTTACTAAGTCCGACGGAAGTGTCGCTGCAGTTATCAACATTGATGCAGCATGGATGGACCTTGTAAAAAGAAAGCTGACAACTCCGAACGAATTTATTCAGTCAATATTTGAAAGATGCCCCAGAGTGGAGGGCTTTCTCTTCACGACGCCGCGAGTGAATGCCTAAACAGCCGCAATAGATTTCAGATTGCCGGACAAAGGAAGTTTGTTAAGAATCCATCCTTCGATCACTCTTGGATAATATTCGTGTTCCAGCTTTAACACTTTACTTGCAATATCTGAAGGAGTGTCTGTCTCGCTGATTTCACATTTAGCCTGATACAGAATTTTTCCCTCGTCATATTTTTCGTTCACCAGGTGTATAGTTAAGCCGCTGCATTTTTCACCAGCTTGTTTGACCGCAGTATGAACTTTGTCACCATACATTCCTTTGCCTCCAAATTTCGGAAGCAATGCGGGATGGATATTTATGATCTTATCGGGAAATGCACGTATCAGGAATTCAGGTATCAACCACAGGAAACCAGCAAGAACGACGTGGGTAACATTTTTTTCTGAAAGCGACCTTAACACATTACCGGATGGAGTGAAGTCATTCTTCGAAAATACCATGACGGGAATATTATACTTCTGTGCACGTTCAAGCACCTTCGCCTGCGGATTATTGGTCAACAACAGACTAATCCGGATATCCGGATGATTTTGAAAGTACTTGAATATCTCCTCTGCATTACTTCCACCACCCGAGGCAAAAACCGCTACTCTTGCTTTCTGGTTCATTTATGACTTGCTGACTTATTCTCTACAGATTGCTACAAAGAAAGTAAAGAATCTCTTCCTTACACAAATGCCATACTCAAAATTCCCAACAACATGATAACCTTGCAAAAGGTACTTAACAGGGAAAATTCCCTTTTCATATCTGCCCGAACCAACCGGAATAAAAGCCATATCACCGGAACAAACAAAAAGATGAGATAATACTGAAACGGTAGCGCTTCATACCAATAGTTCAGCACAAAAACGCAGATCGAAAAAAGGACGATTACAATGTATATAACGATCTTTGTTTTGCGAATACCAAGCACTATCGGCAGCGTTTTACAACCAAACGTGTTGTCGCCCTTTAAGTCCTCGATGTCTTTTATTATTTCCCTTACCAACGTCATAAAGAAAGCAAACACAGAATAGATGATCACAAGAGAACTTTGTGTTCTATAGAGCACGTCGACGACGTAAATAGCTAACCCTGTCAGAAGTGCAACGGTGACATTCCCAATGAATGGGAGTCTTTTGAGATTGTTAGAGTAAAGCCAGAGTAAAAAGACCGAAAGTGCGTTGACTGCCGCGAGCATCCAGGAGAGGTATAGGCCGATTGATATCCCCGCAACCGACAACAAGACGTGAAACAAAATTGCAAACCGGCGGGTAATGTTTTTTCCGATCACAACTCTTTCGGGTTTGTTGATATAGTCAATTTTTACATCGTAGTAGTCGTTGATGATGTAACCCGCGGCAGCTATCAAAACGGTAGACACCGAGAGAAGAAATAGCCTGTAATCATAAATCGTTTCCTTTCCGATCAAAAAGCCTGCAGTGAAGTATTGGGCAAACCCAATAATCACAAGATTACCGAAACGTGTGAGCTTCAGCCAGGATTCTATGAAGTCGCTCGAGATCAGCAGAATTTTGTGTCATTAAAATGGACCTAAAAATAAGGAGAAGATTGCAGAATGGTTCCTCGCAAAGTTGAATTCCACACGATAAAAAAATGTCCGTGCCGTCCCGATACTTATCGGGAGACACGGACTGACAAGAGCCAACTACAACGGTTAATTCTGAACGGTGAGATTATATGTCCTTCTGAAAGTTGTGATCACAATGATGTTGTCACATTCGCCATCACCATATTCAACAGTTCTTTTGCGGTCTCTATATCCCCCCAACTTCGTCACTTCAACCACGCCAGCGATACGCGCAAAATTCCCCTGGGCAGCGCATGACCAATCGGCAATAATAGGCTCAACAATTTCATGAGTAAATGTTCTGCCGGTAGTCCATTTTCCTGTTACCGAACCAGTGATCCGGTAGACGTTATTGTACCGGTTGTCGTCGCCGCAACCCGCAAGCCATTCTCTTATCCTGGTTCCATTAAATACCACGCGCTCGCCGTTCGGAAAAGAAATAGTAAGGTCGATCAGACGCTTTGCACACTGTAAATTACCTTGAGCATTGATCGATACATCGCGAAGTTCTATCGTGCCAGTCACGCCTTTGTTATTCACAAAATAATCTTCGAAAGTGATGATCCTGTTTGCGATACTATCACCAAGTGCGTGGCTGTACGTAACGATTATTTTCCCACGACGCTCGCGTCCATAAGGGCCGACGCAACCGTCTCCAAAATCAATAATAATTCTATTGTTCAGTGCATCATGTGTAATCGTGGCGCAAAGGTCATTTTCAACCCTTCCACCGGAAACTGTAAGCTGTGCTTCTGCTGCCGCTGAAATTTCTAGCGCATCATCTGATGCATCCTCACTGACGGACGCAGACTCCACAATTTGTTCTTCCTCCTGATCCGTACCCTGTTCAAGTTCTTCATCGCGTTGACACGAAGCGAGTAATGAAAGGATAAAAAACAACGACGAAATCGATTTGAAAATCCTAGTTTTCATGTGTTTGAAGTTTAAGTTCTCTTTTAGTTTTTATAAATGGAACTCAGAACTTTGGCCAAGTTGAATTCAATAAGATTTCCGCTGGATGTTTTGTCCATCCGGAAATGCATTTCTCAATTCCTGAAAAACATCAATTAGATATGGGCTGGCTTAAAAGGTTTAATCCGACTTGGACTTTTTTTTCACGATAAAAGACGTGATAATCAAAGAAATGACTCCTGCAACAATCAGGATGATCGTTTGCCAGCCATGGAAAATGAAAGTAAAAGCTACAGCATCGGTTTGATCAATATGATATAAGAATACAAGACCCTGAGGAACAAGCACGTGGTAGGAGCCTGTACCGCCCGGAAGCGGAGCAGCCATCGCTATTGATCCGATCGCAAAAAGACTTAACACTGCGTGAAATCCCAATTCGCTGGTAGCGGGAAATGCCTTAATCACTGCATAACTCATTAAGAAGTAAAGCAGCCAAATCAATATGGAATAGAATATAAACAGCCCTTTATTCTTAAGGCTGAAAACAGACAGCACTCCCCCTTTGAATCCTTTCCAGGTTTTGACCAGAAAACTATTTGCCTTCTTATTTTTCCGTAGAAACCAGTAAAGAATTAAGAATACAATGATGGCCAGCGCAAGTAAATAGATAAGGTTTCTAACCTTCGAGCCACCTTCGCCTATGTTTATAGGTAACGTCTCTATGAAGTCTAATAATTTTTGCGATTCCACCAGGAAAGAAAAAGCAATGAGAATAATGAGACAGAGTAAGTCTACTATTCTTTCGAGAACGACGGTGCCAAACGAAATCTCTACCGGAACCTTGCCAAGCTTGTAAAGATTGTAACATCGTGAAACTTCCCCACCCCTTGGAATTACCAGGTTGACAAGATATCCAACCATAAGTGAAAGGAAGCTATAATTCAACGAGGTATGTTGACCCACTGGAATAAGTAGCATACGCCAACGGACGGCTCGAATAAAATGGCTCACAAAAGCAATAAGCGCCATCATGAATAACCATCCTTTATCGGCAGCATACCAAGTCTGAACCAGGTATTCCCACTTATTTCCTCCTTCGCCTACTTGTAATCCACGCAGAGAAAACCAAATTAATACAACGGTAATTGCTATTACGACTACATATTGAACAAATACCTTGGCCCGTGAAGACACGCGAATAAGCTTGTTAAGAATTTTGCGTCAAGGTAGTTTATTATCCGGAGTGGGAAAAACTATGGTGGGTTTGAAGGTCTTTGCCTTCTCAAATTTCATTGACGCATAGGAAATGATTATCACTACATCGCCAACCTGTGCCTTACGTGCAGCAGGGCCATTAAGACAGACCATGCCGGAGCCACGTTCACCTTTAATGACATATGTCTCCAATCGTTCACCGTTGTTAACATTTACTACCGCAACTTTTTCACCTTCAATCATGTTAGCGGCATCCATTAAATCTTCGTCGATGGTGATACTCCCTACGTAGTGTAATTCCGCCTGGGTGATACGAGCACGGTGAATTTTTGACTTTAGAACTTCTATTCTCAACCTATCTGGATTTTAAATGGTCCAACTTCAACAAACATCAATCCAAAAACATATTGTCAATTAATCTGATCTCACCCGCATATCCTGCAATACACAAAATGGATGAAACTGAGTTATCAACGTCATTGAGAATCGTTAAGTTTTTGCTGTCGGCAAGTTCAAAATATTCCAGTTTCATCTCTGACGTCTTATTTACCTGCTCGGAGACTGCCTTTTTTACAGCCTCCAGTGGTGTGCCCGATTTTATGGCCTTGCGAGCCATCTGAAGGCTTTGGTATAAAATTGCTGCACTGGTGCGTTGTGAAGTTGTCAGCCTAAGATTGCGAGATGACATGGCCAGTCCGTCCGGTTCTCGGAGAATCGGAACGCTGTAGACCTCAAAATTGAACTTCAGTTCACGTACTAACAGCCCGATCACAGCAAATTGCTGCCAATCTTTTTGTCCAAAGTAAGCTCTGTCTGGCTGAACAATATTGAACAACTTGGAAACCACTAGAGCGACGCCGCTGAAATGTCCGGGCCGGAATTTGCCTTCCATCACTTTGTCCAGGTTGCCGAAGTCAAAATTCACCCGAGACTTCTCGGCGTACATTTCGTGATCGTCAGGACAAAAAACGACGTCGCATCCGGCATTTTGGAGCATTAAAATGTCTTTTTCCGGGGTTTTGGGATAATTCTGGTGGTCGTTGGGGTTATTGAATTGCGTGGGGTTGATATAGATCGTAGCAACCGTAATGGTATTTTGAGATTTTGAGGCCTCAACAAGGGAAATGTGTCCTTGGTGGAGAGCTCCCATCGTTGGAACCAGACCAATTGACACGCCTGATTTTCTTAGCCCGTGTAAGCGGGCCCGTAATGGGGCTATCTGCTTGAATATCTCCATTTTACGCCATTTTGGCAAAGGGTCGCAAAGATATAGGGAATTGGGAAAATAAGTTGATCATGGGGGTAATTTTTTGTACTTTTGTGGCTCAAATTTCCATCGCAATTTAAATACAACCAATATGTCAAAACTTCGAGTTCTTTACGTAGCCAGCGAGATCAATCCCTTTCTGCAAACCTCTGAAGTAGCGGACTTTGTGCGCAAACTTCCACAGGCTATGCAAGAAAGAGGGATGGAGATCAGAATTCTGGTTCCGAGATTTGGGATCATCAATGAGAGAAAGAACCGGTTACATGAAGTCGTGAGGCTTTCGGGAATAAATATATCTGTCGGGGATGAGGAAAAGCCATTGATTATTAAAGTTGCATCTATTCCCAATGCAAAGCTGCAAGTATATTTTATTGACAACGAAGACTATTTCCATCGTAAGTCCGTTTTCCACGATAAGGAGAACAACTTTTACGAGGACAACGATGAGCGCGCGATCTTCTTCTGTAAGGGTGTTATTGAAACGGTCCGGAAATTAGGCTGGGCACCCGATGTAGTTCATTGCAATGACTGGATAACCAGCTTCATTCCATTGTATCTGAAAACAACTTACAAGAACGATCCTCTGTTCAAGAACGCAAAGACAGTTTTCACCATATACAATAATTCCTTCAGCCATAAGTTTAAAGGAGATATTATGGACAAGGTCAAGATGATTGACATTGAAGATAATATGCTCGGTAATCTGAAGTCAGCTGACTTTGAAGGCTTTATCAAGTTGGGGATGGAATTCTCTGACGCGGTAATAGTTGCCGGCGAAAACAAAAAGCTGGAAGGCTTGTTCAAGAAGAACAAGGAAAAGAAGGTCGAAAACTTTGATAATGACGAAAACTCAACAGAATCGTACTACAATCTCTATAATGAACTTGTGGGCTAGGCCATTAGGGCAACTGGCTATGCTGGCAGTTGCCCTATTTTTTTTCTCTTGTGAAGACGAATCAAGCACCCTCGGATATAAAAATCCAAACAGCAAATTCAAAGTATCCTACGTTGAGATCCCGATAGAAAGCAGCGTGCTGCTGCGTGACTCGCTGCGCACTTCCAACTACTCGTATTCCGGTGAGCCGAACAGATTTCTTGTTGGTAGTTATATTGACGATGTTTTCGGGCAGATTTCTGCTGCCGCCTTCACACAATATTATACGACATTACCAATAGTCAAAGTGAGTTCGACGTCGGTTTACGATTCGGTTACTTTGCAACTACAGTTTGATTTATATCACTACGGATCCACGTCTGCTACGCAACAAACTATTTCAGTTTACGAGTTAGACGACTCAATTCGTGTTTCCAACGGCAAATATTATTTCAACAACAGCGAGATCCCGCACTCCACGGTTATCGGATCAAAGAGTTTTGTAGTAGACCCATCAAAGTTTGACGAATTTGCCAAGAGTTCCGAAGATTTTGATACCGTCATTACGGTTACTCTTCCGCTCGATTTTGAATTCGGCCATCGAATTTTTAACGCAAACATCAGATACCGTGATGAGGTAGATTCGACATTTGCTACCTTCAGACAATTCGTACAAGAATTTAAAGGTATTGCTATTAAGTCTGATGTCGCGGACAAAGTTCTTGGTATTAGTCCATCGCCAAATTCCAGAATCATAATACACTACCACGATGCCACTCAAGACAGTCTCGGGTTTATTATGAGATTTTCAGAACTTCTTGGCTTCAGTCAGATCAAATCAGACCGAACGGGAACGGAACTCGAACCTGTTAATAACTACTTTGTAGATGCGTTACAGGAAAGCGACAAGCGTTACATTCAATCGGGTGTAGGTATACTTACCAAACTTGATTTCAGCAACTTTTATGCGTTTACAGACACAGTTCCGTACGTGCTGATCAACTCTGCTGAACTGACAATTGAATCCGTGGAGTCTTCGTTGTCGTATGCGCCGCCGTCATTGTTATCGTTGCGAGTGATGAACGATAACACGAATAGAATGAAAAGATTTTCTACAAAAAATGCTCAGGACGTTAAAGATCTGACGGCGTATAAACAGTTGCTGCGCGTCGATGTTGGGTTTCCAAACTCTCCTGCTCTTGTAGATAGCGATAGCGTTATATTTGCCCTGGACCGGTCACTTTCGATGAACTATTCAAGCACGGAAAACAAATACTCGATGGGCATGTCACTGTTCCTTCAGCAGCTTGCATCACCGACAGAAGACAAGACAAAATTCCGAACGTTTTTACTACATCCGGCGGCGGAAAATGTCCAGGGTAATCCTGACGCTCAAAGTGGATTGAAAACCGTTAACCGGGTAGTTTTCCCGAAGGACAAGATTAAGCTGAAGATCTTTTACACCAAACCAACCACCGCAAGGTAATCGTTATGTGTGGAATCGTTGCTTACGTCGGCCATCGGCAGGCGCATCCTATTGTATTAAAAGGTTTAAAACGTCTTGAGTACAGGGGCTATGACAGCGCTGGAATCGCCCTGCTAAACGGCGGACTCAACGTCTACAAAAAGAAAGGCAAGGTTTCCGATCTGGAGGAATTCATTAAGGGCGCGAAGCTAGACAGCAATATCGGGATGGGTCATACGCGATGGGCAACCCATGGCGAACCAAATGACAAAAACGCCCACCCTCATTATTCATCTGCGGGAGACCTCGCTATCATTCACAATGGTATCATTGAAAACTATAGTGCGTTAAAGCAGGAGCTCATTAAGAAAGGACATACTTTCCATAGTGATACTGATACCGAAGTACTGATCCACTTCATCGAAGATATACGGAGCCACAATGATTGCACACTTGACGAGGCGGTGCGTTTGGCATTAACAAAAGTCGTTGGTGCTTATGCGATAGTCGTTATGTCTAAGGATGATCCAACTAGTCTCGTAGCTGCCAGAAAGGGCAGCCCGTTAGTGATCGGTATTGGCAAAGGCGAATACTTCATGGCGTCGGATGCAACTCCGATCATTGAGTACACCAATGAAGTTGTTTATCTCAACGACCAGGAAATCGCCGTCATAAAAGACGGGAACCTGGCGGTCAAGAATACATCAAACCTGCCGCTTACTCCTTACATTCAAACCATAGACCTGGAACTCGAAGCCATTGAAAAAGGTGGATTCGAGCACTTCATGTTAAAAGAAATTTTTGAGCAGCCCCGCTCCATCAACGACTGTATGCGCGGAAGGCTTGACTCGCAATCCGGCCGGCTGGTGCTTGGGGGATTGCGTGAATACATCAATAAGCTTATCCATGCAGATCGAATATTGATTGTAGCCTGCGGAACGTCATGGCACGCGGGCCTGGTGGCTGAATATTTCTTTGAAGAGTTTTGCCGAATTCCAGTTGAAGTTGAATATGCATCCGAGTTCAGATACCGGAACCCTATTGTTCGGGAAGGTGATGTGGTGATCGCAATTTCACAATCCGGCGAAACGGCGGATACGTTGGCCGCAATAGAACTGGCCAAATCAAAGGGTGCTATAATCTTTGGTGTTTGTAATGTTGTCGGCTCCTCAATTGCGAGAGCGACACATGCCGGTGCGTATACCCATGCCGGACCTGAGATCGGTGTTGCCAGCACAAAAGCGTTTACGGCCCAGCTTACCGTGTTGTCGATGATCGCGCTGATCGTCGCTCAACGCAAGGGAACAATGACGGAACAAAAACTTCACGAGCTGCTCGTTGAAATGGAAAATATTCCGGCGAATGTTGAACGAGCGCTCGCATTGAATGATTCTATAAAAAAGATCGCTGCAACATTCAAGGACGCGCGCAATTTCATTTATCTGGGACGTGGCTACAATTTCCCCGTTGCCCTTGAAGGCGCATTAAAACTTAAGGAAATCTCCTACATCCACGCTGAGGGTTATCCAGCGGCTGAAATGAAGCATGGACCTATTGCACTGATCGATGAGGAGATGCCAGTGGTATTTATCGCAACTCGCGACAGCTCATATGAAAAGATCGTATCTAATATACAGGAAGTAAAAGCGCGTAAAGGCAGGGTTATATCGATCGTCACTGAAGGAGACAGTGTGATACCTAACATGTCAGAGTTTGTGATCGAAGTCCCAGCTGTTCACGAAGCATTGATGCCTCTCGTTTCGGTGATTCCGCTTCAACTGTTATCATACCACATCGCGGTAATGAGAGGATGCAACGTTGACCAACCGAGGAATTTAGCAAAGTCGGTTACTGTAGAATAAGCCCTGCATCCCATCTTTGTTATTTGGTGTAGTCGACGCCTCAAGTTCTTTATTGCGATCATTCTCAAATTTGTCACTACGAATCCAACCAGCTAGCTTCAACGAATGTGCACAGGTCAGAGCAATATGATTATCTTCTAAGACCGATGTTCTCATGCACCCATAGCGCCTCGGTTTCAGGAGAGATACTGTCCACAGCATTGAACCTGCTAAATACTTTAACTGGCACGTCATATGGCATGGTCGCTTTCCGGTACGGTCCGGATACACCCAACATCCAATTCAGCCGCGCCGCCCATAGTGGTACCGTAGTCCTGAATTTGAACACATAATAGTCCAGAGATTCTTCATCCACCAGAGATTCTTCATCCATAAGGGTGACTACCTTCAGGAGTTCAATCTGTTCGGGCGCACCACCGAGCTCGGTGGGAAATTCCAGCCAGCTTACCAGGAAACTTTCTGCCGCTTTTTCATGCGTGTAATATTTGAGAGGAAAGAGATCTTTTCGCCCATAAGCATCCAGAATTCGAAACAAGGAGTGACGAAATGAAGGATCTTTCGCCAACTCATGAACTTCATTTTCTTCGGGCGCTTCGTGAGCCTTAAGCTTGTCAATAAAGGGTTCTACAATCTTATACTTTTGCTGCGCAAGCTTGCGAAGTCTGCGCTTCACATTGTAGTCATTGTAAATCAAAATCACTCCAACGAGCAGAATTAATATCACTACACCAAATAGGATAGTTTTCATTTTGATAGCTGACAATTGATCTTTATGAGTAATACCGCCATCACGCACCAAGCGCGATTAATGGCGACAACAGAGGCGGGAAAAGATGAAAAAGGACAATAACTAAAAACGATGGAGTCCAACCACTGCACCTAGCGATCGTGGATTCGAAACAAGATCTTCAGTCAGCTTTAAGCGTTCCTGATTGCCACACAAAGATACTTCTAAATAGGTTGTAAGGGCTTTATTTCTTACTATATATGTTAATAATGGATTGATCATGAAATGCATGAACGAATATCGGTATCATTGCGTTCTTTAGTCAAAGCCCTCAATGATTCTGAAATACACTTTTGACAACAGAAAGGCTTTCTTTTTCAAAGCGTTGAAAGAAAAAGTCGATGGCTATTTTGTTGAAAAAAAGATTCATGCGGCAGGAAATAGAAAACTCTATATAAAAAGTGCCTTGCAGATACTATCCTCCGCAGTATTATATACAACACTTGTTTTTTTTACACCTGCACCCGTGATTTCCATTGTGCTTTGCGGGATTCTTGGCCTCAACCTG
>Ga0111539_10004459_pt1 | contig 18303 bp, 14 predicted proteins | sample RhiMethybrSRZTD1_FD_79667 | JGI IMG/M metagenome (GOLD analysis project Ga0111539, IMG submission 79667) | Populus rhizosphere microbial communities from Tennessee, USA - Rhizosphere MetaG P. TD hybrid SRZTD1 (version 2) (version 2) | ecosystem: Host-associated > Plants > Roots > Rhizosphere >... | reverse complement strand
CGGTCTACGACGCGCTGTACGCCTGGTGCAAGACCGCCCGCAACGAAACGCACTCGTGGCCGCAGAAGGCCGCGACCCAGTGACCCCGGCGCCGCCGATCCCGTTCGGCGAGGCGCTGCGGCTCTGGACGAGGATCGGCTGGCTGAGCTTCGGCGGCCCGGCCGGCCAGATCGCCCTCATGCATCGCGAGCTGGTCGAGCGCCGCCGCTGGATCAGCGAGATGCGATTCCTGCACGCGTTGAACTACTGCATGCTGCTGCCCGGCCCCGAAGCGCAGCAACTGGCGACGTACATCGGCTGGCTGCTTCATCGCACGTGGGGTGGCATCGTCGCCGGCGGGTTGTTCGTCTTGCCGGGCGTAGTGGTCATGCTCGTTCTGAGCTGGCTGTATGTCCGCTACTCATCGCTCGGCCCCATCGCGGCATTGTTCTTCGGCCTCAAGGCCGCGGTGCTCGCGGTCGTCGTCGAGGCCGTGTTGCGCATCGGGCGGCGGGCTCTGCGAAATCGCTTCATGGTCGCGATTGCCGCTGCGGCTTTTCTCGCTATCTACTGTTTCAAAGTTCCCTTTCCGTGGATCATCGTGGGCGCCGCGCTCGTTGGCGTGGTGGCGCGGCGCGCTCTGCCGCGGTATTTCGAACAAGCAACTTCGTCGAATCCGCAGCAGGCGAAAGACTTCGTCGTCGATCGGATGCACGAGGCCGGGCAACTCGCGCACACGCAGCCGAATGCGCGGCGCGCACTGAAGCTGACCGCGATCTGTCTGCTGATCTGGATCGTTCCGGTCGCACTCGTCGCAGCATGGTTGGGTGCCGATCACGTACTGACTCGCGAAGGCGCGATCTTCGGTCAGACTGCCGTCGTTACGTTCGGCGGAGCGTATGCGGTGCTCGCATACGTGGGCCAGCGCGCGGTCGAGGAACTGCACTGGCTGCGTCCCGGCGAGATGATCGATGGACTCGCCATGGCCGAGACGACGCCCGGGCCGCTGATCATGGTGCTGCAGTTCGTCGGCTTCGTTGCAGCGTATCGCTACGCTGCACCCCTCGATCCGTGGCTCGCAGCGGTGCTGGGTGCTTGCCTGACGACGTGGGTGACCTTCGTGCCGAGTTTCGCGTTCATCTTCATCGGCGGACCGTATGTGGAGTCACTGCGCCAGCACCGCGTCCTGAACGCCGCGTTGTCCTGCGTAACGGCCGCGGTCGTCGGCGTGATTCTCAACCTTTCAGTGTGGTTCGCGACGCATACGCTGTTCGGCCGCGTCGACGCCCGGAGCTATGGCCCGCTGCACTTCGATGCACCCGTCTGGTCGACGCTCGACCCGGTGGCACTGCTGCTGGCCGCCGGTTCCATGATCGCGATGCTGAGATTCAAGGTCGGAATGGGGTGGACGCTCGCTGCCAGCGCTGCCCTCGGGATGGCATTCAAACTCGCCACCCGCTAGTCAGCAAAGCCCATCTCCTTGCGCAAGCTCCGCCAGCGGGCATCGTCGCGCACCGGATCGAAGACCAGATCGAAGTTGTTTTCCGTCAGCCATGGATCGTCCGCCTGCCGCGCCAGCTCGAGCCAGTGAAATGCGGAGTCGAACTGCCCCAACCCTATGTAGATGATCGCGAAACTGAGCGGCGACACATACGTCTCGCGCCGCCGGACATTCAGCTCCTCGAGGATGCGCAAAGCCTCGGCCCGCCGGCCGCTGACAGCGTAGGCATGCCCAAGGAACGCCAGGTGCATCGCCCTGCGTCCGGAGAGTCTGACGATGTCTTCGAGCGCGGCGATCGCAACCGCATTCTGGCCCTGGAACAGTCGAGTGCGCGCGAGATGCAACCGCGCATCGATGAGCGAAGGATCGAGCTCGGAAGCCTTTTCGAGTTGGGCTACGGCAGCGTCGAATCTGCGCTGCGCCATGTAAAGCCAGCCGAGCGAAAACCCGATCGTCGCGGAGAGTGGGTCCATGCGTGCCGCGCGCTCGTAGAATGCAATCGATTCATCGACGCGCCCCTGCGCCGCCAGGTAGTCGCCGTACCAGTGATTCGCAGTTGCGTAGTTCGGATTGAGACGCAGGGCTGCCTCCAAAGCCCGACCAACGCCAGCCCAGTCCCGCTCGGCGCTCATCAGAATGTAGCCCAGCGAGGCTTGTGCCTCCGCCGAAGACGGATCGAGCGACACGCTCTTCAATGCGGCTGCCTTGGCTCGCGCCTGGACGTCGGCAGGTCGCGCGTCTGTGTAGAGCGGCAGCACGATCAGCGCACCGGCAAGACCGACATAGGCGCGGGCGAACTGCGGATCTTTCTCGACTGCGCGCTCAAAGTACTCCACGGCGCGCTGCAGGCCGGCAGGTGATCGCGCCGCCCAGGCGTGGCGTCCCCTGAGATACAGATCGTAGGCCGCTTGATCCGTGCCCTCCGGACGAGTGAGCGCAGTCTGCTCTTCGCCTGTCAGTTGCACGTGAAGGCGCTCGATGATGCTGCGGCTGATGTCTTCCTGGACCGCAAGGATGTCGTGCAGGTTGCGATCGTAAGTACTGCTCCACACCTCGAATCCGTTCGCCACGTCGACGAGCTGCACCGTGACCCGCAAGCGGTCCCCGGCCCGCCGCACGCTTCCTTCGATGATGTGAGCCACGCGCAGCTTGGCGCCGATCTCGTCGATGGGGACCGCCTTGCCCTTGAATGAGAATGCCGAAGTTCGCGCAGCAACGCGCAGCCCGCCGACCTCCGCGAGCGCGCTCATGATCTGTTCGGCAATCCCGTCGCTCAGATACTCCTGATCCTTGTCCGGACTGAGATCCGCAAAGGGCAGCACCGCGACCGAATTGGTCTCTGCCTGGTCCAACGGGCTGGGCACAACTGGCGATTGCGCGAACCGCTCGAACCCGAAGTAGCCGGCGGCAATGACTCCAGCCGCAGCGACCACGATCGCGGCCGTCGTCCTGCGCGACGGCCTGGGCCGGGTTGCAGCACGTTCGGGCTGCGTGCCCGTGTGCAACGACTGACGGGGCGACGGGGACACGGCGGAGCCGGGAACACTACGCTCCAGCAGCCGCGATACATGCTGGGCAAAGGCCGTTGAAGTCTCGCCCCGCGGCAAGCGCGTCCAGTGCACAGCTCGAAAGGCCTCGGGCACGTGGGCATCCGCGTCAGCGACGTCGTCGATGACGACGGGAACGAGAAAGGGTTTGTCGTCCGCCATGTCCTGCGTGCGATCGACGGCCAGGCGCCACTCGCGCCGGAAGTAGCCTTCGAGCCGGGCCTGGGTATGAGCGGAAATGACGGGAATGAACAACGCGCAGGCGCGAATCTGCTGGCGTATCTGCTGGTCCCACGCATCGCCGCCGCGAAGCTCGCTCTGATCGAGCCACACCTCGATGCCAGCACTGCGCAGCGCGTCGCAGATGCGCCGCGCCGCGTCGGCATCCTGCGAGGCATAGCTGAGAAAGACGGCTGTGTTCCGCTGGCTCATTCTTCTGGAGGCAAGAATGCGGGAAGCGGCAGCGGCGCGCAAATGAGGCGGCGAGTTCACGCTGGTCGGCGTGCCGACCGACATCAACGGCACGGTCGACGCAGCTGCCTGGTACGCGCGCGAGGCCAAGGGCGTGCGGACCGTCGTCTCGGTGAGCGTCTATCCGCCCGATTCGGCCGAGCCGGAAACGACGCCGGCCAGCTTCAAGGCCACGCCGGTCGCCATCGAGATCTCGAAGAAGCCGCCGGTCCGCGGGGCCAGGCTGACATTCAAGGAAGGCAAGAGCTCGCGCGCGATCGTGTTCTTCGTCGACGCGGGGTCCTGGATCGTCAGGATCCGGTCTTCGGTACCGGCAACGGACAAGGAGCTGGCGCCCGCTATCGAGAAGTTCGTCCGCGGCCAGCGATGGGACAGCCTGCAGACGTCCTGAGCGGCCTGCGAGCCCCATATATATGTAAGCGCGGCATTGCATTAGACTGCGCCGCATGTCGGCCGGCGAGCGTCTCTACGGGGCGGTCGAAGCAGGCGGGAGCAAGTTCCTCTGCGCCGTCGGGCACGGCGTCCACGAGATTATCGAGGAACGCCGCATCGCCACCCGCGAGCCCGCCGAAACCCTCGCCGAAGTCCTCCAGTTCTTCCACGCGATGCAGCTCAAGCACGGCCGGGTCCGCGGCTTCGGCATCGCTGCGTTCGGGCCGATTCAACTGGATCGCCGCGCGCCGGACTGGGGACGCATGCTCGCGACGCCGAAACCCGGCTGGGCGAACGCGAACCTGATCGCCACGCTGCAACCCGTCGCCGACTGCGCCATCGAGCTCGACACCGACGTGAACGCAGCCGCCCTTGCCGAGGCCGAGCTCGGTGCCGGCCAGGGCTGCAGCAGCGTCGCGTACGTCACTGTCGGGACCGGTATCGGCGCCGGCATTGCGATCAACGGCCAGACACTGCGCGGCCGTATGCATCCCGAGATGGGCCACATCCTCGTGCGTCGCGACCCGCGCGACCTCACGTTCCCGGGCATCTGCCCGTTTCACGGCGACTGTCTCGAGGGCGTCTCGAGCGGCATTGCCATCCAGCGTCGCTGGCAATCCGATCTCTCGGCCTTGTCCGAGGAGCACGTGGCCTACAGCATCATCGGCGGCTATCTCGGTCAGCTCGCTTCGACCATCGCACTCGTGACATCGGCGGAACGCATCGTGTTCAGCGGCGGCGTGCTGGAGAACGGGTTGCTGTTGCCGCACATTCGCGACGCGACACGCGACGCACTCGCGGGCTATCTGCCGCCGCATGAGCCGGACGGCTGTGTCGAGAATTCGGTCTGCCTGTCACCGCTCCACGGCCGCGCCGGCTTGCTCGGGGCCATGATCCTGGCGCGACGCGCGGGAGAGCTCTCGACGTCGCAGTATGCGATAGGCCGCTGGGACGATCAGGAGTGACAGCAGCGGCGCCGTAATCATCCCTCCGATCATCGGCGCCGCGATTCGCTGCATCACTTCCGAGCCGGTCCCATGGCTCCACATGATCGGCAGCAACCCGGCGATGATGACGCTGACGGTCATTATCTTCGGCCGCACGCGCAGCACGGCGCCTTCCCGTATCGACTCATCGAGCGATGCGAGTGTTGCAGGGTGTCCGGACGCGAGGCGGGTCTCCCATGCCTGCTTCAGGTAGATGAGCATGACCACGCCAAACTCTGCTGCGACACCGGCAAGGGCGATGAAGCCGACTGCCGTGGCGATAGATACGGCATGGCCCAGAAGATAGATGTACCAAAAACCGCCGATCAGCGCGAAAGGCAGCGTCGCCATGATCACGAGCGCCTCGTCGATGCGGCGGAACGTGAGGTACAGCAGAACGAAGATCACGAGCAGCGTGAACGGGATGACGACTTGCAACTTCGCCTGCGCGCGCTCCAGATACTCGAACTGTCCCGACCAGGAGATCGAGTAGCCGGCCGGCAGCTGCACGCCGCGCGCGACGACGGCCTTCATGTCAGCAACGGCGGACTGCAAGTCGCGGCCGCGCAGGTCCACGTAGATCCAGCCTGAGAGTCGGGCGTTCTCGCTCCGAAGCATGGGCGGACCGCTCGTGATCCTGAGGTCCGCAACGGAGCCGAGCGTGATCTGCGCGCCGCCGGCCGTGACGATCGGCAGCTGCTTGAGGTCGGACAGGGAGTCGCGTAACTCTCGTGGATAGCGGACGCTGATCGGGAAACGCTGCAGTCCTTCCACCGTCTCATCGATGGTCTCGCCGCCAATGGCCGCAGTGACGACGCTCTGCACGTCTTCGATGTTCATGCCGTAGCGCGCCGCCGCGTCACGGTCGATGTTGACTTCGATGTAGCGACCCCCGGTCAGCCGCTCGGCGAGCGCCGACGTCACGCCCGGAACGTTGCGCACGACCTGCTCCACTTGCTGAGCCACTCGATCGATCACCACCGGATCGGTGCCGGCCACCTTGATGCCGACCGGCGTCTTGATACCGGTCGCGAGCATGTCGATGCGATTGCGGATCGGCGGCACCCACACGTTCGCCAGGCCCGGGATCTTGAGGCGCTGATCGAGCTCTTCGATCAACTTGTCCATCGACAGTCCTGCACGCCACTGATCCTTCGGCTTGAACTGCACCGTGGTTTCCACCATTTCGAGCGGAGCGGGATCGGTGGCCGTCTCCGCACGGCCCATCTTGCCGAAGACGCGCGCGACCTCGGGCATGGTCATCAGTTGCCGGTCCATCTGTTGCAACAACTGCGATGCTTTGCCCGCCGACAAGCCTGGCAGCGCCGACGGCATGTGCAGCACGTCACCCTCGTCGAGCGGCGGCATGAATTCGCCGCCCAGCTGCACGAGGGGAAATGCCGTTAGCGCAAGCAGAATCACGCCGACTGCCATGGCCGTGCCCGGCCGCCGCAGCACGCGCTCGAGCACAGGCCGATAGCCGCGCACCAGCCAGCGATTGAGCGGATTGTCCGCCTCGCGAGGAATCTTGCCGCGAATGAAATAGCCCATCAGGACCGGCACCAGCGTGACGGCAAGCCCGGCAGCCGCCGCCATGGCGTAGGTCTTGGTGAACGCAAGCGGCGCGAACAAGCGGCCTTCCTGTGCTTCCAGGGTGAAGATCGGAATGAAGGACAGCGTGATGATCAGCAAGCTGAAGAACAGTGCCGGCCCGACCTGAACGCTGGCCTCGCCGATCAGCCTCCAGCGCTCCTGCGCGCTCAGCTCTCGGTCGGGATTCAGCTCCTGCCAGTGCTCGAGCTGCTTGTGCGCGTTTTCGATCATCACTATCGCGGCATCGACCATGGCGCCGATGGCGATGGCGATGCCGCCGAGCGACATGATGTTGGCGTTGATGCCCTGGTAGTGCATGACGATGAAAGCGCCGAGCACGCCCAGCGGCAGCGAGACGATGGCCACGAACGCCGAGCGCAGGTGAAACAGGAACACGAAGCAAACGAGCGCAACGACGACGAACTCCTCCGCGAGCTTGCCCGTCAGATTGCGCACCGAGCGTTCGATCAGCTGCGAACGGTCGTAGGTCGCGACGATCTCGACGCCTGGCGGCAGGCCGGGCTTCAGTTGCTCCAGCTTGCGCTTGACCGCCTGGATCGTTGCGAGGGCGTTCTTGCCGGAGCGCATGACGACGATGCCGCCCGTGACCTCGCCTTCGCCGTCCAGCTCCGCGATCCCGCGGCGCAGCTCCGGTCCGAGCTGGAGCTGCGCGACATCTGCGAGGCGCACGGGCACGCCACCCGCGCCGACGCGCAAGGGAATCTTGCGGAAGTCATCCAGGTTGCGCAGGTAGCCGGTCGCCCGAACCACGTACTCCGCCTCTGCGAGCTCCAGCACCGAGCCGCCCGCCTCGCGATTGGCGCCGCGAATCGCCGCGATCACGTCTCGATGAGTGATGCCGTAGGCGCGCAGACGATCCGGTCGGAGCACGACCTGGTACTGGCGCACTGCCCCGCCGAGCGTTGCGACCTCCGCGACGTTCGGCACTGCTTTGAGCTCGTATTTCAGGAACCAGTCCTGCAATGCGCGCAGTTGCGACAGATCGTGTCGCCCGGTTCGGTCGACGAGAGCGTATTCGTAGATCCAGCCGACGCCCGTCGCATCGGGCCCCAGCGACGGGCGCACGTTCCCGGGCAAGCGGCTCTGAACCTGATTCAGATACTCCAGCACGCGCGAGCGCGCCCAATACAAATCGGTACCGTCTTCGAACAGCACGTACACGAACGAGTCGCCGAAGAAAGAATAGCCGCGCACCGTCTTCGCACCGGGCACCGACATCATGGTCGTCGTCAGCGGATACGTGACCTGGTCCTCCACGATGCGCGGCGCCTGCCCCGGATAGGGCGTGCGAATGATGACCTGCACGTCCGAAAGGTCCGGCAGCGCGTCGAGCGGTGCGCGCAGCACTGCCCAGACACCCCACGCTGTGATGAGCAACGTCGCCAGCAGGACCAGGAAGCGATTCGCGAGCGACCAGCGTATGAGCGCCGCGATCATGGCGTGGAGTCCGGGGTCGACAGGCGCGACACGGCGGATTTGAGACTGGCCTCCGAATCGATCAGGAACTGGCCCGAGAGCACGACCGATTGTCCGGCCTCGAGCCCCGACAGAATCGCAGTTCTACCGTCCACTTCCACACCTAGCGTGACTGCGGCGACATCGAAACCGCCACCCCCGCGCGCGACGACCACCACAGTGCGCTCGCCCGTCATGATCACGGCTTCGCTCGGCACCACGAGGTATTCCTGATCGTCCTGACCCTCGAAATCGAGCGACACGAACATTCCGGGAGCGAGCTGGAACTGCGGGTTGTCGACGACCATCCGCACCGGCAGCGTCCGGGTCTGGGGATCGACGTCCGGCAGCAATGCGGCGACTCGTCCTGTGAATGCAATGCCGGGCCATGCCGTCGCGTGCACAGTGGCCTGCGATCCCGGCTGAATCATTGAGACCTGGGCTTCCGGCACTTCCGCATTGACCCAGACTGTCTTGAGTCCGTTGATGCGGAAGAGCGCAGACCCGGGCATGAACGCCGTGCCTTCGCGCACCGCGAGCTCGGCTACGACACCGTCAATCGGCGCGACGAGCGTTGCGGCTGCAGTCGTCTTGCGGCGTGCATCGAGATCGCGAATCGTGGTCTCGGGCACGCCGAGCACTGCCAGCCGCTGCCGCGCAGCGTCGCGGATCGATTGACCGCGCTCGGACTGTGCATCGAGCAGCGCCAGATATTCCTCCTGAGCTTCGAGCCACGCTGGCGCGACGATCTCCGCCAGCGGTTGTCCCCGCCGGACGCGTTCGAGCGGCGCTTTTACGTGCAGGCGCGTGACGTAGCCCTCGACACGAGCCTGCACGACTTCGAGCAAGCGCTCATCGAAAGCAACGCTGCCGACGGCCGCAAGCTTCGGCTGGAGCTTCGCCTTCTCGACCGTACCGAGCCGGATGCCGAGGTTCTGAGTGACTACCGGGCTGACCTTCACTGCAGCGCCGCCTTCCTCGTCTGCGTAGACGGGCACGAGCTGCATGTCCATGAAGGGCGATTTGCCCGGCTTGTCGAAGCGCGCGCTCGGCACCATCGGGTCGTGCCAATACAGGACGCGCCGCCCCGTCTCCTGCGCAGCGGATTGCGTCTGTTCCCGGGCGAACCAGTAGCCGCCGGCGATGCCTGCGATCAGGATCGCCAACGCGGCCGCTATGAGCTTCAGATGCAGGTGATTCATTGGCCGGTCCTACTTCTGCTCGTGCAGATGCTCACGACCGAGGTAGCGCAGGAAGACCCACGCCAGCCCGCGCTCGTTCAGCAGCTCTGCATGCTCGATGATGAATTCGCTTTCCTGCTCGTACGCCTCGAGGGCTAGGCGCAGCTCGCCCCGACCCGCACGATAGGAGCCCAGCGCCGCGCGCGAGCGTTCATGCGCCAGCGGCAGGAGTTCCTGCTCGTATTGCCTGACGCGTTCGCCCAGCTCCTCCCACTGCGTGAGCATCTGGTGAATCTCGGCGGTGTGCATGCGCAACTCCGCCTCGCGTTCGGCCTCCAGCTGTCGCAGCTCCGCGTGCCTGGCGCTGACCTGCGGGTCCTGCCGGTACTTCGTGAAGAGCGGCAAGCCGACGCGGAACTCCAGCGAGACCATGTCCGAGAACTCCGGGCCGCGCTTGGCAAACGCGAGCTCTGCGCTCCAATCCGGTCGCCGCTGCGCCTTCGCCAGGTCGACGTCGAGGCGCGCGGCGGCGATCTGCGACTCGAATGTCAGCAGCGATCCGTGCTCGTGCACGCTCGCAAGCAATGCTGCCGGAGGCGTTGGCAGCTCATCGAGCGCCGGCATCGCTGCGAGCGGTCGATCTGCATCCGCGTCGAGCCAGCGGGCCAGCTCGAACGTCGCCTGACGGACCTCGCTCTGTACGCGAAGCAGCCGCGCATGGAACTGCGCCGCAGCTGCCTGTGCTGCAAGTGCCTCCGCGGTGGAGCTCCGGCCGGCCGCGACCGCGCCGCGAGCTGCGGACGCCTGCGATTCCAGGTCTGATTCGAGCGTGCGCAGCTCATTCAGCGATGCTTCGGCAGTGGCGCGTCGGATCCAGGCCTGCGCAACGTCGCGCGCCACCGCCAGACGAGACTCGAGCAGCTCGGCCTGCGCGACATCCGCTTCAGCTGCGGCGCGCTCGCTCTGCAACTTGCGCTTGGTTGCGGCTGGAAACGCCTGCATCACGCCCACCTTGCGCATCGTCATGAAGTCGCGGGTGGTGGAGTACGCGTCCGGACCGGTGACCGGAAGATTGTCGACGCCGATGACGAGCTCCGGATCCGGCAAGCGTCCGGCAGCCGTCGAAAGAGACTGCATGGCTTCCAGGTTCGCCGTGCGGGCACTGACCTGTGGCGCAGACTGGAGTGCGCGCCCGACCGCTTCCTCGAGCGACAGCGGTTCAGCTGCGTGCGTAGTCAGCGGCAGCGCGCATATCAAAGACAACAACGAGCGATGCCAGGGCATCGGTGTGCTCCTCGATCTCTGAATCGATGCTCAGCAGAAAACCGGCGGGGAGCCGGTGAGGAGGAGCGGGATCTACAGGCGCAGGCGCCCGGTATGCAGGTAGGTCAGCGAGCGATCCGTCGGCGCTGAATCAACAATCGTCGGAATGGATGCGGATGAACGCGCGAGCTCGGGAGGCAAGGTCAGCGTGCCTGCCGCGATGACCGGGTCCGTTGAGCCGCGGCCACGTTCCGCAGACACGACTGGAGAAGGTGCGATGCTCGTTACGCAGGAGGCTGTAGGAGCAGCGTCGAGTTGCTGATACAGATCAATGCAACCGGAGGGTGCGCCGGCTGGGCAACAATCGCCCGTCGCCCCGGCGCTGGCACAAGCAAGCGTGGCCGAGCCCGCGGCCAGCAGGCCGGCAAAAATCACGATCAGTGCAATCAAGCGACGCATGAGCGACCGACAGGGTCGGCCAACTGCCGGATGAAAGTCAAATTGGGACGCCGGTCACACTTGAGGCATCGGAGTCAGCGGACGTCGCGCTGCTGCGGGAACCCGTAGAAGTCGCTCACACCCTCGATGGCCGCACTGACCAGCGCGCGCTCTTCGGAACTGACTTCGGGATTCCAGATGTCGAAGATGAAGACCGCCCGCGGCTCGTCGCTGTCGTTCCAGGCGGTGTGCTCTATCGTGTCGTCGAACACGAAGGCGTTGCCCGGCACCCACTCGCGCTGCTCGCCGCCGACACGGAAGCCGCAACCCGGCGGGATGATCAGCGGCAGATGCACGATGAGTCGCGTGTTGTTGACGCCGGTGTGCGGTGGAATGCGCGTCCTGGCGTCGAGAATCGAGAACAGCGCGTTGGGACTCGCGCCGGGCACTTCGCAGCGCGGCCAGGCTTTGAGAGCCGCCATCGTGCGCGGACAGCGGGCAATGTGGTCCGGATACGGCACCCCGTCGCGCCACAAATAGTAGACGCTCCAGCGGCGCGACTGATGCAGCTCGCGCCACTTCTGTTCAACGGAGCGGCGCGTTCCGTGCGAGACGTAGGGCTCGAGCGAGCCACTGGCTTCCGCCAGCACGTCGACCAGCTCCGCACGAATGTCGTCGGTGGCGGCTTCGATCGTGTCCAGCCATGGGAAGTTGGCGCGCTCGTGAAACTCGATCGCCGCCAGCTGCGGGAAATACATGAACGAAGGCTGCGGCTGGTAGATGCGTTTCTTCTGCAGCAGGATCGCCAGGCACTGATCGAAGCGCCGCAGCGGTGCGTCCGAGTACTCGGACCGCAGGCTCGTCAGGCGGTCTTCGAGAAACGACTCGAGCGCGCGATTGTTGGCTTCGACGACCTGCTTCGCATGCGACAGCAGCTCACGCATCCACGCGGGCACCGGCGTCGTCGGCGTGATCGATCGCAGGGCCATACGATAAGTGAAGGCGGCCGCGCGCGCGTCGCTCTGCAGCTCCTGCAACGATGCCTTCTGCAACATCGCTCGCAGGTTGTGCGGCTCTAGCGCGAGCGCGCGATGCAACGCCTGCATCTCGTCATCGCGGCGGTTGAGACCGCGCAGCGTGGCGGCGAGATTGATCCAGATAGAAGCGTTGGCGGGATCGCCTTGCGCGGCTTGCTCGAACAGTTCCTGCGCGCGCTGCAGATTGCCCGTCACCAGCATGCGGCGACCGAGCTCGTTCAGAACCAGTGGATGTCGGGGCGCTTCCTGCTCTGCCTGCCGCACCAACCTCGTCGCCTCGTCGGCGCGGCCGTCCACGAGCGCCTTGTTCGCAGCATCGATCAGCGCCGGGATGCGCTGGTCGTTCCCCGCAAATGCATTCGTCATTCGGTCCAGCAATCCCTCGATCATCTTGCGCAGCGACTCGGTTTAGCTGCGCAAGTCTAGCCGGGGGTCTGCGTACGTTCAGTCCGTAGCGGCCGTAGAAGCGCCGGCGCGAGTTCAAAGAAATGTCGAGGACGGAGCGCAGGTTGCTCCGCGTGCAATCCGTTGCAGAGCGGACACAACCCACAGCATCGAGTGTCCGATTTCTTTCACCGCTCGTTGACGCTGTAGCGACCCGGACCCAGGATGAGGAGCGCGATCGCTACCAGCAGATACAGCGCCTGCAGCTCGAGTGCGTAGCCGCCGCTGGTGGCAAGGTTGAACAGATCGGCGCGATGCGCGAGCGACAGAGCGAACACCATGTTGATCGCGATGAGCAACGAACCGACGCGCGAGTACCACCCGAGAATCACGAGCACCGGTGCGATGACCTCGCCGATGTAGACGCCGTACGCGACGAAGGCGGGCATCCCAGTCGCGGTCACGAGCTGCGTGATCGGATCGATACCGCTCCTCAGCTTGGCGATGCCGTGGAAGATGATCAGGCCGCCGAGCGCGATTCGCAGCACGAGCCGGCCGAGGTCCGCATTTGTTCTTGTCATGGTCGTTGCTCCAGGAGATGCGCCGATGCGCCGTGCGGATTATATAGCGGCCGGCGCGCTTGACCCTGCCCTTGGGGAAGGCCGCAGAGTTCGGCCATGGAGTTCGGGTCCATTCTGCTGCGACTGCTGCCGGTGCTGGGCGCACTAGCGGTGGCAAGTGTCATCGAGATCGCCATGCCGCTGCGCCGGCAATCGCGTCGTTCGAACGGTCGCCTGGCCACCAATCTCTGGCTGCTGAGCATCACGCTGACGCTGGGCATGGGCCTGAATTTCACGCTGGCGCTGGGCGCCGAGTACGTTCGACAAAGCGGCGGCGGTCTGTTGCAACGGGCGGGTCTCGGTGCAGCCACGTCATTCATCCTGGCCTTGATCGCACTCGACGCCGCCACCTACCTGGTACACCGCTTGATGCATCAGATCCCGCTGCTCTGGCGCGTGCATCTCGTCCATCACATCGACGCCGCAGTGGACGCGACGACTGCTTTTCGTCAGCACCCGATCGAGGGCGTGCTGCGTTTCAGCTTCCTCGCGGCGACGGCGTGGGCCTTGGGAGCACCCCCCGCGGCGATCGCTCTATATCGGTTGCTCGGCGCGCTCAACTCTGTTCTCGAACACGCCAACATTCGAGTGCCACGCACGCTGGATCGCCTGCTCGTCTTGCTGTGGGTAACACCCGACATGCACAAAGTGCATCACTCGCGCGACCGCGTCGAAACGGATTCCAACTACGCGAACCTGTTTTCGTTCTTCGATCGCTTGTGCCGCACGTTCACGCCGAGCAGTCGCGGCCCCTTCGTGCACTACGGCATTCGCGGCCACGACACGCCGGCGACTCAATCGATCGGCGCCGTGCTGCTGCTGCCGTTTCGCTCTCCGGCGTTAGACTCGCGCTCCTCTCCGGCACTACCGAGCGCGACGAGCGCGGGAGCCAGTCATGACCGACGAAGCGAGACGTGAAACTCTGATGATGCTTGGTGCAGGGGCTGTTGGCGCGATGATCACTAGTGCAGCCGAAGCGGAGAACACCGCGAGTGTGCGGCCTGAGGTGCGCGGCTCGATGACGGGCGGACGCGAGCCGAAGCCGCTGCCGTTCGATCCTGCGAAGCTCAACGGCCTCTCCGAGAAGCTGATCCGCTCGCACTGGGAAAATAACTACATCGGTTCGGTCAAGACGCTGAACATGATCGCGGGCCGGTTGCAGGCAGCGATGAGCGACGCCGATCTGCCGCCAGTCGTGTACGGCGGCCTCAAGCGCGAGGAGTTGCACCGGCTCGGCTCGGTCGTACTGCACGAGCAGTATTTCGGCAATCTCGGCGGTGATGGCAAAGCCGGCGGCGACATTCTCGCAGCGCTGAAAAAAGCCTATGGCAGCTACGAGGCCTGGGATGCCGAGTTTCGCCGCACAGCCATGTCGCTCGCGGGCGGGTCGGGCTGGTGCGTGCTGACCTACAACTTCTACACCCACGAGCTGCGCAACCAGTGGGCCTGGGATCACATGCACGGCGCGATCGCGTCGATGCCGCTGCTGGTGCTCGACATGTACGAGCACTCCTATCACATGGACTACGGCTCGGCCGCCGCGAAGTACGTCGACGCATTCATGCGCAATGTCAAATGGGAAGAGGTGGATCGGCGCTTCGCCGCACTGTCACCGAACTGAGACATTTCGCCAATTGGCGCGAGATCGACGATTGTTGGTGTCCAGCGGGTCGGATAACTGACAGGATTCTCGAATGCTCGCGTTGCAACGTAGGTTTTTCACGGTCGCCGCGGCGGCCGTGCTCATCGCCAGCGCTCCCGCCGCCTTTGCGGTGGACATCGCGCCCGGCGGCAATCTCCGCACGGCCATCGCTGCCCTCAAGCCGGGCGAAGAGCTGCGGCTGGCTGGTGGTACGTACACCGTGGACAGCGGCTTCCGGGTCACGGTCAATGGCACCGCGCAGCAACCGATCGTGATGCGCTCGAAGGACGGCGAGCGCGCGATCATCCAGCAGACGAACTCGGGTCAGAACGTCTTCGAGATCTCCTCTTCCAGGTACTTCGTCGTGCGCAACATCGAGTTCACCGGCGGCTCGCACGGCATCCGCCTGATGAGCTCCAGCTTCATCACGATCGAAGGCTGCGAGGTGCACGACACCGGCGATGTGGCGATCTCCGCGAACTCCGGCGGCACCTACGAAGGGCTGAAGATCCTGCGCAATCACATCCACCACACCAACGGCACAGGCGAAGGCATGTACCTGGGCTGCAACAGCGACGCCTGCCGCGTCGCCAACAGCCTCATCGAAGGCAACTACGTTCATCACACGAACGGCCCGAGCGTCTCGCAGGGCGACGGCATCGAGCTGAAAGAAGGCAGCTACGGCAACACGATTCGCGACAACGTGATCCACGACACGAACTATCCGGGCATCATCACCTACAGCGCAGTCGGCAACGGCGCTGCGAATATCGTGGAAGGCAATGTGATCTGGAACACCAACGACAACGGCATCCAGTCCGCAGCCGACGCCATCATCCGCAACAACATCGTGCTCGGCGCGCCGATCGCTCTGCAGAGCCACCAGGCCGGCAGCCCGTCGAACATGCAGGTCGTGCACAACACCGTCATCAACAACGACGCCGGCATCATCGTGCGCAATGTCGTCGGCTCGGTGGTCGTCGCCAACAATGCCGTCTACGCGCAGAGCGGCAGCGCGATCCGGCTGGTCAGCGGCAATCTGAGCCTGGTCACCGTCGCGGGCAACGTCGGCCAGGGCGGCCTGTCGGGCACGAGCTCCGGCTACAACGAAGGCAAGGGAATCGCCACCGACTTCGTCAACGCAACCTTCGGCGTGCCGCCGATCGATGTGTTTCCGAAGACGGGCTCGGCGTTGATTGGCGCCGCGAGCGCATCGCACGTCACGTCGCTGGATTTCAACGGCACCTCGCGCGCGGGCTCCGCCGACGCGGGCGCTTATCGGTACAACGCGTCGGGCAATCCCGGCTGGAAGATCGTCGCCGGCTTCAAGAACGCCGTGCGCCCCAACCCGCCGACGAACGTCACCGCGGAATAGCCTCGCCGCTGCTTTTCACGCCGCTACAATAGCGGGGCGTGGTCACCACCTCCCCGCCTTCTGCTGCTCCCGCTCTCAGTCTCGCCAACGAGCCCGCGTTCATTCGATACCTGATCGCGCGCAGCATCGGCACGCTCGCAGTGCAGATGCAGACCGTCGCGGTCGGCTGGCAGGTGTACGACATCACCTCCAACCCGCTGGACCTCGGCCTGATCGGTCTCTCGCAGTTCCTGCCCTTCATCCTCCTGATCCTGCCTGCCGGCCACGCGGCAGATCACTATGACCGGCGGAGAATTCTCACCGGCTGTTATTTCCTCAACATGGTGAGCGCGCTCTGCCTGCTGGCGTTCTCCGTGTTGGGAATCCACGCTGCTGGACCGATCTTCGCGGTGATGACGTTGCTCGGCGTCACGCGCGCTTTTGCGATGCCTTCGGCGCAGGCGCTGGTGCCGAACCTGGTGCGGCCGGAGCTGTTCGCCAAGGCGACGGCGGTCAATTCATCGGTGTTCCAGGTCTGCACCATCGCCGGCCCGACGCTCGGCGGCGTGCTGTACCTCGCAGGTCCGGGCGCCGTTTTCGGCACGGTCGCGACGCTGCTCGGCATTTCGACGCTGCTCATGACCCGAGTGCGCATCGGCGGCCGGAGCGCGACCGCTGCTCCGGCGGTGTCGCTGCGCTCGTTGCTGTCGGGTCTGACTTTCGTGCGCTCCAAGCCCACAGTGCTCGGCGCTATTTCGCTCGATCTGTTCGCGGTGCTGTTCGGTGGCGCGACTGCGCTGCTGCCGATCTACGCCCGCGACATCCTGCACACGACATCGGTTGGACTCGGCGTGCTGCGCACGGCGCCGGGGATTGGCGCCGCCGTCTGCGCCGCGCTGCTCAGTCTTTTTCCCCTGGATCGAAACGTCGGACGCTGGTTGTTCGGCGGCGTCGGCGTGTTCGGTGTCGCGACTGTCGTGTTCGGCCTGTCGACGAACATCGTCCTCTCGGTGATCGCGCTCGTGCTGCTCGGCGCCGGCGACATGGTGAGCGTCTATCTGCGCCACTTGCTCGTGCAGCTCGAAACACCCGACGAGATCCGTGGCCGCGTCAGCGCCGTGAATGCAGTGTTCATCGGCGCATCCAACGAGCTCGGCGAGTTCGAGTCCGGCATCACTGCGGCGTGGTTCGGAACCGTGCGCGCAGTCGTGCTTGGCGGCATAGCGACGGTGCTGGTGGCCGCGACGTGGGCGTGGTGGTTCCCGGAGCTGCGCCGCATGGATCGCCTGCCGGAGCGCGTCCGCTGAGTGGCTCCATCGCCGGGCGCTAAGTGGATCTGGCTGCGCGCCGCGCGGTCGCTAGCATGGATGCATGAATCGTCGCGATCTGCTGGTCATCGCTGCGCTGGGTAGCTGCACGACAGTCGTCGCTGCCGCCGACTCCTGGCCGGCCGATCTGGCGAAGGCGATCGAGGACTACGATCGCGCCACAGTCAGCAACGACTTCGCGACTCTCGCCAACCTCGTCGCCGATGACTACGTGCTGGTCAACTCCGACTCGACGCTGCAGAACAAGCAGTCGTATCTGGAAGACTTCAAGGTGCCGGGCTTCAAGCTCGATCCCTACGAGCTGCAGCAACCGGTCCACAAGGTCTGGAACGACGCTGCACTTCTTGCCGGCGTCGTGCGTCTGAGCTGGACGCTGAAGGGCGAGCACAACGCGCGCCTGCTGCGAATTGCGCACGTCTGGACGCGACAAGATGGCCGCTGGCACCTGGCGTACACGCAGCTGACGCGAATCCCGTAGTCTGAGCGGCGGCGTCCCGACGAAATCCCGGCGCAATCCCGGAGTTCGCACGGGATCGGGATCCACGCCGCGCATAGTCTGTGAGCCGGTTCCGAACATTCGTTAGGAGACTTGGCTCATGAAAGACCGATCCACCCTTTACCTGGCGTGTGCCGCACTCGGCACACTCGCTCTTGCGGCGGCACCGGCCCCGCAAGCTCACGATGGCGACGGCGGCGCACAGTCCGTCACGACCCAGCAGCAGCTCAACAGTCAGCGCAGCAGGAACAGACTGGTCAGGATCGTCAAGCAGGTGACCGACAAGTACCACTCCATCGCGATGGCCGAGAACGACGGCTACCACCTGTTGTTCGGCTGCGTGAGCGATGAGGACTCCGGCGCGATGGGCCTGCATTACGTGAACCTGGGCCTGTACGCGCACGCGGACGGCACGTTCGACGACGAGATCGACCCCTACCAGCCGGAAATCATTCTCTACGAGCCGACGCCGTGGGGTCCGAGGCTCACGGGTGCGGACTACACCGTCGCCGCCGAGACCTGGAACAAGACGCACGCGCAGGCGCCCGAGCTGGATGGCCAGATCTTCCATTTCT
>Ga0111539_10004458_pt1 | contig 18305 bp, 19 predicted proteins | sample RhiMethybrSRZTD1_FD_79667 | JGI IMG/M metagenome (GOLD analysis project Ga0111539, IMG submission 79667) | Populus rhizosphere microbial communities from Tennessee, USA - Rhizosphere MetaG P. TD hybrid SRZTD1 (version 2) (version 2) | ecosystem: Host-associated > Plants > Roots > Rhizosphere >... | reverse complement strand
CGATCGACGCGCAACGCGGCGTCCATTGCTTCCTGACTGTACGGACCGTAGCGATGGCCGACGTAGTCGTTTGCTGAAAAGCTGACCGTCAGCACGTCGGTATCGTCGTCTTCGCCGAGGTGTTCTCTGGTGATGGCTTCTTTTGTAAACGAAACGAGGATCTCATTCGTGAAAGGTGAATAATCAAGCTCCCAGTAGAAAGCTGAGCTCGGCATTTGCGCGCCACCTGTGATCGTGTGTGGGAACTTGTTCGTGTTTCCGGAAGTTGACGTGCCGATGTCTTCCCACTTCGGAGCATCCTCTCCGGCGCGCTTCAGATACTCGCTTTCCGGCAACAGACGTTCCCATTTCACGCCGTAATACTTGTCCGCCGGTCGAGTTTTGTTGAAGTCAGTTACCCATTGCGGGAGCTGGTCGAAGTAGTACGTCGACGAAATCATGTTACCCACCGCCGTGCTGAACCAGTAAGCGGCGTTTGCATGACGGCCCGCGGGCAGGATTGCCGACCGGTCTTTCACAGAAATACCGATCACTTTGGAGCGATCGTTAGTGGCCAGACGCAGTTCGTCGCCGACGGTCGAACTCATCAAACGGCGTGGACTCGCCTTCGGCTCGTTCGGATTACCACCGAGCGGCATTACCGTCGTGTCGGTCACGCTCGTGATTTTCTTGCCAGTTGCGCGATCGGGCCACTCGTTGCCGACGATGCCGGTCTCCGCCGGATACGCGCCCGTCATCATCGTGCTATGACCCGGCGCAGTGTAGGTTGGGAAGTGATCGTAGTTTGACTGCGTCCACGACGCGCCGTCACGCATCAACCGTCGTAGACCGTCGGCGACAAAGAGATCGCCAAAGCGTTCGAGATAGTCGTAGCGAAACTGGTCGACGACGATCAGCAGGACCAGGCGCGGCCGTTTTGGTTTGACGTTGTCAGGTTGCGTTCGTCGTTGACCAGACGAGACGACAGCGACCATCAGCAGCAGAGAAAGAGCGAGCGTGCGGCGAAACCGGAGTCGCAGAATCATGCGCCGCATGTTAACCGAAGGCGACGAAAAAACGTGAGGACCAAAAAACAATTCTTGACGCGGTCTTAAATCTCCGCTACTATATCGCGGTTCGATATAGTGAGAGGCGATAGAGTTGGCAAAAGAGAAACCCGAAGCGTGGTTGCCGCTGACGCCGCCAATGTTCCACATTCTGCTGGCGCTGGCGGACAAAGAGCGACATGGTTACGAGATCATGCGCGAGGTCGACGAGCGCAGCGAGGGGAAAGTGCGTCTTGGACCGGGAACGCTCTACGGTTCGATCAAGCGCATGCTCAACGACGCGCTGATCGAGGAGCTGGAAGAACGTCCCGCTCCGGAGCTCGACGACGAGCGACGACGCTATTACCGGCTGACAAATCTCGGTCATCGTGTCGCAGTGGCCGAGGCCGAACGCCTCGAGAGATTGGTGAAGAACGCGCGCGCCAAAAAACTTCTTTCTGCACGTGGCGCCTGAGAAATGACCGTCTTAGAAGCAAATATCTCTGCTCGAATATATGGCGCGTTGTTAGTCGCGTATCCGGCGGAGTTTCGCCGCGAGTTTGGCGATCAGATGCTGCAGGTGTTTCGTGATAGTTATCGAGCGGAAGCACGCGGCGGATCGTTGCCGGGTTTTTGGTTTCGAACACTGATCGACTTGGTAATGACAGCGGTGAAGGAACACGCCGACAACTCAGGAAGGGAAGGTGTTTTTATGAATCGACGTTCAGATGCAGTTGCGTTGGCAATGTGCGTGGGGATTATCGTCGTAGCTTTTCTGCTGCTGAGTTACGGCAGAAAAAACGAGATTGGTTCGATTCTCTTGTTTGGTTATGTGCTTGACGCGCTGGTAACGACGGGCGTCGTCGGCAACCTGATCGTGTTCATACTGAACAAAGCGACGAAACTAAATCCGGTGCGAACCGCACTCTGGACGTTTGCGATCATACATGCGGCGCTGCTGTTGGTTTCTGTGCTTCTGATCGCCAGAGCCGTTCCCAGCTTCAACCTGGCCGCGACTGTCGTTGGTTACGTTGTGAGCTTTGCGATTTGGGCGGGGCTCCACGTCGCGTGGTACCGCCGCCCAGAGGTTTACTCGTAACGCAGCGCTTCGATCGGATCCAACGCCGCCGCTTTGCGCGCCGGGTAGTAGCCGAAGAAGATGCCGACCGCCGCGGAGAAGATCACCGAACCGACAATCGCCATCGTCGACACCAGCGTGGGCCAACCCAGCATCGCCGGTATCGCCAGTGACAAGCCAACGCCGAGCAGGATGCCTATCGTTCCGCCCGTCAGACTCAACACGATCGACTCGATCAAGAACTGACTACGCACCGCCGACGAACGCGCACCGATCGCCATGCGAATGCCGATCTCGCGAGTGCGCTCGGTGACTGACACGAGCATGATGTTCATGATCCCGATGCCGCCGACCAGCAGCGACACACCGGCGATACACGCCAGCAGGATCGTCATCGTGCGGCTGGTCTCATTCGCTGCTTCCGCGATGTCGGTCATGTTGCGGACGGTAAAATCATCCGGCTCGCTGGCGGCCAGTTTGTGACGCTGACGCAGCAAGTCGGTGATCTGCGATTGCGCGGTGTACGTTGCGTCTTGTGAGATCGCCGAGACGTAAGCGATCTGCACGCGGTCGCGGCCGAGCACTTTCTTCTGCACGGTCGTGTACGGCGCAAAAGCGATGTCGTCCTGGTCGCGGCCCTGCGGGTCCTGTCCTTTTGCAGCCATTACCCCAACAACTCGAAAAGGCAGGTTGCTGACGCGAATGTCCTGGCCCACCGGATCGGTGCCGGAATATAGCGTGTCGGCCAGCGTTTTACCGATCACGATCACGCGCGCGGCCGTGCGCACGTCGGCGTCAGTGAAAAACGAGCCGCTCTGAATGGACCACTTGCGGATGTCGGGATACTGCTCGCTGACGCCCTGAAGCTGCGTGTTCCAGTTCATGTTGCCGGCTATAAGTTGCGCTCGCGTGTTCACTGACGGTGTGACCATCGAGACACTCGGCACCTCGCGTTTGATTGCGTCGAGATCGTCGACCGTCAGCACGTTGTTGCCCGTATCGCCGGTGCCACTGCGCACACCGCCGACGTTCTGCGAGCCCGCGCTGACGAAAAGCAGGTTCGTGCCGATGCTGTCGATCTGTGCCTGCACTGAAGCCGACGCGCCCTGTCCGATACTTACCATCGCAATCACGGCTGCAACACCGATGATGATGCCGAGCATAGTCAAAGCCGCGCGCATCTTGTTGCGAACAAGAGCACGAAACGCGACCCGAATGATCATTAGTAAATTCATCTTAAAATCCGCTCAACACCAATCAGTCGAACCAGGACAAGTCGAGAGTATCAATTGAACAAGTCAGGAAGGGGGCAGCGCCCCCGCTTTTACCCCATGTTCGACTCAAACCAGCGGGGGCGTTGCCCCCTTCCTGACTTGTTCTTGCTTACAAACTTGTTTCTTGCTTACGAACATCTAACTTACCCTGGACCGTTCTAAACTAGTCTTCGTCATCCTCGTCGTCGACGGCGGGCAAGTTTTTCAACTCTTCCGCGGCGTCGCGCTTGTCCTGCACCTGGTAGTCGCTCTTGATCTTTCCATCCTTGAATACGATCACGCGGTCGGCGTACTGCGCGATATCCGGCTCGTGCGTGACGAGCACCAACGTGATCCCGCGTTCACGATTCAAGCGCTGGAAGATCTCCATCACTTCGACTGACGTACGCGAATCGAGATTACCGGTCGGCTCGTCGGCCAGAATCAACGCAGGGTTGTTAACCAGGGAACGGGCCACGGCGACACGTTGTTGCTGCCCTCCCGATAACTGATTCGGGTGATTTTGCTCGCGCCCCGCGAGCCCAACCGCAGCTAGTGCCTCCATGGCCCGTTGATGACGCTGCGACGCATCAACACCGAGATACAACATCGGCAGCTCGACATTCTCGAGCGCCGACGTACGCGAAAGCAGGTTGAAACCCTGAAACACGAAACCGATCTTCTGGCAGCGAATGTCGGCGCGCTGGTCTTTCGACATCTCCGACACGTCTTCGCCGTCAAGGACATAAGTGCCGCGCGTTGGACGGTCCAAACAGCCGATGATATTCATTGTCGTGGACTTACCCGAACCCGATGCGCCCATGATCGCCACAAACTCGCCTTCGCGAATCGTAAGCGAAACGCCGCGCAGCGCGTGCACTTCCACATCGCCCATCGTGTAGGTTTTGTGGATGTGGTCCAACTGGATCACCGGTTGCGATTCCGGTATCTCCGCCAGGAGCACCGGATTCACATTTACTTGTTTTGGTTCGACTCTGTACATTTTCTTCTTACACGGATACAACGGATTTATCTTCCGCGAGCGCCGCCGCCAGCACCACCGACGCGTGGCGTGTTACCGAATCCCGGCGGACGCGACTGATTGTTTTGCGCGTTACCCGATCCGGAGACCGTCTGGCCGATAATGACCATGTCGCCTTCCTTCAACTCGCCTTCGACAATCTCGGTTGAAGCGCCGTCGCTTAATCCGACTTTGATCCGTTTTCTTTCCGGATTACCGTCCTGGCCCAATACCCACACAATCCGTGTTTGCCCGGCAAGTACGGGTGCTGACGCTGGTGCGAAATTGTTGGCGTCGGCGTTATCGCCCGGCTGACGCTGGCGTCGCTGACCTTGACCACCTTGACCCTGACCTTGCGCGCCACGCGCGTTACCGCCACGCTGTCTGTCCTGCGGCGTAAACCGAAGCGCCGAATTCGGGACCTTCAACACGTCGTTCCGCTCGTCGATCGTGATCGTCAGGTTCGCCGTCATGCCCGGCTTCAACTTCTGCTCGGGATTTTCGACATTGATCACAACGTTGTAAGTGACGACGTTCTGTACGTTCACCGGATTCAAACGCATCTCGGCGATCTTGCCGTCGAAATCCTTGCCCGGAAACGCGTCGACCGAAAACTTCACCGACTTCGCCTGCTCCACCAGACCGATATCGGCCTGATCGATGTTGGCAATCACCTGCATCTGCGTCAGGTCGTTCGCGATCGTGAAAAGCGTCGGCGCCGACAAGCTTGCCGCCACCGTCTGACCAACGTTCACGTCACGCGAAACCACCACGCCATCGATCGGCGACGCGATCGTCGTGTGACTGAGATTTACTTCCGCCAAACTGAGTGCGGCCTGGGCTTGCTGCACCTGAGCGGCGGCTTGTTGTACCTGGGCCTCCGACTGTTGTACCTGCGCTTTCGACTGTTCGACTGCCGCTTGCGATTGCGCGATACCGGCGCTCGAAGACGATTGCTCAGCAAGCTTCGCCTGGTCCAACTGCGAAACCGCCTGGTTGTATCTCGCTTCCGCGGTCTTGTACGCAGTCATCGCGACGTCGTAGTCGCGCTGCGCGATCACGCCCGCTTTAAGTAATGATTCCTGTTGCTTCAGCAAACTGAGCGCATCGTCCTGTTGCGCCTTCAGAACTGCCACGTTAGCCTGCGCACCCGACACACCCGCCTGATTGTTTTGGACCGTCGACCGCGCAGCCAAACCTCTCGCCTGCGCGTCGCTCACGCCCGCTCGTGAATTGACAACGGCGGCGCGCGCATTCGCTAAACTCGCGCGTGCCTGTTCGAGGTTCGCACGGGCCTGATCGACCTGCGCTTTCGCGGTTGACGGATCGAGCTGCGCGACTACCTGTCCTTTTTTCACGACTGAATTGAAGTCAGCGTAAAGCGCGGAGATAGTTCCCGACGCCTGACTGCCGACCTGGACCGTCGTCACTGCTTGCAGTGCGCCGGTCGCGGTGACTGTGTTGCGCAAGTTGCCGCGCTCGACACGCGCAGTCATGTACTGTGGCGTGGCTGAATCATCGCCCCAGAAATAAAAGCCGGCGAGCATCACAGCGGCCATCATTCCGCCGCCGATGAATAATTTCTTTTTGCCCGCGAGCAACTTGGCCCAAAAACGTCGCAGCCACGCGGCATTTACACCGGTGCTCAGACCGGTCACGAGTGATGGATTCTTTATAGTTTGAGTCGACATTCGGTTCCTACCTCTTATTTCCAGACACCATCTAACGTACGTTGGTTACACGCAATTACTGGTCTAGAGTCTGTGCGATGGGCTGCCAATGTGAATATGTGGGCCTGTTGCGACGCCTGGAATGGCTCCCTTGAACGCCAGAAAGGGAATGCCGGCGTTCTGTAAATATGCAATCAACGCACGTCCTTCTGCACTGTCTGGATGCACGCCAACATCCACCGAGTTTCGGTGGTCCCAACCCATACGGTTGTGAGTTGCACTTTGACCGACCGCGCTGGTCGGCAAAGGCTTGCCAAACGTGCTCGAAAAGAACTGTTGGACCGTACTCAGATTCGCGATCGACCAGTTTCCCGCGCTCGAACGCGTGATCATCGATGTCGGTTTGACGAACGTTTTGGTTTTGGCGAGCGCCTGTGCTTTGGTGAGTTCCTGTGCCTTCACCTTCGCCAATTCGTCGGCTTTTTTTGTCTCTTCAACTCGCGCTTTCGCGGCGGTCAGATCCTGCTCGGATTTCTCCAGTTCTATTCGTGCAATTAAGCCTTCTGAATAGAGTTGTCTCAGTAAATCCGTGTTCTTGGTAAGTTTCTCAACTTCTGCCTGCTGGAGTTCGACGAGACTCTGCGCGTGTGCGACGCTCGAAACCAAAAAGATGACGGCGATAAGGAATATTCGTTTCACTCTTTCGTAGACACGGATAATTACGGATTGGTTACATGTAACCGACGGGGTGAATAAGGTGTCTTACCAGTCGAAAGGCTCCCCAAGATTAAGGAAAATGAGGAGTAAGAAAACTGAAATGAACAAACCCGTACGGTTTAAAACACTGGCAATCGCTTCTCTCTCGGCCATTGCTTTAGCAGCCTCGATCGCTGTTGCTCAAACGGTTACCACACCGCAGGGCAATCAGACACAGGGTGCGCGCCCCGAGTGGCGTGGCCGCGGTCGAGGTGATCACAAAGGCATGAGAGGAATGCGCGGTGGCGAGTTCTTCAGGGGCCTGAACTTAACCACTGACCAGCAAGCTAAGATGAAACAGATTCGCGAAAGCTTTGCCCAAAGCAACAAACCGTTGCGCGACCAACTTCAGGCCAAACGGCACGAGTTGCGTCAGGCGAGCGAAGGCGGTACGTTCAACGAAGCTCTGGCTACTCAGAAACTGACGGAAATGGCTTCCCTCGAAGCCAAGCTGATGGGCGAGCGGTTCAAGCTCCATCAGGAGATGCTTTCCGTTTTGACGACTGAGCAAAAAGCCCAGTTGGAACAGGCGAAAGCGCAGCGCAAGGCCCGATTCGAACAGCGCAAAGCGGGACGCCCGAGCGAGCAGTAAGCGTCTCCCCCACGGAACTGGCGGGTTCCAGTCACATTAAAGAATCCGCCAGCCGGTTTCCGGTGAGGACCGCATCTGGAGAGTGGGATTGAACAGGCCACCGAACTCGACCTGGCGCGACGAGCGCAGGAAGGCGACGAGTCTGCCTTCGCGGAAATAGTAAGACGATTTAGTCCGAGAGTTTTTAGCGTTGCCAGCAGGTTCTTTCGCGAACGAAGTCAGGCGGAAGATGCGGCACAGGAAGTTTTTTTGAAAGCGTTCACGCAACTCGGGAGTTTCGAAGGACGCGGATCGATGGAAGGTTGGTTGACGAGAATCGCCACCAACACTTGTTTGAATATGATCAGAGGATCGAAACGGCGGCCCGAGTTGACTGTTTCCGATCTGAGTGACGACGAGAATAGCTGGTTGGACCAGCAACTGGCGGAAACGACTCCTTCGGTTGAAAATGAGTTAGTCGCCGCGGATCTGGCCGATCGATTACTCGGCACATTGTCGCCGGAAGATCAGCAGGCGTTGTTGATGATCGACGGCGAGAACGCGTCGATCAAGGAAGTAGCTGCCGCGACGGGATGGTCGGAGTCGAAGGTCAAGGTGAGAGCGTTCCGCGCGCGCAAGAAGATTCGCGAGGCGATGGAGAAGTTATTGAGTTATAAAGGTAGAGCCGAGCAGGTGAGCAAATGAAAGACAAGCACATCATTGAAGTCATCGACAGCGTGGCGCTCGCGAGCCTGTCGCCGATTGAGCTCGACGAGGTGAAGTCGCACGCGCGTGAGTGCGCGCCGTGCGGGACGGCTTTCGAGGCGGCGGAGCTTTCAGCTCTGGTGATCAAGCAACGCGCGCAGGTGAAGATCGAGCCGTCGCCGTTCTTTCAAACGAGGGTAATGGCGGCGTGGAGAGAACAGCAGGCCGTCGAAAGCGAGCCTGCGTTTATGCGGTTGTGGAAGTCGGCGAGTGCGCTCGTTTCGACGATGGCGTTGGCGACGGTCGTACTGGCGGTGACGACTTTCGTTTATCCCGATCCCGCGACAGCAGTGACAGAACAGGTCGCGTCGTCCGATGCGGCCGAAGCGGTGATCTTCGATCAAGGTGACGAGCAGTTAACGTACGAGCAGGTGTTGAGCACCATTTACGACGAAGCGGACGAGGCAAGGTAAACCATGAACAACGTTGCTAAGAACAGATGGCAGGTTCGCGTTGCGGCAATGATCATTTTCGTGCTTGGTTTTGCCGCCGGCATCCTCGCGCTCAACATTTATCGAAGAGTGGCCGGCGCCGAGGGACCGCGCGATCGCTTTCAACAGATGGCGCGGCGGTTGAACCTGAACGACGATCAGAAGACGAAGGTCCAACAGATATTGAGCGATACGCGGGAGCAGGTGCGTGCGCTGCGTCGTGAATCGGAACCCAAGTTTGACGAGATTCGCCGTCAGGCAGACACGCGTTTGCAGGAAGTGTTGACCCCGGAGCAGTGGCAACAGTTCCAGACTGAACGCCAGCAGATGCGTGGGCGACGAGGCGGGCGAGGTGGCCCGGGTGGTCCGCGAGATGATGGACCTTAGCCACAAAAAGGCACAAAAGGCACAAAAGGACCAACTGGAGATCGCTATAGTCCACTTGGTCTTTTTCGTGTTTACGTCCTCTTGTTTGCCTCCAAGTCATTGAACTCTTTTTGTGCCTTTTGTGCCTTTTTGTGGCTGAATGATCGCCTTCAACACGCGACCCTCGCGGACAGCGGCGAGCGCTTCGTTAGCGGCTGTTAGCTTATACGAATCGAGTTTCATTCCTGCCCACAATTCCGGCCTCACTGCGGCAAGCTGCGCGCTGCGATAGAAGTGAGAAAAGTCGGAACCCCAGCAGCCACGCACGTCGAGGTGCTTCTTGTTCAGATCGAGATGAGGATTGAATGAAGTCTCGCCGTGGTCGGTGTACTGGCCCACTACGACGACCGTGCCCGCGTCGCGAGTGAAGCGCATCGCTTGTGCGACGGCTTCAGGCGCACCAGTCGCTTCGATCGTCACGTCCGCGCCGCGTCCGGCTGTTTGTTCGCGTACCCAATCCAGGCGATCGCTATCGTTGTGTGTCTCGATGTCCAGCGTCGCAGTCGCGCCGGCTTGTTTAGCGGCGTCGAGACGAGCTTCCGGCGCACCTATGCAGAGCACACGCAACGCGCCGCGCATCTGCGCCATCACGACTGCATTCACGCCGACCGGTCCGGAACCCAGAACGAGCACAGTGTCGCCGATCCGGATGTCGCCACGTTCGATCGCGTGCAGCGAAGTCGGCAGCGCGCATCCACCGGCCATGAATGTTTCCGGTGTTGCATCGAGCTTGATGCAACGAGTGCCGGGTTTGAGGTAGATGTGTGTGGCCCAACCGCCGCACAGCCCGTCGTCGAGGCCGTACGTAATGCCATAGACTTTTCGGTGCGGGCAGCGAGTTGACGCTTTTGCCACCAGGCAATACCAGCACGCGTTGCACGTGCGATGAACGTCGAGAAACGTGACGCGATCGCCTTCGTGAAACGGTTTGCCGTCGATGTCGAGCATCTCGCCGCGGATCTTTTGCAGCCTTCCGACTGATACGTGTCCGGGCACGAGTGGATAGGGAACACCGAGGAGACGGCCGCTCTGCAAGTGCACGTCCGTGCCGCACACTTCCGATAACTCGACTTCGAGCAGCGCCGAATCGCTTTCAAGATCCGGCTCGGCGACGTCGCGCAATTCGACGGGGCTGTTTGGTGCAGGGATAACGGCAACGATAGGCATCAGTCAGGCCTCACTTGAACAGACGCCATAATATCTGTATAAGAACCTCCGTGCCACAGAGTCGTCATCGAAAAATCCACCGCGCGCGCAAGCGACCGCGCAGTCCAAACGCACCTTCGAATCCGCAAACACAGTCACAGGGTTCTCGTAATCAGTATCTTCGCATCGGCGCGATCGCCCTGGTCCTTTTGATCGCCGGGTCGGCGGTTATCTATGTGATCACGCGCCGCGCGAATCCCGCGGGCGCGGAAGTGGTTACGCCTTCGGGACTGAAGTATGTCGATCTAAAGGTCGGCGATGGTCCAAGTCCGAAAGTAGGGCAGACTGTTGTCGTGAACTACGTGGGCACGCTGGAAGATGGCACCGAGTTTGACAGCACCACCGGCAAGCCACCCGCCAATTTTCCGATCGGCGTCGGCAGAGTGATCAAAGGCTGGGACGAAGGTTTGATGACGATGAAAGTCGGCGGCAAACGAAAGTTTACGATCCCCGGTGACCTGGGCTATGGCCGGATGGGCAGACCCCCCAAGATTCCACCCAACGCTACACTCCTTTTTGACGTCGAGCTGGTAGGCATCCGTTAGCACCAGCCCCAATTTATTGCACTAACATTGCTTTTCACCTTTTCTGTCGCCTCTGTGCGGCGGAATATAGTAGATTTGCCGGTGCTCTCTCCTCTTGTCCCTCAAGTAGTAAATTCGATTAAGGAGCCTGTCATGAGCAAACTGATTGAGAAAGGGACTTACACAGCATTCCTGTGTCTTCTTGTGCTGGTCCTGGCGACCGGCGCTTTCGCGCAAGGCAAGGGAGGGGGTAAGGGAGGAGGCAGTGGCAAAGGCGGCGGCAGCAGCAGCGGTCACGGCGGTGGACCACCGACTGGAGCAGGCGTTGATCGCGGACTCGGTAATGCCTCGGATAAATCAAAAGGACGTTCGGATGATGGCTTGAGCAATGCGTCAACGAAGTCGAACGGCCGCTCGGATGCCGGTCTCGAACGCGCGCGCAAAGCGAACGACAACCTGCGTCGCGCCGATAATGATCTGCGAGATCATCCGGGTGTTCCCAGAGCGCTGCACACCAATGCGAACGATCTTCGCGCCGGCTATCAGTCAGCACTCGCTACGAACCCGGATCTAACCTTCGGCAACTACGTTTCCGCGACTCGGCTGTCGCAAAATCTCGGCAGCAGGAACCCGAACATTACTCGCGGTGCGATCCTGAATGGACTCGCTTCGGGAAGAAGTTTGGGTCAGACGTTGCAAGATCTCGGTTTGAACGAACGCGAATCCAAAGACGCTCGCAACCAAGTGGACCGAGAGCTTAAACAAGCGCGAAAGAACAAGTGAAAACCGCAAGATGATCAGATCCGTGTTTCTTCACAACACGGATTTGATTACTACTTCGCCCGGCGTTAATCTCCTCACATGAGCCAGAACACCTTAACTATTACCGACAATCGAACCGGCAAGCAGTACGAACTGCCGATCGAGGACGGCACGATCCGCGCCATGGATCTGCGCCAGATCAAGGTCGCCGACGATGACTTCGGCATGATGACTTACGACCCGGCATTCATGAATACCGCCTCGTGCAAGAGCCGCATCACTTTCATCGATGGCGACAAGGGAATTCTCGAATATCGCGGTTACCCGATCGATCAACTTGCCGAAAAAAGCACTTATCTCGAAGTCGCGTACCTGCTCCTGCACGGCGAACTTCCAAACGAATCGCAGCTCAAAGAGTGGACCAGAAACATCACGTATCACACCTTCATCAACGAAAGCATCAAGAAGGTGATCGACGGTTTCCACTACAACGCGCACCCGATGGGCATGTTTGAAGCAACGCTTGGCGCGCTCTCGACTTTCTATCCTGACGCCAAAGACATCTTCAATGCCGAATGTCGTTGGAAACAGATCTATCGCCTTATCGCGAAGGTGCCGACGATCGCCGCGTTCGCGTTTCGTCACCGGATCGGCATGCAGTATTCGTATCCCGACAACGATCTGAGTTACGAAGGCAATTTCCTGAACATGATGTTCAAGACGACGGAGCTGAAGTACCAACCGAATCCGGTGTTGGAACGCGCGCTCAGCGTGCTCTACATCCTGCACGCCGATCACGAACAGAACTGTAGCACCAACGCGATGCGCAGTATCGGCAGCGCACACACGGATCCGTTTTCGTCACTCGCAGGCGCCGCGGCGGCGCTCTATGGACCACTGCATGGTGGCGCGAACGAGATGGTGCTGCGGATGTTGAAGGAAATCGGGTCAGTCGACAAAGTTCCCGAGTACATCAAGCGCGTGAAGGCAGGCGAGTTTCGTCTGATGGGCTTCGGCCATCGTGTTTACAAGAACTACGATCCACGCGCGCGCATCATCAAGCAGGTCGCGTACGAAGTGTTTGAAGTTACCGGCAAGGATCCGCTGCTGGATATCGCGCTCGAGTTGGAACGGATCGCGTTGGAAGACGAGTACTTCGTCAAACGACGCCTCTATCCAAACGTCGATTTCTACTCGGGCATTATCTACCAGGCGATGCGTTTTCCGGTGGACATGTTTCCGGTGATGTTTGCGATTCCGCGTACTTCGGGTTGGCTGGCCCAGTGGGTCGAGCTGCTGGAGGACGCCGAACAGAAGATCGCACGCCCGCGGCAGATCTACGTGGGCCATCGAACTCGCGATTACGTTGCGTTATCTGAGAGGAAAAGTTGAGAGAGGTTTACTCGAGCATTCGAGCAGCAATTTCTTTCAACAGCTTCGCGCAGACGGTGCCCGTGATGTGAAGCGGGTCCATGCGCGGATTGAATTCCACAATGTCCGCGCCCACGACTTTCCCCTTCAGCCGTTGAATCAAGTCGATCGCCTGGCGCGTGGTCATCCCACCGGGTTCACGATGCGAAACGCCAGGTGCAAACGCCGGATCAAGCGCGTCAATGTCGAATGAAATGTAGACCGGCGAATCAAATACGAGTTGCAGATTGTCACGCAACTGGTACATCTCGATCGTTTCCACGCCAAACTTCTTCGCCTGTTCGCGCTGGTGCGTATTGAACGTGCGAACGCCGACCTGGACCAATCGCTTCACCAGTCTCTGTTCCATGATGCGCGCGAAGGGACTCGCGTGCGAATTGCGGTTGCCTTGATAGTTGTCGTAGAGATCGGGATGTGCGTCGAAGTGGAGGATGCTGAGGTCTTTATGCTTTCGCGCGAACGCGCGCACGATCGGATAAGTGATCGAATGATCGCCGCCCAACGAGATCGGCGTAAGACCGTCGCCAATCAGCGTGTGCAACGAGTTCTCGATCAACGTGAACATGTCGCTGCCCGCGACTGGTTCGATGTCGCCCGCGTCGAAGAAGATCGAATCGCCTGAAAGATCTGTTCCGTTCTCGCTGGTGAGGTTCCATGCGTCTGAGCGGAGCGCGGCGCGAATGTGTGGCGGCGCGTCGGCCGCACCCTTGTTGAACGACGAGTTTTCGTCGTAACGAATTCCAATCAGCGCAAGCTTGTTTGGCATTTTCCCTGGGCTTAATGGGGGCGATAAATGGTACAGGCGGCAGGGCTCGAACCTGCGACCTTCTGATTCGAAGTCAGACGCTCTATCCAACTGAGCTACGCCTGCGTAACGGGAGTAATTTAACCACAGATCCGCGAATCTGTGTAATCCATGCTTACTTGCCCTGGAAGTTCTTGCGCACGAACCGCAGCATCTCGGTGATCTCTTCAGGTTTCAGCTTGTCTTTGAACGACGGCATCTCTTCTTCGCCGTTGGTAATCAGCTTAATGATCTCGTCGTCCGTATGCTTCATGGCGTGGTCAGACTTCAACGAAGGAACTTTGATCGTCTTCTTCGGTGTCTTAACCGGTCCGCCTTCACCGTTTGGACCATGACAGGCTTCGCAATTCTTGGCGTAGTTTGCCCGCGCTGTGGCGAACTCGTCTACGGAGGCTGCGGGTGTCGGTGCAGCGGTACGGTTCGCGGTCGAAGTGTTGGTTGGCGTTGCCGTTTCGGTACAGCCTACGGCGATCACGGCGATGATGGCACACGTTAATACAAGCGAGATTAGTTTCATTAGACAGTTTCTCCGTTTTTGATTTAAAGGGGGCAACACAGATAGCACAGATCAGCGCAGTCTGTGAACCCATTCTGCAATTTCTCTCATTTCCGGTTCTGTAAGTTTGTCCGCAAACGATCTCATCGGCGGTTGCAGACCGTAAGCCTGTGGGTCTTTCAGTAGACCAGCAATGTCGTCGACCGTTCGACGTGGTTTTGTAGAGACGCCGGTCAATGGCGGAAAGCGCAACTGACCTTGCTGCCCGCCTTCGCCGTTGCGGCCGTGACAGTTTGCGCACCACTTGATGTACAGGACGGGCGCAGCTGCGTCGGTGTTCGTATTATCGGTCTGAGACGAACGCACGGCACTCGGCGCGAATGGACTCAGTCGTGAGTAAGCGTCTTGAATCGCGAGCTGTTTACGAACATTCGGGTTTTTGTAATCGCTGACATACGAAGCCGTCGTCATTCCGACAATCAACAATGCGCCACTGCCAAGAATTACGGTGCCGATTAATCTGGCCCGTCGCAACCATCGTAAAGAAAGCAAAACGATCAGCGCGACTCCGGGCAGCACCAAACCCGCGATCGATCCCAGTCCGCCGGGCACATATTTTAAAGATTGATACAGCCAAACAAACTGCGCTCCCGGACGCGGCAGATAATCAGCGGTGACCGTAGTCGTCGATGGCCCAAGCGGCGCATTAAACTTCCACGACCAGAGCGCCAGCGCCAACGCAACCAGCCAGGCCGCAATCGCGTTTCGTTCGACATTGCCGAACGTCAATCGTCGCCAGATGATCACTCCGGCGATTAACCCGGGAATCACCAGCACGTGCAACGCAAAGAATCGCGACAGCGTCAGCGTCGAGATCTCGTTGCCTCCCAACAACCAGAGTCGCCCGAGGCGTCCTACAAATGGCAACCCGCTGACTAATCCTTCAGCAATGCGAGTACTGAAAAACGCACGCGCGTCCCACGGCAGTGAATAGCCAGTCCCGCCGCCGGCCATCACGAGACCCAGCAGGAGCAACGAGGCGATCCAAAGCTTGTTCCTGTCGACATAGGCCTCGTTCCAGAACAGCCGCACCACGTGCAGGAACAGAAAAAACGCGAGCCATTGCGAGCCGTAGTGATGCAGCGAACGGATCCACGCTCCCGATGACACGACCTTCTGAACGAATTCAACGGTCGTGTACGCGTGATCGACGGAAGGAACGTAGTAGAACGCGAGCAGTATCCCGGTCAGAAACTGTACCGTAAGCAAAACGGCAACGATGCCCGACGTCGTCTCGAGCCAGGCTTGGATTCCGTTGCTCGAGCCCGCGATCTTCTGATTCGAAGTCAGACGCTCATTTGATTTGTTAGCACTGCTTTTACGCGAGGTCATGCGCGAGTACCAGGCTCCTGAGGCAAGCCGTACTGCACTTGCAGTTTTCCATCCTGTACGCGGCTCGGCAACGGATCGAGACCGCGTGGCGCCGGCCCACTGATTCGCGCACCGCCCGCCCCAAAGTAGCTCTCGTGACACGGACACGAGAACTGGTTTCGCTGCCCGTCCCACAACACCTCACAACCCTCGTGCGGACAGACGGCGGAAACCACCTGATTGCCTTTTGCTGGTAATACGAAGACGTTGTGCTCTTCGGTCGTGATGGCCCAACCGGCAATGTGCTCGGCCACGACTTTCCTACCCACTGGTTGCGACCCGCTGAGTTCAGTCAAAGGCGCGACGTCGAGCCAGCGATCGGTCGCGGCCGAGATCCTTGGCCGCAGGAAACGAAAAGCAGCACCGGCAATTGAAACAAAAACACCCAGCGGGGCCAGCAGCAAAAAGGAGCGTCGAGTTGGTTGATCGGAATCTCTCATTTTTGAACCACGGATCACGGATTATAGACGCACCGGCGACAGGGTTTCTTCCCAAGTTGCAATCGGGCAGCAGACTGGGCAGAATGACTTCGCATCGCCGCATCTTTCCAGGGTCAGTCTTTTATCTGAGGTAACTCAACATGATTAGCGATAACGATCCAGCTAATGCCCCTCGCGGTTCCCTTCGTCTCGCCCCCACTCATGCAGAGGTAGAAGTAGAAAAGGCAAAGCTCCCCCGGCAGTTCGTCAACTTCACTTTCTACCACGCCCGACCCGAGTGGCGGTTGCTTTCAGATGCAGACAAACAGCGTTGCCGCGAACAGTTCGTAAAAACAGTCGAAGAGTTTCGCTCCTCGTTGCTGATCCATTCTTATTCAACGATCGGTCTGCGCACCAACGTCGACTTCATGATTTGGCGCATCGGTTACGATCTCGAACCGATCCAGCAGATGACGTCGCAACTTAACCGCACCGAGATGGCGAAGTATATCGAACCTTCAGTCTCGTTTCTCTCGATGACGAAGCGTTCGATGTACATCGACAAAGACAACCCCGACCACGTCGAAGATCGGCTGCACATCATCCCCGGCAAATCGCAGTATCTTTTCGTCTATCCGTTTGTGAAGACGCGCGAGTGGTACTCGCGGCCTGGCGAACAGCGGCAGGAGATGATGGACGAACACATCCGTATCGGTTCCAAGTACCGCTCGGTCAAACTTCACACGACGTACTCGTTCGGTCTTGACGATCAGGAGTTTGTCGTCGCGTTTGAAACCGATTATCCGTCTGACTTCCTGGATCTGGTCCAGGAACTCCGCGAGACGAAAGCCAGCTCCTATACACTTCGCGACACTCCGATGTTTACTTGCCGTCAACGCACGCTCAGTGAATGTCTCGAAGCCCTCGGATAAAGAACCACGGATGGTCCACAGCTTTCGCCTCGTTACTAAGTCGGAGGCGAAATCTGTGGATCATCGTGTTCACACTACTCTTTTCACTCACACCACTCTATTCACAGAGTAAACCGACCTACGAGTATCTCTGGTACGAAGCGGAAAACATGCGCGGGTTTACGACCGGAAAGCTCGGCGCCCCGACGCTGAATCCGTCGTACCTGAACCTGTCGCGCGACAAAGCGCCGGGTTGGGGCATGAATGGTCCAGGCGTGTCGGCGGAGTGGACGCAGGGAGGCGAGAGTGAGTGGAATTCGGCCGCCGCAAGCGCCGATGAAACGAAGGCGACGATCTACCAGGATCTCGAAGTGCCACGGGCCGGTGAGTATTACCTGTGGGTTCGATACGCGGATTGGGCCGGAAAAAACGAAGACTTCACGGTGACGATCGCGCAGGACAACACCACGGTGTTTCGTCGCGAGTTTGGTGCGGGAGACATCGTCGATCCGCACGATGAAGTCAATTTGTACTGGGGGTGGACGTTCACGTGGAACTTTGCGCGCGCGATGTTGAAGAAGGGACCGGCGCGCGTTTCGATCAATATCGAGAAAGCGGCCACGGCGCGCCGGCACGTCGACTGTTTCGTGCTCACGAACGATCTCGGATTCATCCCATACGATCGAGAAAAACCAACCTTCGCCGCGCAACGCTATCTACGAACGTGGGCCAAGACGCGCACGCCGTTGTCGTCGCTGACGAACGGCGACCCTTCAACTGCTGTTCCGGATTCGTGGCTGCGACCGAAGGTTGCGGGACGCGATTTTCTGATGCCCTGGAACATCGCGAAAGAGTTCTGGCCCATGTTGGACAAGCCTCCGGAGGAGCGCCCGCTGTATCCGTTCAACGCCGAACCGATCGAGGAGTTTGTCAAAAAATACAGTGGTGTGCGGGACGTGCCGTTGTTTCAGTCGAAACTGGTCGTTCCGGTTATTTACCTCAACAACGTTCCCGAATATCTGAAAGAGGGAAGCGCATTTCTTCGTTACCTGCGCGAGACCAAAGCCCCATTTGCGATCCTGATCAACTATGGCGCCGCCACGATGAAGGAAGACGAAGGCAAGGCGGCGTGGCAACTGCTCAACGGCGAGTTGAAGGACCAGTTTCTCGGTTGGATATCAGGCGAGAGTGTTGGTTACGTGTGGGACTCGGCGCCCGCTGAGCTGAAGATCTCGCCGGCGATGACGCGACGGCAACTACTCGACGCGCACCGGGATTTCTATTCGCAGGCGCTCGCGCGCAAGTGGCGCGAGACATTTCATGT
>Ga0111539_10004457_pt1 | contig 18306 bp, 17 predicted proteins | sample RhiMethybrSRZTD1_FD_79667 | JGI IMG/M metagenome (GOLD analysis project Ga0111539, IMG submission 79667) | Populus rhizosphere microbial communities from Tennessee, USA - Rhizosphere MetaG P. TD hybrid SRZTD1 (version 2) (version 2) | ecosystem: Host-associated > Plants > Roots > Rhizosphere >... | reverse complement strand
GCGTCATCCGTCCGCGCGAGAAAGGCATCGAGCGGCGTCGCGTGGCGATGCGCGGCTTCACGGACCTGGATATTCGGATAGCTGCCGTCTTCGCGCCGTGGCACATAGCGGTGCCAGAAGTCGATGTGCCAGCGCGTGAATTGCCGCACGCGTTCGAGGCCGTGCGCGTCTTCGCCCCAGTGCCCGCGCGCCAGGGTGACGTAGCGGCGATAAATCGCCACGCGATCCTCGGCCGTCAGATCCCGATAGCCCTCGTTCACTTCCCGAAACAACCATGGCTTGATCAACACACCGCGCGCGCTCATCACGCCGGCCGCGCCCGATCGCGCGAGCGCGTTGGTCACGTCCTGCGGAAACAGGATGTCGCCGTTGCCGACCACGGGAACGGGCACCGTCGCGGCCACCGATCCGATCGCGTCCCAGTCCGCGGCAAAGCGATACCGCGCGTTGCGCGTGCGGCCGTGCACGAACAGCGCGTCGGCGCCGCCGTCGACGGCGGCCTGCGCCTGTTCGAGGACGTTGCGCATCTCATCGTTCCAGCCGAGGCGCAGCTTCACGGTGACGGGAATGTTCGTGACCGCCTTCTTCATCGCCTCGGCGATGCGGCGAATGCGCTGCGGCTGCCGCCCCAACGCCGCGCCGATGCCCTTGTGCGTGAAGTGATCGATCGGGCATCCGCAATTGAGATCGACCAGATCGGCGCCGCGTGACTCGACGAGCGCGGCCGCCCACCCGATCTCCTCGGGGTTGGTGCCGGCCAGCTGCACGCCGAAAAACGGCTCGCCGTCGAACTTGCGGATCAGCGCGAACTCCTGCTTGCGCCGCTGCTTGAGCCGCCGCGCCACCGTCATTTCGCTGATCGTCACGCGCGCGCCGAGCTCGACGCACAGGCGGCGATAGGGAAGGTTCGAGCCCTTGGTCATCGGCGCCATGACCACGGCGCCGGTCAGGACGTCGCGAAGGTTCACCAACTCAGGCTAGCATGGGCTATGCGACATCGCGCTCTTGCGGCGGTCCTGCTCCTCGCCCTGGTCTCGACACCGGTCTTCGGCCAGAAAGCCGGCAGCCAGTTCATGTGGAAGGTCGAGGGCCCCGGCGGATCGGCGTACCTTCTCGGATCGCTGCACGTGCTGACGCCGGACTTCTATCCGCTCAGCGCCACGATCAACAAGGCGTTCGCCGAATCGAAGACGCTCGTCGAAGAAGTCGACATCGACGAGATGAACGATCCGATGGTGATGATGTCGGCGCTCTCGAAGGCGATGCTGACCGACGGCCGCACGCTCGATCAGGTCATCGCGCCCGAGCTGTATGCCGAGGTCAAGAAACGCGCGGAGAAGACCGGCATGCCGATGATGGCCCTCCAGCGCATGAAGCCCTGGCTCGTGGCCATCACGTTGATGGCGCCAACGCTGCAGGCGGCCGGATTCAAGCCGGAGCTCGGCATCGACAAGCACTTCTTCGATCGCGCGAAGGACTCCGGCATGAAGCGGCAAGGGCTCGAGACGATGGCGTTTCAGCTCGATCAATTCGATTCAATGTCGCCAAAGCTTCAGGAAGAAATGCTGAGAACGACGATCGAGGATCTCGACAAGGAAGTGGCCGGCGTCAAGGAGATGGCGCAGGCGTGGTCCTTTGGCAACGTCGCGGCGATGGAGAAGATGACGCTGGACGAGATGAAGGATGCGCCGGAGCTGTATCAGCGGCTGCTCGTCCAGCGCAATCAGAACTGGATCCCGCACGTTGAAGCGTGCATCAAGGAGAACTCGGCGTGCTTCATCGTGGTTGGCGCGGCGCACCTCCTCGGCCCCGACGGCCTGCCGGCGCTGCTGACGAAAAAAGGTTACAAGGTCACTCAGCAGTAGGTTGTCCGGCTCCGGACACGTAGGTTCGGACACGAACGGCGACAGCCGCAGGCCCGCGCGGATCAGGCCTGAATCACGCGGATTCGTGGCATTCGGATTGAAATGGTCGCGGCTATGAGCGGACCCCTTCGCGATCTGTTGCACGCCTGGCGCGGGTTGAAGCAGAAGCCGGGATTCCTGGTCGCCTCACTGCTCACGCTCACGTTGGGCATCGGCGCCAACGTCACGATTTTCAGCTTCGTCAACGGGTTGAGCCTGCGCCCGATGCCGTTCGGCGATCGCACCGATCGCCTGGTCACGATTCATCCAACACACGGTCTCGAGATTGTGGAGCCTGACTGGGGCGACGCCGAAATCTCCTACGCCGATCTTCTCGATTTCCGCACCACGACTGCCGTTGACGGGATGGCCGCGTATTATCTGCGCAACTTCGTGCTGAGCGGCGATGCCTCCAGCGCCGAGCGCGTGCTGGGTGGATCGGTGTCGCCCGAGCTGTTCCCGATGCTCGGCATCGAGCCGATGATGGGCCGCCAGTTTCGTCCGGAGGAGGCCGCGGCTCCGGGCATGGAGTCCGTCGTCATGTTGACGGAGGGACTGTGGCGGCGCCGCTATGGTGCCGATCCGCTGATCATCGGCAAGCCCATTACGGTGAACGATCGCGCGCGGACGGTGATCGGCGTGCTGCCGCCGGGCATCAGGTTTCCGCTCAACGATCAGCTGTACACACCGCTCCGCTGGGATGAGGCGGCGCGTTCGAGCCGGAACATCAATGCGGTGGCATTGCTGAAGCCGGGAGTCACCATCGCGCAGCTGCAGGGCGAGCTGTCGTCGATCGCGAAGCGGCTCGAGGAGCAGTATCCGATCACCAACAGGGGTTATGGCGTCCAGGTCGTGCCGATCCGGCGCTCGTACGTCGATGCCAACGCCGATCGCATGGGCATCGTCCTGATCACCGCGGTGGGGTTCGTGCTGCTGATCATGTGCGCGAACCTCGCGAACCTGATGCTCGTGCGCGGCGCATCCCGTCAACGCGAGCTGGCGGTTCGATCGGCCATGGGCGCCCGTCGTGGCCGGCTCCTCTGGGTATCGCTGGCGGAGAGCCTGCTGCTCGCGGTGCCAGGCACCGCGCTCGGATTGCTCGCCGCGCAATGGGGGATCGACTGGATGATCGGGTCGTTCCCTGATCAACTGCCGTACTGGTTCCGGTTCGACATCGACTGGCGCGTCGCCCTGTTCACGATTGGCGTGGCGATCTTCACGACGCTGGCGGTTGGACTGCTGCCTGCGATGCGAGCCGCGAAGCTCGATCTCATCAACGATTTGAAGGAGGCCGGGCGTGGCATGTCGCTCGGCCGCGGCGGCCACCGGCTGCAGGCCACGCTGGCGGTGGCGCAGGTCGCGCTGTGTTTCGGGCTGCTGGTTGGCGCCAACATGATGGTGCGCAGCTTCATTGCGATGCAGCGCGCCGATCTGGGATTCGATCACCGGCCGATCCTCTCCGGGCGCGGCTACCTTGCCGGCGACGCCTACAACGACATCAAGGCCAGGACCGCGTTCTACCAGAACGTCGTCCGGACGCTGGCGTCGCTGCCCGGCGCGACGGCGGCGGTCGTGACGTCGAGCATTCCTGGCGATGACGGCGGAGCGGACCGGCGCCTCGTCGTCGATGGACGGACGGCCGACGGCGATGAGATCGAAATCCAGTCGATCGCCATCACGCCGGGTCTGTTCGACACGATCGACATGCCGATCGTGGCCGGCCGCGACTTTACCTCGCAGGAGACCGAAAACCCGCAGGCCAACGTTGCGGTGATCAACGTGGCGCTGGCGGAGCGGCTCTGGCCCGGGGAGAACCCGATCGATCGGCGGATCGGATTCCGCTTCGCCGACGACACCCAGTGGCTGCGCATCGTCGGCGTGGCGCCGAATGTGCACTACGAAGAGATCGGCGAGGAGACCGATCAGTCGCGTCTCAACGTCTACGTTCCGTACGCCATGGAAGGTTACCGCACGATGTCGCTGCTGGTGCGCGCGCAAGGATCGCCCGACGCGCTCATGGGTCCGACTCGGGATGCGTTGCGCCGTATCGGGCCGACCTTTCCGATTTACCAGCTGATGCCGATGCGCGAGCTTCGCCGTTACACGACCTGGGAACAGGAATTCTTCGGACGCTTGATGGCCGGCTTCGCCGGCGCCGCACTGCTGCTGGCCTGTCTTGGCATTTACGCGCTGATTTCGTACTCCGTCGGACGGCGCTCACGGGAGATCGGCGTCCGGCTTGCGCTCGGCGCGCGGCCCGCCGACGTTATTGCCATGCTGCTGCGCGAGAGCAGCACGGTCGGCGGTTTCGGACTGGCCGCCGGCCTGGCCCTCGCCGCGGCGATTGCGAAGGCGCTCGTCGGCGGACTGTACGGCGTCGCCGTGGATGCGTGGTTGTTCGCGTCGATGGCCCTGCCACTGGCCGCGGCGATCCTGCTCGCGACCTGGGTGCCCGCGCGGCGTGCCGCCGGCGTGGAGCCGACAATCGCGCTGCGAGACGAGTAGGTATGGGCGGAATGGCCCGAGACCTCGTGCACGCCTGGCGCGGACTCAGCAAGCGCCCGGCGTTTTTCGTCGCATCGCTCCTGACGCTGACGATTGGCATCGGCGCCAACGTCACGATCTTTTCTTTCATCAACGGATTGACGCTTCGCCCGATGCCCTTCGGCGAGCGGAGCGATCGGCTGTTCACTCTCCATCCCGCCAATCGTCTGATCGAGCGTGAGCCCGGATGGGGCCACTCGGAGATCTCTTTCGCGGACCTGCAGGACTTTCGAACCGCGGCCGCGGTTGAGGGCATCGGCGCGTATCTGAGCCGCAGCTTCGTGCTGAGCGCAGACGCATCGGGCGCCGAGCGGGTGCGTGGCGGATCGGTAACACCGGATCTCTTTGCGCTGCTCGGAGTGGAACCCATTCTCGGCCGCCTGTTCCGTGCCGATGAGGCCGCTCCGCCCGGACGCGAGTCGGTCGTGATGCTGACGCACGCGCTGTGGCAGCGCCGCTTTGGCGCGGATGACGCGATCGTTGGCAAGGAGATTCTCGTGAACGATCGTCCGCTTGTAGTCGTTGGTGTGCTGCCGCGCGGTGTCCGGTTCCCCGAACGCGACGAGATGTACGTGCCCCTTCGCTTCGACGACCAATCGCGATCCGACCGCAACGTCAATGCGGTCGCGTTGTTGAAACCGGGCGCCACCGGGACCGCGGCACGAATCGAGCTGGAGACCCTCGCCAAACGCCTGGCGGCCGCTTACCCGGAGACGAATCGCGGCTTTGGCGTGCGGGTGTTTCCCATCCGGCGTTCGTACATGCCTCGCGATGGTGCCCGCACGCAACTGATGCTGATGGCGGCGGTTGCCTTCGTCTTGCTGATCATGTGCGCCAACCTCGCCAATCTCATGCTCGTGCGCGGAGCCGGACGTCAACGCGAGCTGACCGTGCGCGCGGCCATGGGCGCCAGTCATCAGCGGCTGATGTGGATCTCCCTGAGCGAAAGCCTGCTGATCGTGCTGCCCGGCGCGCTGCTTGGGTTGCTGGCTTCGCAGTGGGCCATCGACGCCATCACCGGCTCGATGGCGAACTCGCTGCCGTACTGGGCGGAGTTCGGGATCGATGTTCGCGTTGGTCTCTTCACAATCGCGCTGGCGCTGTTCACGGTGCTCGCCGTGGGCCTCTATCCTTCACTCCGGGCGGCGACGCCAAATCTTGTGGATGGCCTGCGGGACTCCGGCCGTGGCGTGTCGTTAGGGCCCGCCGGTCAGCGTCTGCAGTCGGCGCTCGTCGTCGTACAGATCGCGCTCTGCCTTGGCTTGCTCGTGGGCGCGCACCTCATGGTGCGCAGCCTCGTCGCCATGCGAACGACCAACCTTGGCTTCAATCACGAGCGTCTCGTGTCGGCCGGCGGATTCCTCGCTGGTGCCGCGTTCAACGATGTGAGCAGCAGGGCCGCGTTCTTCAGGAATGTAACAGGGACGCTTGCATCGACACCGGGCGTCGCTGCCGCCGGCGTGATCTCCGCTATTCCTGGTGACGACGGCGGGTCGGCGAGGCGGCTGGTCGTCGATGGCCGTACCGGCGACGCCGATGAAGTCGGAGTGGACGCCATCAGCATCGGCCCGACGCTCTTTGATGCGCTCGGCGTACCGTTGATCGAAGGCAGGACCTTTACCGAGCAGGAAGCCGCGGACCCTGACGCCAACGTCGCGATCATCAATCAACGCCTGGCGTCCCGCTTGTGGCCGAATGCGGGCGGCGTCGATCGACGGATCGGCTTTCGATCCGGCGAGGCGATCCGTTGGTTGCGGGTCGTCGGCCTGGCTCCCGACGTGCATTACCAGGAGGTCGGCAACGAGACCGAGCAGTCCCGGCTCACCGTTTACGTGCCCTATGCGATGGAGGGATCGCGGGCGATGGGGATTCTGGTCCGCGCCGAGGGAGCGCCCGAGTCGCTCGTCGCTCCTGTTCGAGCGGTCCTGCAGCGCTCCAGCGCGACATTCGCGGTCGGCAGGCTCATGCCGATGCGCGAGCTACTGCGGCTGACAACGTGGCAGGAGCAGCTCTATAGCAGCCTGATGGCGACATTTGCGTTCATCGCATTGCTGCTCGCGTGCCTCGGCATCTATGCGCTGATTGCGTATTCAATCGGCCGCCGCTCGCGCGAGATCGGCGTGCGGCTGGCACTCGGCGCCCGTCCGGCCGACGTGGTGATGATGCTGTTGCGTGAAATCGTGCGGGTCGGCGGCACGGGTCTTCTTGCCGGCCTGACGCTGGCGGTCCTGATCGCCCGCGCGCTCTCCAGGTCGCTGTACGGCGTGCGCGTTGATGCGTGGCTGTTTGCGTCGATGGCGCTGCCGCTCGCGGCCGCGATCTTCCTCGCCACGTGGCTGCCGGCGCGGCGCGCCGCCCGCGTCGAGCCCACCATCGCGCTCCGCGACGAGTGACTCGCTAAGTTCGGGGCAGGCCGCGAGAATTAGCGATTCGCTAAGACGGGAGCAGGCTCGGATTTAGACTTAGTCGCGAATGAGTCGATAGCTGCCCGATTGATTGACGATGCGACTGATCGTTGTTGGATGCAGCTCCAGAAACCGCGCAATTTCTGCCAACAGGTACCCGTGAACGATGTTCGCGCGGATGATCGTCGCACGTCGTTCGGCGCGCGTCGTATCGGCAAACAACTCTGAGAGCGACGGTCTGCCGAGTGACCGGAAGGCCCGTGGCAGCGCAGCTCGGTATAGCGTGGCACCGATGACTGCGCGAGCCCGCGTTTTGAATTCGTTCGAGCCCTCCGCTACGGAGCGCACCAAGTCGGCGTAGTCCGCCTGCTCATTGGCGACGTGTTCCGCCAGCAGTGCTCTCGATTCCTCCAGCGTTGGGGCTTCGTAAAGCAATGGCAGCCATGTCAATATCAGAAAATCCGGCGACCCCTTCCCCATCGTCGCGTTGTAACTACTCCACGGCCACTGATCGGCAGTTTGACAGAGTCCAGCTTCAACAGGGTTGCGCAGGACATAGGCGATGGCATTTCGCAGGTAGCAGGTATCGTCGATCAGGATTGCGGTGTAGGGTCCTTCAAACAGACGCCCGGTGAGCCGGTGGCGCCAGTTCACATACCGCGCGTACAGACTATCGATGCAATGCATCACCCTCGGGAGATTGGCCCGCGTAGTACGCAGGACCAGGTGAAAGTGATTTCCCATCAGGGAATAGCCGTAGCATTCCGCAGCAAACTTCCTCAGAGCGACTGCGAGGATCTTGAGAAACTGTCGGCGATCACGAGCGTCGGTGAAGATCATCTGCTTCCGGTTGCCGCGCGCCATCACGTGATAGGTAGCGCCGCAAAACAAGACTCGCTTCCTGGTTGCCATGCCGCCCTCGGGTGCAAACCGAGTTCTCAGACGCGTTCGTGTGTTTTGCGAGGAAATTCGGCGAGTTCGCCTTTAGCGACTGAATTTTCTGAGATTTCGATGGCCGATCGGCGTGGCAGTTATTGAAACCTTCTTGGCTTGCGCGCTGCCGTCGGGCGAGGCGCCCGAATTGAACCTGACGTGAACTTAGCGATTCGCTAATTTTCGCGGCCTGCCCGCAACTTAGCGAGGACGAGTGAAGATTCGGCGGGCGCGCTCGATCTCAGCGCGCACGTGACAATCGTGGATGTGATCGTTGACGAGGCCCATGGCCTGCATGAACGCATAGCAGGTCGTGGGACCCACGAACGTCCACCCTCGTTTCTTCAAGTCTTTCGACAGCGCCGTCGATTGCTCGGTGATGCTCATCGTCTTGAGCGTCTCGCGGGAAATCTTCTTCGGCCGCTTGGATGACTCCGGTTCCCACGACCAGAAGTAAGCCGCGAGAGAGCCCTGTTCGTCGATCAGCTCGAGCGCGCGCTTCGCGTTGTTGATCGTCGACTCGATCTTGCCGCGATGGCGGATGATGCCGGCGTCCTTCAACAGGCGCTGCACGTCACGCGCACCGAAACGCGCGACCGCGGCGGGATCGAAATTCCTGAACGCCTTGCGGAAGTTGTCGCGCTTGCGAAGGATCGTGATCCAGCTCAGGCCGGATTGAAAGCCTTCAAGGCAGATCTTCTCGAACAACCGCCGATCGTCGGCGACCGGCCGTCCCCATTCCTCGTCGTGATACCGGATGTAGAGCTCGTCTTCACCCGGCCACCAGCACCGTTTCACTTCTTCTTGGCCTTCTTCGGAGCCTTGGCCGTCTTTTCCGCCGGCTTCAGTTCGGCCTCGAGCTGCGCCTTGACCTTCTTGAATTCGGCGCGTACGGCCGGATCGACTTCGGGGTAGCGCGGGTCGAGCGACTGGATCGCTTCGATGATCGCCGCGGACACCACGAGGCGCGTGAACCACTTGCGATCGGCGGGGACGACATACCACGGCGCCCATTCGGTGGAGGTGTGCCGTATCACGTCTTCGTACGCCGACATGTAGGCCGCGAAATGCGAGCGCTCACCGACATCCGCCGGCGAGAACTTCCAGTGCTTCTCCGGCTTCTCGAGCCGCTCGAGGAAGCGCTTGCGCTGTTCGTCCTTCGAGACGTACAGGAAAAACTTGCGGACCAGCACACCCTGGCGCGCGAGGTAGCGCTCGTAGCCGTTGATGTCCTCGAAGCGCTCGCGCCAGATGTTCTTGGTCACCAGCTCGGACGGCAGCTGCTGCTTCGCCAGGATGTTCTGGTGCACGCGGACGACGAGCGTCTCTTCGTAGTAGGAGCGGTTGAAGATGCCGATGTGGCCGCGCCGCGGCAGCCGCCGGTTGGTGCGCCACAGGAAATCGTGATCGAGCTCTTCGGACGACGGCGCCTTGAAGGCGTGCACGTCGCAGCCCTGCGGATTGACGCCGGACATGACGTGCTTGATCGTGCCGTCCTTGCCCGCGGCATCCATCGCCTGGAAGATCAGCAGGATCGACCAGCGATCCTGCGCGTAGAGCCGCTCCTGCAGGCCGGCCATGCGCTTGCGCGTCTGCTTGAGCATCTGATCGGCGATTGGCTTGAGACGCTTGCCCCACGGATCGTTGGGATCGATGTCCTTCAGGCGGAAGCGCGATCCGTTCGTGATTCGATACCGGCCCGCGAGGTCGGCCGGCGCTGGGATGATCATAGAGTCGGAATACTACTCTGAGTTTCGAAGGATCAGCCGGGTTGCGTAGGCGAGTGCGGCGACCATGATCACGATGCCGACAGCGTGCGTCGCGTAGCCGAGCGGGTGGGCATAGTGCGAGATGCCGAGGGTGTTGAGGAGGTATTCCCAGTCGTGGCCCTCGACCTCGGCGCCGGTGCGGCCGCCGAGGAGAACCATCCTGAGCGAGCGGGCGTCGGCGATGTACGGCGCCAGGTCCACGAGGTTCTGTCCCGCCCACCACGCGCCGATCGCGGCGCCGAACGGCTCCTCCTGTTTGACGAATGCGACGAGCGCGACCACCGGGACGAGGAACTGCAACAGGGATCCGCCGAGCACGGTCATGAATCGCCCGAACGGCGAGAAGATGATGTGCCCTGCCTCGTGGAAGACCAGGTCGGGCAGGTGAAGAAAGGAGTTGATCGCATCGACGCCGATCGGCGTGCGCGCGAATTGAACCGTCCAGATTGCGAGGCCGGCGACGAGCGCGGCCCTGGTCCAGTTCGTCGCCGTCATTGGTTCGGCGCCGGCGCGAGGATCGCGAGCACGAGCAGCCGCTTGCGTCCGGTGTTGCGAACGCCGTGCGCGACGCCTTCGGGAGCGACCAGCAGATCGCCCTCGCTCATCGGCAGCTCATGGTGGTCGAGCAGGAACACGCCATCGCCTTCGAGCACGTGATAGACCTTGTCCTGGCCGGCGTGCGCGTGCAGCGCGTGTTCCTGGCCAGGCTCGAACGCATTGAGCCCGACCAGCAGCCGCGGCGATTCGAAGATGGTGCTCTTGCCCATCCTGGTCGGCGCGTAGGCGGCGTGATCGGCGGGTCGAATGATTTTTGGATGACTCATGGTTTTTTCGCCTGCATGTTCAGGCGCCAGTAATCGAGCGTGAACGGCACTGGTTCTGTCGACGACAACTCGGTGACGCGATCGATGAACGACTGCTTGAGCGCCGCGTCCGGCAGGCGCTCCAGGTGCGGGTGATAGATCACCGTCGTCACGAACTCACGATAGTCCGCCTCGGTGGCCAGCGTCGTCGGCGCCTCCTCGAGATTCGTGTCGACGTCCACGAATCCAGCCTTCGTCAATCGCTCGGCGGTCACATCGGGATAGGCATACTCCCAGGGGCCGGGCCAGCCTTCGAAGTACGGCCTGAAGGGCTCAGTCTCCATAATCGTCTTCGCCAGCTCGCGAGCGCGGCGCAGATTCGGTCCGCCACCGCACTGCGCATGCAGCCGGCCGCCGGATCGGAGAGTCTTGAAAATGCCGGCGAAGAGCGCCGGATGATCATTCACCCAGTGAAACGTGGCCGTGCTGAACACCAAATCGGCCCATCCGGCAAAAGGCAAGTCGGGCAGCGAGACCTGCGCGAACATCACGCGCGAGCCGAACACCGGGCGCAGGTTCGCGCGCGCCGTCATCAGCATGTTCCACGAACGATCGATGGCAATGAGATGCCCGCTGGGAATCCGCTCCATCAGGTCGGCGGTCAGGCGTCCGCTGCCGCAGCCGGCGTCGATGGTGCGCTCGTCGCCGTCGACGCGCAATCGATTGATGACTTTCTGGCCCCACGATGTCTGCGGACCGGACACCTTATGGTACGAAGCAGCATTCCATTCCGTCATTTGCGTTAGGAGTAGGATCTTACTCCGATGTCCTTTCCGGCCACGCGACTGTCGGTGGTGGAGCGCACGCGCAGCGGCGACGAAGAGACGCGCCGCGTGGCGCTCGCGGCGATCATCGATGCGTACTGGAAGCCGGCCTACAAGTATCTGCGTCTCAAATGGTCGCTCGATGCCGACGCGGCGGCCGACCTCACGCAGGAATTCTTCACGTCCGCGCTCGAGAAAGAAGTGGTCGAAAAGTACGATCCCGCCCGCGCGCGATTCCGCACCTACTTGCGGCTGTGCCTCGACGGATTTGCCTCAAATGCCAGGAAAGCGGAGAGGCGGTTGAAGCGCGGCGGCGGCGTTGACGTGGTGTCGCTGGATTTCGAGACCGCGGAGGGTGAGATGGCCACGCACGAACCCGCGGTCGCCGCCGACGTCGACGAAATGTTCTACCGCGAGTGGGTCCGCGCGCTGCTCGAACGATCGGTGGCCGATCTCGAGGATTACGCCGCGGAGCTGGGCCGGCCGGAGATGTTCGAGGTCTTCGCCCGATACGATCTCGCCGATGAAGGCGAGGCGAGACCCACGTACACGGCGATCGCCGCCGCGTTGAATCTGACCACAGCCACCGTGACGAACCATCTCGCGGCGATGCGCCGGCAGTTCAGGAAGATCGTGCTCGAACGCTTGCGGGATCTGACGTCGAGCGACGAGGAGTGGGAGGCGGAGGCTGCGAAGCTGCTCGGAGCCAGACGATGATCTCCGATCGCGCGATCGACCGCCTGCGCGAGGCCGCGTCGTGGCCCGAGCTCGACGCGCGCTACGAGATCACCGGAGTCGCCGGTTTCGGCGGCATGGGCACGGTCTACGTGGCGCGGGACCACGTCCTGGATCGCGACGTGGCGGTGAAGGTGCTGGACCTCGCCGATCGAAATGGCTCGCGCGCCCGCCGGCTGCAGCGCGAAGCGCACATTCTCGCCAGGCTCGATCATCCCGGCATCGTGCCGATTCACGATGCGGGCTCGCTCGAGGACGGGCGCGCGTTTTACGTGATGAAGCTCGTCAGGGGGAGGCGTCTCGACGATCTGATTCGCGATGCCGTGCCGATCGCGACCCGGCTGACGATGTTCGATCGCATCCTCGATGCGGTCGCGTTCGCGCACGCGCACGGCGTGGTGCATCGCGACCTGAAGCCTGAAAACGTGATGGTCGGCGGTTTCGGCGAGGTCTACGTGATGGACTGGGGCGTCGCCCAGGACGGCAGTGCCGATGCCGAAGCTGCCGTGGTCGGCACGCCGGGATTCATGGCGCCGGAGCAGGAGCTCGCGGGCGACGTCGATCCGCGCGCCGACGTTTACGCGCTCGGAGTGCTGCTGGCCCTCGTCAGCGGCGAGGATGCGCCGGCGTCACTGCGTGCGATCGCGCGGAAAGCCCATGCGGTCGACGCGAGCCGCCGCTATCAGAATGTCGAAGCGATGGCGGCGGACCTGGCGCGCTTCCGCAACCAGGATCCCGTCGAGGCGTATCAAGAATCCGCAGCGGAGCGGGCGGTGCGGCTGTACCGGCGCTACGAGCTGCCGATCTTGTTGATCGTCGCGTACATCGTGATGCGGTTCGTCATGCTCGTCTGGCGAGGCGTCTAGATGTCAGATTTCAGATCTCGGATTGCAGAAGTACAGGGTTGGCCCTGCGGTGTTGAAACAGTCTGTCAGGAGGACAGATGAACAAACCGGTGTTTGCCATGCTGCTCGGCGCGGTCCTTGGATTCTTCGATGGGTTGAGCGCGCTTCTTTACGGGCCCGACATCATCCCGATGATCTGGGGAATTCTTGCCGGGTCGACCTTCAAAGGCCTGGTCGCCGGCTTGATCATCGGCTTCGTTGCGCAGCGCACGCAGTCGGTGGCCGCCGTGGTTGCGGTCGGGCTGGTGGTGAGCGCCTTCTTTGCCTACCTGGTGACGCTGAACGAGCCTTACTTCTGGGAGATCATCATCCCTGGATCGATCGTCGGGCTCATCACCGGTTTTGCGACGGCGAGGTACCGCACGCCGGTCAGAAGTTCCACGGCCTGAAGCCGATCATGCCCCAGGCCGACAGGTAGCCGGAGACGATCAGCGCGGCGACCGACACGATCATCGCGTAGGTCGCCAGCCATCGCCCCGCCTCGCGGCGCCACGCGTCGATCGTGAAGAGGAACGCGAGGATCGCGGCGGCCGGTATCAGGATCGAGCCGGAGAAAATCGCCGAGGTCCAGAGATTGAAGGTCCCGAGCTCGAAATCCCTGACGTTCATCACGCCGATGACCGGCAGCGCCAGCGCCATCGCGCAGAGCAGCAGGAAGGTCTTCATCCACCAGAAGCCTCCGCCTTCGCGCTGCGCGCTTCGGCGGGACAGGCTGATGATGGTCCACGGAATCAGCATCACGATCGGCGTCAGCACGATCGCCGCCGAAATCAACACCGGCCAGCGAACGCTTTCCACGCGCCAGCGCGACTGCCGTTCGGCGTAGCGGGCCGGGCCGGCCATCACCATCAGGCCGGCCTCGTTCTGCGCGAACACGGTCGAGGCTTCGACCTTGTTTTCCTCGCGGAACAGCGCATCGGCCACGGGAATCAGCGTTACCGGAGGTCCGAACGCCGGCGTGGCCACGAGGTGATCGCCGCTGACCGCGACGCTTCGTCCCGACATCAGCCATTCGATGAACGCGAACGCCTGGTTGCGCGGGCTGGCGTCGTGATAGTAACCCTCGTATTTCCGCAGCGTCGCCTCAGCAACCGTGGCCTTCGGCTTGGGCGGAGGCTCGACGTCGGCCTTGAGATAGCGCACCGCGAGCTTGGCGATACGCCGCATCGCCTCTGGAGAGTGCGTCGAGTTCAACAGGATCACGTAGCCAACGTCCCGCGATATCGAATAGCCGTAGAGCGACGCGAATCCCTCGATGCCGCCGCCGTGGCCCAGCATCGGAAAGCCTTCCACCTCCGAGCTGGCGATGCCGCTGCCGTAACCGTTGCGCAGACCCGCAAACGATGCGACCGTCGTGCGCGGGTGTTCCATGTTGCTCAGGTATTCGGGATCGATGACGAGATCTTGTTCCGTCTCGCCCCAGTTCAGCAGCAGGTGCACCCATCGGCCGAGCTCGAGGGCCGACGTGTGAAGGTTGCCGGCGGGGCGCAGGTAAATCTGCGTGTACGGCACGGGCGGACCCGTGCGATCGCGATAGCCCTTCGCGAGGATCGCTTCGTCTTCCTTGGTCAGCACGAAGCTGCTCGTCGGCATGCCCGCCGGCTTGAAGATCTTCTCGGCGATGCGATCTTCGTACTTCTCGCCGGTGACCTTCTCGATCAGATATCCGGCGATCGCGTAGCCGGGATTCGAGTACGACATGCGCGTGCCGGGCTGCCAGCGCACCACGCGCGAGCTGGGATTGATCGCCAGCACCCGCTCGAGCGGCATGTCCGGAGGATCCGTCAGGTTGTACATCTCGTTGAAGTGCATGTCGTCGAAGCCGGCGGTGTGCTGCAGCAGGTGGATGACGCGCACCGGATGTGCCGGCTCCCACGCGTTGTCGATGCGAATCTCGGAGGCGATCTCGGACACCGGCGTGTCGAGATCGATCTCGTCGTCCAGGTACATCTGCACGATCGCCGAGGCGATGAACGACTTGCTGATCGAGCCGGCCCGAAAGTGCGTGTCGGCGGTCACCGGGGTGTTGTTCTCGCGATCGGCCAGGCCGACACCGCCCGCCCACTCGACGCCCGACATGCGGACCAGCGCCAGCCCCGCGCCCGGCACCCCGGTCTCGCTCAGCACGTTTTGCACGGCCGTCCGGAAATCCTCGACGGTCTTCGGCCAGGGATCCTTGTCCGGCTCCTGAGCGACGGCGGTTGCGCACACCACGGCCACCACGGCGGCCAGGACGATTGATCGCATGCGCGGAAGTCTAATCGGAAACTATACTGATCCGCGTGAGCGCCTTCTTCCAGATCCGCAAAAAAGTTCACTGGTCCGACACCGACGCCGCCGGCGTAGTGTGGTTCCCGAACTTCCTGCGCTGGTTCGAGGACGCTGAAGAGGAGCTGTTCGCATCGCTCGGACGATCGCGGCAGTCGCTCCTCGATTCGCATCACTTCGGCATGCCGCGCGTCGAAGTGCAGTCGAAGTTCCGTGCCCCGGCACGCGCCGGACAGATCGTGCGCGTCGGCATCAGCACCACCATCGAGAATCCACGCCGGCTGCACCACTTGTTTGAAATCCGCGACGACGATTCCGGCGCGCTGCTCGCCGAAGGCTTCGTGCGCGTCGCCTGCGTCGACTCGTCGACGTGGTCGCCGCGCGACCTGCCGGAAGACGTGCTGCGCCTGGTGTCGGGTTTGCCCGACCTCGCGGCGCGGCAGGCACGCGGGTCCGTCGAGATGCCATGGACGTGACCAAGTCTCCAGTGCCACGCACCGGCGCGGACATCGGCTCCGCGGCGCTCCGCGTCGAGCTCGACACCGAACGGAAGATCAGGACGCGCAACAAGCTGTACTACCGCGTCAATCACTGGCCGATCTGGATCTTCGTGTTCTTCATCGCGCCCGGACCGCTCACGTTCGATCTCTTCGAGCGCGGCTTTGATTCGCGTCTGTTGACATGGCTCGGCGTGGTGTTGATCGGCACAGGCATCGCCGGGCTGTTCGGCAAGCTGCCCGGCTGCGAGCCGGCGCCGTACATCATTCGCTTCACGGAAGATCGGCCGAACCCGCTGTATCGCCGCATCTGCTACACGACGGCATGGGGAGAAGTGATCGCGTTCGCCGTGCTGAACGCCGGCGGATTGCTGTACGCGATCGTGACCGGCGACTGGAAGCTCAAACAGATGTACGAGTGGTTCTACTTTCCGATCGCCGGCACGTTCTGGGTGCTGGGCGCGCTTGGCATGCTGCCGCGCGTGAAGGCCTCGACGAAAGGCGAGGGCCACGAGCGGCGCTACTTCTACGGATCGGTGTGGGCCGTCACGATCGCGCAACCGGTGTTGTGGTTTCTCTGGAAGGCGCTCCCTCGCAGCACCACCTACGACATCGTCAAGCTCGCGGTGTTTATCGGCATCCTCGCTCTCGTCGGGAACATGGCCCGCCTCGGACTGCTGCCTCGCACCCGCCCGATTGTTCCCGGCGAGCTCGCGGTCTCTGACTAGTCGTGAAAGGGCACGAAGGCTGGGACGATTACGCGGCGTACTACGACTGGGAGAATGCGCAGACCGTCGGGCGTCGTGACATTGCGTTCTGGTCCGACTTCGCGCTGCGCGCTTCGTCGGGACAAGCTCATCGTCCAAGAGTCCTCGAATTAGGCTGTGGCACAGGTCGCGTCGCTATTCCTGTTGCGAAGGCCGGTGCCACCGTCGTCGGTGTCGATCGATCCGCATCGATGCTCGCGCGCGCGAGCATGAAGGTGCGGCGCGCGAAGCTCGCGGCGCGCGTGACATTGATCCGCGGCGACATCCGTCATCTTCCTTTTCCGGACAAATCATTCGAGCTGGTGATGGCGCCGTACGGCATCCTGCAATCGCTGCTCGACGAAAAGCTCTTGTCGGCGACGTTGAAGGATGTTCGACGCGTGCTCGCGCGCGATGGCGTATTCGGCCTCGAGCTCGTCGCCGATCTGCCCGCGTGGGATGAGTACTCGAACCGCGTCACGCTTCGCGGCAAGCGCGGTCCGCACGGCAAACCAATCGAGCTGATCGAGAGCGTGAAGCAGGATCGGAGGAAACACATCACCCGCTTCGAGCAGACCTTCGTCGAGGGACGCGGCCGGAGCTCGACACACAGGAGATTCAGCCTCGCCTTTCGCACGCTCTCAGTTCCGCAAATGGTGCAGCGCCTGGAAAAGGCCGGGTTGGTGGTTTCCTCGCTTCTGGGCGATTACCAGGGCGGTCCGTGGGACCTGCGTGCCGACGTCTGGATTATCCTGGCCCGCCGGGGGTAAAATCACCTGTTCACCTTTTTGGGAGGCCCTAAAGCCCTCCCCTACAAGCATTTCAGGAGTTTCCGATGTCAGGCCATTCCAAGTGGCACACGATTAAGCACAAGAAGGGCGCGGCCGACGCCAAGCGCGGCAAGATCTTCACGCGCCTGATCAAGGAACTCACCGTTGCGGCCCGCAACGGCGGCGGCGATCCCGGCATGAACCCGCGCCTGCGCACGATCATCGCGGCGGCGAAGGAAGTGAACATGCCCGCCGACAACATCAAGAAGGCGATTCAGCGCGGCACCGGCGAATTGCCGGGCGTCACGTATGAAGAGATCACCTACGAGGCGTACGGCCCCGGCGGCTCGGCGCTGATCATCGAGTGCCTCACCGACAACAAGAACCGCACCGTCGGCGAAATCCGCCACACGCTCGAAAAGCACGCCGGTAACCTCGGCGCCACGAATTCGGTGGCGTGGATGTTCACGAAGAAGGGCCACGTCGTCGTCGAGAAGTCCAAGGCCGATGAAGAAAAGCTCCTCAGCGCTGCGCTCGAAGCAGGCGCCGACGATGTGCAGGACGACGGCGATGCGTGGGAAGTGCTGAGCGATCCAGCCGCGTTCGAAGCGGTGCGCGACGCGATCAAGGGCCTCGGCATCGAGCCGGCGAGCGCGCAGGTCGCGATGCTGCCGCAGAACTATGTCAAGCTGACGGGCACGCCCGCCAACCAGATGCTCAAGCTGATGGATGTGCTCGACGAGCACGAAGACGTCAAGCAGGTCTGGTCGAACTTCGACATCGAGGAGAAGGAGATCGAGGCCTCGCTGGCGTGAGGGTCTTCGGCATCGACCCCGGCTCCGACCGCACCGGATACGGCTGCATCGACAGCGACGGCCGCGTCCATCAGCTCGTGCGGTGCGGCGCCGTCAAGGCCGGGGCCGGCGCCACGTTTCCCGATCAACTGCTGATCATTTACCGCGAGCTCACGGCGCTTCTCGCGGAGCACCGTCCCGAGTGCGTGGCCATCGAAAACATCTTCCACGCGGTGAACGCGCGCAGCGCGCTGAAGCTCGGGCACGCGCGCGGCGTCGCAATGCTCGCGGCGATCGAAGCCGGCGTCACCGTGGTCGAATACACGCCGGCCGAGATCAAGCGGGCAGTGGTCGGGTACGGCCGCGCCGAAAAGCCGCAGGTCGCGCAGATGGTGAAGGTGCTGCTCGG
>Ga0111539_10004455_pt1 | contig 18309 bp, 14 predicted proteins | sample RhiMethybrSRZTD1_FD_79667 | JGI IMG/M metagenome (GOLD analysis project Ga0111539, IMG submission 79667) | Populus rhizosphere microbial communities from Tennessee, USA - Rhizosphere MetaG P. TD hybrid SRZTD1 (version 2) (version 2) | ecosystem: Host-associated > Plants > Roots > Rhizosphere >... | reverse complement strand
GCGTCCGCGCCGGCCCAGGGATCCTTGCTGTGTGCCGGCCGGCCCGCCAGCCGCAGCTTCGCGACGCAGTAGCCCTTGTGCGCGAGGATCGGCACGCAGCTCGTCGGCTCGCCGACGATGGCCACCGCGTCGCGCACGTCTCCCACCCGCGCGCGCTCGTCGACCAGGCGCATCGCGCCGTGGCAGCCGACCTCCTCAGCGTAGCTGTAGAGCAACACGAGGGGACGCCGCAGCGCGCCCCTCGTCCGCGCCGCGGCCTCGATCTGCACCGCGATCGGGCCCTTCATGTCGCAGCTCCCCCGCCCGTACAGCGTGCGCCCGTCGCGCTCGGGCCGCGCCGTCGCGCGGTTCTCCTTCTGCCACGGCACCGTGTCGATGTGCCCGGCCAGGATCAGCCCGGCCGGCCCGTCGCCCCCGAAGCGCGCCACGAGGTTGCGCTGCGCCACCCCGCCCCACTCGCCCGCCTGCACCTTCACGCTCGCGCCGAGCGCCTTCAGCTCGCCGGCGAGCACCTCGGCCATGCCCACCGTCGAGCACCCGGGCGCGGTGTCGATCGACACCAGCTTCTCGGTCAGGGCCACCACGTCTCTCGCCATCGCGGCGATTCTAGCGACATTCATGTCCCGAGCGGCTCGCCCGACCGTCCTCTCGACGGACGGCCCGCGGCGTGGACACCTTTCCCGTGAGCGAACAGCACACTCTTGCACTCATGCTCCGAGGCAGAGGCCGCGGCGTGCTGCGCTCCGAGGCGCGGCCGAGAGGACGCGGCGCGGCCGGGGGCGCTCGGCCCGACAATCTGCAGCCCGTCGGTGTTTCGCCCTCATCCGCAGTGCGGCCATCCTCCCCACCGTCGGCGAAACACTGCGGGCGAAGCCGTCGGGTCGACGCGCCCCCGAGCCAGCCGCGTCCGCCCAACCACGCCCCCGAGCTCGTCCCGCCGACGCTCGGCCTCGCCGCGCTAGTGCATGAGCTTGCTGATCGCGAACATCGGCATGATCAGCGAGCTGACGATCAGCGCGACCACGCCGCCCATGATGATCGTCATGGCCGGCTCGATCACGCCCACGAAGGCCTTGATGGCCGACTCGACCTTCTTCTCGTGGTGGCCGGTGATCTTGCTCAGGATGTTCGGCAGCGTGCCCGAGCGCTCGCCGAGCGAGATCATGGCCGCCTCGGTGGCCGGGATCAGGGGCGTATCCATGAGGCTGGCCGAGAGGTCGCCGCCGTTCGCGACGTCGTTCTTGGCCTGCTCCCAGAGCTTGCGGTACTCGTTGTTCGAGGAGACCGCCGCCGCGAGCTGCAGCGCCTCGAGCACGTTGAGGCCGGCGCTCATCATCACGCCCAGGACGTGGAAGGAGCGCGAGATCGAGACGGCCTTGATCAGCGAGCCGAAGGCCGGCATGCGCAGCCAGATCGGGTCGAAGAGCTCGTGGCCGCGCTTGCTGCGGATGCACAGGATGGCCGCGACGAGCGCGAGCACGCTGCCGGGCAGCAGCCAGGCGCCGTAGTTGCGCATGAAGTCCGACAGGTTGAGGAAGAAGCGCGTCGGGCCGGGCAGCGCCTCGGGGTTGCTGGCGAAGAGCGCCGCGAACTTGGGGAAGACGTTGACGAGCAGGAACACGACCACGCACACGGCCAGGATCGCCATGAAGGCCGGGTAGGCCATGGCGCCCTTGACCTTCTTCTTCGTGTTGATGTCGCGCTCCATGAACTCGGCGACGCGGCCGAGCATGACGCCGAGGTCGCCGGTCATCTCGCCGGCGCGCACGAGGGCCAGCGCCGCCGGCGAGAAGGCCCAGGCGTGCTGGCTCATCGCCGCCGAGAGCGGCCGGCCCTCCTCGACGGCGCTGCGGATCGAGCCCACGAAGGTCTTCATGTGCGCGCCGACCTGCTGCTTTTCGAGCACCTCGAGGGCGCTCGAGAGGTTCAGGCCCGAGTCGAACATGATCGCGAGCTGCGTGACGAGGTCGAGCACGCGCTCCTGCGGAACCTGGAAGCCCTTGAGGATCGTCTTGTACTTGGCCGACATCTGCGCCGCGAAGCCGGGGGCATCGGGACGGACGTCGTCGACCGCGCTGCTCATTTCTGGGTCTCCGCGACTCGCGTGATCTCGTCGACCGTCGTGATGCCGTCGGCGACCTTGCACAGGCCGTCGTAGGCCAGGTCGAGGTGGCCCTGCGACTTGGCCTCCTTGCGGAGCGCCGACAGCGAGGGCTCGCGCGTGATGATGTCGCGGAGCACGTCGTCGATGGTGAAGAGCTCGTAGATGCCCGCGCGGCCAGCGTAGCCGCTCTGGACGCAGTGCTGGCAGCCCTCGCCGCGCGCGACCTGGTTGACGGGGATCTCGTAGGCCTCGAAGAGCGCGCGGGTCCGCGCGTCGGCCGGCACCGAGACCTTGCAGGAGTTGCAGATGCGCCGCACGAGGCGCTGGGCCAGCACGCCGTTCATGGCCGCGGCGAGCAGGTAGCTCTCGAGGCCCATGTTGACGAGGCGCGGGATGGCCGAGATCGCGTCGTTCGTGTGCAGGGTCGAGAAGACGAGGTGGCCGGTCAGCGCCGCCTCGATCGCGATCTGCGCCGTCTCGCGGTCTCGAATCTCGCCCACCATGATCACGTCCGGGTCCTGGCGCAGCAGCGAGCGCAGGGCGGTCGAGAAGGTCAGCGCGGCGCGCTCGTTGACCTGCACCTGGTTGATCATCGGCAGGTTGTATTCGGTCGGGTCCTCGACGGTGCAGATGTTCGTGTCGATCGAGTTGATCGTCGCCAGGCAGGCGTAGAGCGTGGTCGTCTTGCCCGAGCCGGTCGGCCCGGTCACGAGCATGACGCCGTTCGGGCGGTTCACCAGGTCGCTCAGCCCCTCGAGGATGCGCGGGCACAGCCCCAGTGCGGAGAGGTCGCCGAGCATCGCGTTGCGGTCGAGGATGCGGATCACGACCTTCTCGCCGTGCGCCGTGGGCAGCGTCGACACGCGCAGGTCGATGCTGCGGCCGTCGAGCATGACGTGCATGCGGCCGTCCTGCGGCGCGCGGCGCTCGGCGATGTCGAGGCCGCTCATGATCTTGATGCGCGAGACGACGGCCGCGGTGATGCGCGGCGGCGCGCGGTGGACCTCGCGGAGCATGCCGTCCATGCGGAAGCGCACGCGCAGGATGGCCTCGCCGGGCTCGACGTGGATGTCCGAGGCGCCGTCGCGGATGGCCTTGGCGATGATCACGTTGACGAACTTGACGATCGGCGAGAGGCCGGCGGCCTGGGCCACGTCCTCGAGGTCGTCGCTGATGTCCTCGATGACCTTGATGTCCTCGTTGGCCGAGCCCTCGACGATGTCCTCGACCTCGAAGCCGAGCTTGGCGTTCTTCGACTGCGAGAGCCCGCGCGTGATCTCCTCGGGGTGCGCGACGACGAGCTTGACCTTGAGGCCCGTCAGGCGCCGCAGCGCGTCGCGCGTGAAGACGTCCGTCGGGTCGGCCACGGCCACGACGAGCTCGCCGTGGATGCGGTAGAGCGGCAGCACGCCGTGGCTGCGCGCCCAGTCCTTGTCGAGCAGGGTCGAGAGCGAGGGGTCGCCCAGGCCCGGCAGCATGTGGATGAACTTCAGCCCGTTCTGGGCCGCGAGCGCCTTGAGCAGGATCTCGTCGTCAGCGATGCCGAGGCGGACGAGGCGCTCGTCGAGGCGCTCCTGCGCCGTGAGCGGCGGCGCCTTGAGGCCGCGCTCGAGCTCCTCCTCGGAGACGAGCTGGGCGCGTCGCAGCGTCTCGGCCAGCGTGCGCTGCTCGAGGCCGACGATGGGCATCAGCCGCCCTCCTTGCCGCGCGGCGCCGGGCCGGGGTCGCCGCGGTCGATGCTGAGGCGCTGGTCGAGGCCGGTGATCGAGAGCGCGAGCGCGAGCACGTCGCTCGGGTCGACGAGCACGAACTCGAGCCCGCGCGACTTGGCCAGCTCGTCGAACTCGGTCAGGCCCTCGAGCGCCTGGCTGTCGAAGTTCACGACGCGCGAGACGTTGATGTGGATCGAGGTCACGCCGCGGGCGAGCTGCTCGGCCAGCATCACGCCCTGCTCCTGGAGCATGCCCTGCGAGAGCTCACGTCCGGCTTCCATGCGCTGGATCACGGGGCGGGGCTCCTCAACCCTGCTTGGGCTCGGCGGGCGGCGCCGGCGGACCGTACTCGCCGACCTGCTCCTCGGTGATCCGGCCGTCGATCTCCTGGCTCAGCTCGATCGCGCCCTCGGCGAGCGGGTCGAACAGCAGCGCGCGGTCGCACCGCTTGCGGGCCGTGGCCAGATCGCCCTCGGCGAGCGCGGTGCGGGCCTCCTCGAGGGCGCGGTGGGCGTACTCGACGCGGGCGATCGGGCCGTAGTTCTCGCGCAGCTTGTCGCGCTTGGCCTCGGCCACGTCGCGCAGGCGCTCGCCGTCCTCGTAGCGCTGGCCGTCCTCGAGCACGCGCGGCGTCAGCAGCACGATGATCTCCTTGCGGACGACCTCGGTCTTCTCGCTGCTGAACAGCCAGCCGATGACCGGGATGTAGCCCAGGAAGGGCACGCGCTTGGTCGTGTGCACGTCGCGCGACTCGATGAGTCCGCCGATCACGACGGTCTCGCCGTTGCGCACCATGACGTTCGTGGTCACCTCGGAGGTCGTCTCCGACGGCAGGCCGGTCGTGCTGTCGACCACGCCGCTGCTGCGCTGCGGGTGGATCTCCAGCCGCACGAAGTCGTCGTCGCCGATGAAGGGCCGGAAGCGGAGCTGCGTGCCGACCTCGAGGAACTCGACCGTCTGCTGGCTGATGCCGTCGCTCACGGTCGTGCCGCCGAAGTAGCCCAGGCGGCCGCCGATGATCAGCTCGCCGCGCATCTTGTTGAGCGCCAGCACCTTCGTGTTGGCCAGCACGTTCGTGTCGGCCACGCGCTGGATCGCCTCGAGGAACACGGCGATGTTGTCGCCGACGTAGCCGACGCGCAGGCCCTCGCCGTCGTTCTCGGTGAAGCCCCCCTGCTCGAGGGAGCTCGTGCCGTCGGGCGTGAGGAAGGGCCCGGTGAAGACCTGCCCGGTCGACTCCAGGTCCGGGAAGTCGTCGAAGTCGCTGCCGAACACGGCGTTGATGTCGACGCCGAAGCGGTTGGTCTCGTCGAGCGTGACCTCGAGGATCGTGGCCTCGACGAGCACCTGCCGCGGCCGCTTGTCGAGCTCGGCCACGAGCGCGGACATGATGTCGATGCGCTGCTGCTCGTCGATCACGATGAGCGTCTCGGGCTGGTCGCTCTGGATGCCGCCGGCCTCGTCGCCGCCGGTCGCGATGCCCACCTCGGGCACCTCGCCGAGCACGAGGCGCCCGCGCGGCGAGAGGAACTGCGTGAGGAACTTCTCGAGATCCGCGGCGCTCATGTAGTCGGGCCGGAAGACGTGGTGCACGAGCGGGTGCGTCACGGCCTCCTGGTCCGCGGCCGACATGACCTGGTAGACCTGGCCGTCGAAGTACCAGGCCAGTCCGAGCGGCGTCAGGATCCAGTCGAGCGCCTGCTCGAGCGTGGCGTCGTAGAAGTTCACCGTGACCGGCTGGCTGGTGTCGACGCCGGCGACGATGTTGACCTTCTGGCTCACCGAGAGCGCCTCGAGGATCTGGCCCAGGGGCTGCGACTGCACGTTGAGCGTGATCGGCTGGCCGTTGCCGCGCGGCGGGACGGCGGTCGGCGCGGGCTCGGGCTTGGCCGGCTTCGCGGGCGGCGCGGCGGGACCGGTCGACTGGCCGCCCGCGGGGGGCGGACCTGCGGGGGGCGGACCGCCCGCCGGGGGCTGCTGGGCCGACGCCGCGCCAACGGCGACGACGAGGACGGCCAGGACGGTGCGGGCGCAACGCAACATCAGGAAGCTCCAGCGGGAGCGGAAACGACAGCGGCCCCTATCGGCCGGCGGCTTCGACGGGCTTGAGTCCCCGCGGCCGCCGGACGCGCGTCAGCCGGGCCGCGTCAGCGCGCCGAGCCCTCGGGCACCGCGGCAGTCGGCAGCAGCTCGCGGTGGAACAGCGGCATCTCGACCACGAGCTGCTCCTGCGCCGGCGAGCGCAGCACGACCGAGCGCGGCTGCACCGACTCGAGCGTCCAGCCCTGCACGAGGTCGCCGACGAAGTGCAGCTCGCCGTCGATGACGGCCAGCGGGCGGTCGCCGCCGGGGATCGTGATGCCGAGCACGACGGTGGGTGCGGGGTAGCTGCTGGCGACGTTGCTGTCGGTCGCCTCGCGGCTCCAGAAGGTCGTGAACGGGTTGCGCGTCAGCTCGGCCTCGGCCGGCGCCTGGCTGAGCACGGCGTTGTCCTGCGCCACGGGCTCGGGCTCGGCCGGCGCGGCCTCGGGCTGCGCCTCGACGGGCGCGGCCACGGCGTCCTCGGCGAGCGCGGCGACCTCGAAGTCGGTCTCCTTGTCGCGGAGCTGCAGCCCGAGCACGACGACGAGCATCAGCGTGAGCGCGCCGAGCGCGACGAACTGCTTCTTCTGCTTGCTCCAGCCCTGGGTCTTGCCGGCGGCCTTCTTCACGACTTGCGCTCCAGCATGACGGCGATCTGGATGTTGATGCGGCGGGTGTTGCTGCCGGAGGCGATCTCCATGCTCAGCACGCGCGTGACCCAGCTCATCTCCTCGAGCGAGCACAGGAAGCGCTTGAGCGCCGCGCCGTCGCCGTCGACGAGCAGCTCGAAGACCAGGCTGGGGTCGGTCCCGTCGAGCGTCTCGTTGCGGCGGTCCATCTTCACGCTCTGGAGCTTGGACTCCTCGACGCGCGTCTGCAGGTTCGACTCGACCTCGTGCTCGGCCTCGGGAGTGTTCGGGCACAGCTTGAAGGCGCGCTCGCTCATGCGCTGCTCGACCTCGCGGCGCTCGGCATGCGCGGCCATGAGCAGGTCGTGCACGCCGGCGTCGCGGGCCAGGTCGGCCTCGAGCAGCTCGACCTCGGTCTGGGCCTCGGCCAGCGAGCCGTGCAGCGGGTAGAGCACCCCGGCCGAGGCCCCCAGCAGGAGCACGGCCACGATCGCGATGCGGGCTCCGGGAGTCATCAGCGGGTCTCCGCCTGTGCATAGATGCGGAAGCGCTCGCCCTCGATGCCCGTGCCGAGCAGCACGCGCTCGCTGGCCTCGATGCGCACGTCGGTGAAGGCACCGGTCGCGAGCAGGGCCTCGGCGAAGGCGCGCATGGCCGAGCCGTTGCGGGCCAGGCCGTTGAGCCGGACGTCGAGCATGCGGCGCCGCGGGCCGGAGCTGGAAGCGGCGGCGGCGCCGGCCGTCTTGCCGTCGGCGAGCGGCTGGTCGACGACCTTGGCCGTCTCGATCGAGATGCCGTCCCCGGCGCTCTGCGAGACGAGGCTGAAGAGCGTGGACATGCGGTGGCCGGGGCGGGCGTGGTCGATGATCTGCTCGTTGGCCTGGTCGCGCTGCAGATCGGCGCTGACCTCCTCGAGCGCGTGCTTGTCGGCGCGCACGATCTCGAGCCGCGACTTGAGGTTGGCCTGCTTGTCCTCGGTCGCACGGATCTTCTGGGTGCCGAGCACGCCGGCGCCCAGCACGAGCGCGGCGCAGACGGCGGCCATGACCACGCTGACCTTGCGCACGCGGCGCTTCTCGCGCAGCACGCGCTCCTCGGGGGGCGTGAAGTCGGCCAGCACCGTCCCCACCGTCGCCAGGCCCGCCGCCGCGGCGTCCGCCACGGCCTGCGGCGGCGCCTCGAAGGCCAGGCCGAGCTCCCCGGCGAGCGGCCCCGCGACCGTCTCGTCCAGGCCCGTCGCCGTGATGCTCGCGAAGCCCTCGCACGCCAGCACCGAGGCGGCGCGCGCGATCGTGGCCTGCAGCTCGGGCGCGTGGATCGGGACCTCGATCGTGCGGCAGAAGAGCAGCTTGTCGTCCTGGCCGGCGAGCAGCGCGGCCTGGCTGCCCGAGCAGACCAGGCGCGCCTGCACGCCCGTGCCGCTCCACGCGCGCCAGGTCGCGAGCGCGGCGGCCTCGACCGCCATCACGTTGACCTCGATCTCGTGGCAGGCCTTCATGACCTCGGCCAGCCGCTCCTTGTTGATCGCGGCCATGATCGCGAGCGCGGAGGGCGCGGTGCCGTCCGAGGCCGGCATGGACTCGATCGCCATGCCGAGGTGGGCCTTCTCGGCGTTGAACAACGGGTCGCCCTTGAGCCGGTCGGCGCAGGCCTTGCGCGCGTCCTTGGCCCCGCCCGGCGGCAGCACGAGCGACTCGATCAGCACCGCCGAGCCCTCGAAGCCGAGGACGAGGTCGCGCCCCACGAAGGGCGCGGACGAGAGCAGCTGGCGCAGGCTCTTCTTGAAGCCGTCGCCCAGCCCGACGGACGCGGTGACCATTCCGCGCTCGCCCGACTGCGCGCCGCGCAGCTGATCGTCGGCGACGACGACCGCGACCGGTCCCGACTTGCGACGTTTCACCTCGGTCCTCCTCCTCGTCCTGGTCCGCCGGCCGGCGGTCCTAACCTTCCACGTCCACCTGCGAGAGCGTCGCCGTGGCCGTGTCCGCTTCCAGCCAGCGCAGCGTGGTCCCGGAGCGGAGGTGGACCGCCCCGCCGGAGTGCATCACGCCCTTCTCGTTGAAGACCGCGACGATGTGGCCGTCGAAGTCGACGGAGTCGATCACGACGTCCGGCGGCTCGCCCGGCAGCAGCAGCCTCACGAGATAGGGCTTGTGAGAGAGCGGGTCGTCGACCGGCGTGCCGGTGGCGTCGACCACGGCGAACCACTGCTCCTCGGCGTCGAAGCGCACGCCGTAGACCGCCGCCGTGCTCGTGGCGAGCGACTGGGCGTGGTCGAGCGCGTCCTGGATGGCGAGCTGCACGGTGTCGAGCTTGCGCTCGGGCCCGTTGCTCGAGGACGGCATGGCGATCGCGGCGAGGACCATGAGGATGGCCACGACGACGAGCAGCTCGAGCAGCGTGTGTCCGCGTTCGGAGCGCATCTCAGCCTCCGTCGATCTCGGCGGTTTCCATGGCGATGATCGTCTCCTCGGGCACCAAGTCGACCGGGAAGCTCAGCGACGAGACCTCCTCGGCGCCGGCGCTGATCACGTCCGGCCAGGCCTGCGGGCCGCGGCCGTGGCCGGGGCGGCGCATCTTCGAGCCGAACTGCTCGTCCGTGTTGTGCACGACCATGCCGTGCACGCTGCCGCGGCCGTTCACGTGGACCTCGTCGGCCGAGACGAAGCCCTGCACGTCGACGCGCGAGGTCGCGTCCGCCTCGATGACCATGTCGGGCGCGACGATCGCCACGTCGGGCAGCTCGGTGCCCGCGAGCAGCTTCAGGCCGCCGTAGACGTTCAGCTGGGGACGGTTGGAGCCGGTGGCCGGCAGGTGGTCGGGGCAGGCGCCGTTGCGCGTGAGGATCGTGCCGCGCAGGATCACGTCCTGCAGCGTGAGCTCGGCCCCGTCCTCGAGCAGGAAGAAGCCCGCGAGCTCGGTGCCCACGTAGGACTGCGACCCGCTGATGATCGTCACCATGCCGGCGAGGACGACGTCGCCGGTCGGGCACTCGAGCGTCGTGCGGTCGACCTCGGGCTTGTTGCCGGGCACCACGGTGCTGCTCGCGGTGAGGCGGGCTTCCTCGGTGCTGTTCGTGCTGTTGCCCTGGGCCTGCACGCGCAGCTCGCGCTTGCCGTGGCTGGTCACCTCGCGCTCGCCGACGACGGCCTCGCCGGTCGGCGTGACGGCCGAGTCGTGCGTGCCCGTCGACAGCGTGCCGGGCTTGTCGCCGATGCGCATGAGCTCACGCACGCGCTCGAGCTCGCTGCGGCTGGCCTCGTCGACCTCGCTCGCGCCCTTGCCGAACTGGAGGGTGTGCTTGGCGAGCAGCGCGTGCCGCGCATAGGTGATCGTGACCGCCGTCGCCATCGTGGCGAGGATCAGCGAGGCCGCGAGCACCCAGCCGGCCTCGGCGGGTCGGCCGGCGCGCGCGGGGCGGCGGTGGGTTCGAAGGTGCAGGGTCATGGGTGTGGGCCTTTTCGACCGGAGGGGCGTGCGGGGCTGAGCTTCACTCGCTGGTGGGGTCCGTGAGCCACCAGGAGTAGGTTCCGACGAGCTTCTCTCCGTCCTTCACCGCCACCGTCAGCTCGGTCAGCGTCTGCCCGGTGAAGGTCGACTTGTCGACCTCGACGCTCGGGTCTTCCATGCTGACCGTGCGCACCTCGACGGTCTGGCTCCAGCCGAGGTGGCTCGTGACGATGTCGTAGCCGGCCGAGCGGGGCGGCGAGTAGATCTTGCCGTCCAGCTCGAAGAGCGTGTCGACGTCGCTGCCGAAGCTGGCCTCGCTCCCGGTGCCTTCCTCCCACGGCAGCAGCAGCGCCGCCTCGTGGATCTCCTTCGCGAGCAGCAGCGACTCGTGCGCGCCGTCGGCGAAGTAGTGGTAGGCCGAGATCGTCCCGGTCAAGGAGGAGTGGCTGGCCACGACCGTGGTGCTGAGCACGAGGACGGCGAGCATGAGCTCGGCAAAGCTCGTGCCGAGCTGGCCACGTCGGGCCGGGAGGGCACTGCGGTGTGCGGTCAAGGTGGATTCTCCGCGCCGTTCGTGAGGACGGCTGGCGTGACCGGAGTTTCGGCCTGGCCGGGGAGCGACTTGAATGTCCGCCCCGCGGCACCTGGAGACCCACAATCTCCGGGGAAAAGCGGCAGACCCGCGGGGATCCGGGCGTCCAAGCCGCCGCTTCGCGCGCCGTGAGCAGCCGGCGCAGGAGTACACTCGACGTGCAGGCTGATCCCATGAAACCAGGCTCATCGCCGTCCGTCGGCATCGCTGCGACCGCCCGCATCCTGCGGCGCGCCGCGCTCACGGCGGTCGTCGCGCTCGCGAGCGGCGCCGTGCCGAGAGCACAGACTCCCGGCGTCGAGCCCACCAACGAGAAGCCGTTCCAGCCGGTCAGCGTGTTCGACCACCCCGGCGGGCAGTACCACGCGCCACCCGACGCGGGCGGCCCGCCCGGCAGCGACACGCCGACCTCCGGCGAGGGCAAGCCCCAGCAGACCTCCGGCGAGGTCGCCCGTCCCGCGGCGCACCCGGGCGGCGACCCGAAGATGGCGCCGGCCGCCGCCGCCGACGGCTCGCGCGCTCCCGCCGCCCCCGTCACGCTCCTCGATCTGCACCCCGACAGCTGGGAGACCTGGTGGGAGACGAACAAGTTCGACTTCATCGAGCTGCGCCGCGTCGACGATCCGATCCGCACGACGCAGGGCACGACCGCCGAATCGCCAGCGCGCCGCGAGCTGCGGCTCGCGACGGTGCGCGCCGCGGTGCGCGACAAGGTGCTGCCCGAGCTGCGCGAGCTGACCCGCTCGCCCGACGCGGGCGTGCGCGCCGCCTCGATCGTGGCCCTCGGCAAGCTGCGCGACCAGGACAGCATCGAGCGCGCGACGGAGCTGCTCTCCGACCCGAGCTTCCAGGTGCGCCGCTCGGCGATCCTCGCCCTCGGCGTGCTCACGACGGGGCGCGCGTCGTGGCTGCTGCTCCACATCGCCGACGACAGCCAGAAGGGGCGCACGCTGATCGGCAGCTCGCCGGTCTCGGTCGACGACCGCGGCGTGGCGCTGCTCTCCGCCTGCCTGCGCGGCGACCAGGCCGCCGAGCAGCTCCTCGAGCGGCTGATCTCCGATCGCGAGGACAGCAACCCGCAGCTCGTCGCGCTCGCCGCCGACGCGGCCGGCCTCATGGGCTCGCCTGACCTGATCCGGCCGCTCGTCGACCTGGCCTTCGACGGGTCGGTGCCGCAGTACGTGCGCTCGTCGGCCGCCTCGGCTCTGGGCCGCATCGGCGATCCCTCGGCGACGCCGGCGCTCGTCAACCTGCTCGAGCAGGACAACGAGCCGCGCCGCGCGGCCTCGATCGCGCTCGGCGAGGTCGGCCACCCGGGCGCGACGAGCGTCATCGAGCGGCTCGGCGCGATCCTGCAGCACGAGAGCGACGCGCCGACGCGCCACTTCGCCGCGATCAGCCTGGGCCGCATCGGCGGCCCCCTGGCCCAGCAGGCGCTCGAGCAGGCGCTCGCCCGCGCCCCCGACGACATGCGCCCCTGGATCGTGCTGGCACTCGGCCTGTGCGAGCGCTCCGAGGCGACGGGCACGGTCGCGCCGCGCCTCATCGAGCTGTGCACGCACGAGGGCAACAGCAGCACGCTCGGCGCGCTGCTCGTGGCCCTCGGCCTCACGCGCAGCTCCGACGGCATCCCGGTCCTCGTCCAGCACCTCGAGACGCGGAGCAACGAGGTCGCCGGCGCGGCCGCGATGGGCCTGGGGCTGTCGGGCCGCAAGGAGGCGGCCGCGCCGCTGCGCGCGGCGCTGACCTCGTCCTCCGACCCCGAGGTGCTGCGCCAGGCCGCGATGGCCCTGGGCATCCTGGGCGACGTCGGCGCGCAGAAGGACCTGCTCGAGCTCATGCGCACGACGCGCGACCCCTACGTGGCCGCCTTCGCGGCGACCGGAGTGGCCTTCCTCGGCGACAGCGACGCCGTGGGCCCGCTGCTCGAGCTCATCCGCCGCAGCGGCCCGAACGGGCTGACCACGATCTACGCGGTCACGGCGCTGGGCCAGCTCTTCGACACCGAGCGGCGCCCGGCCCTGTCGCGGCTGGCGGCCAGCGACAACTACCTGGCGCGCACGACGGCGGTCGACGACCTGCTGTCGCTCGGATTCTGAGGCGCGGGCCCGCTGGCCCGTCACACGGGCGCGAGGCTAGCGTATGAGGGCCCCCCGCGAGGCCTTCCATGCTCCCGCTCGCCGCCGCGTTGTCGCTGTCCCTGCTCGCGCCCCCCGCCTCCGGCTGGGACCGCTACGAGCACGAGATCGACGGCGTGATCCACGCCATCCGCGCCTTCCAGCACGAGGACGGCAGCTACGGCTCGGGCCTGTCCGACACCTGCCGCGTGCTCGACGCCTTCGGGCACTCGCCGCGCCGCTACACCGACCTCGACGGGCCCTTCGTCCGCAAGGCCGCGACGGTCGTCGCCGCGGCCCAGCCCGACCCGCAAACCGACGCGCTCGTCGTGCTCGCGCTCGCCGGCTGCCTCACGCCGCCGCTCGCCGAGGCGCGCGAGAAGGCGCTCGACCGGCTGGCCGGAGCTCGCGGGCCGATGACCTACGAGCGCGCGCTGGCGCTGCGCACCTTCCGGCCCGACGCGCTGGCTCCGGCGCCGCCCGTCGCGGGTGACGTCGCGCTCTCGTGCCTGCTCGCCGAGGACCCCGCCTCCATCGCCGCGCCGGCCGTGACCGACGGCGCCGCCTGGTCGCGCTGGGGCCGCGCTGCGCTGCTGCGCGGCCTTTCGCCGAAGGTCGCGCCCGACGCGCCGCAGCCTGCGCCCGACGCCTCGCTGGCCGAGCTGCTCGCCGCGCTCGAGACCTTCAACGTGCTCGCCGCGATCGACCTGCCGGAGGCCGGAGCGCCGGCGCCGGACGCCGCAGCGCGTCCGGCGCGCGTGCCCGCCGGGCAGGACGTCACCGCGGCGCTCGAGCGGAGCTGGGCCTTCCTCGAGTCGCGCCAGAAGGACGGCACCTTCGGCATGGACCTGCCCGGCTTCGACGGCCCCGAGCCCGGCATCACCGCGCTCGACCTCTCGGCGACCTGCTGGCTCGCCGAGCGGCTCGGCCGTCCGCGGCCGGAGTGGGTGTCGAAGGGCCTCGACTACCTCGTCGGCCTGCAGAAGCCCGACGGCGCGATCGCGGAGTACGGCCTCGACGTCTACACGACCTCGGTCGCGATCGAGGCGCTGCTCGCCGGCGGCCGGGCGCAGGACCGGCCGGTCATCGAGCGCGCGCGGCAGTACCTCGTCGCCGCGCAGTTCGACGAGGGCGAGGGCTACAGCCTCGAGGCCGATCCCTTCTTCGGCGGCATCGGCTACGAGGACGGCGAGCGGCCCGACCTCTCGAACACGCAGATGGCGCTCGAGGCCGCGACGCGCGCGGGCACGCCGGCGGACGACGCGATGTACCGCAAGGCGCTCGTGTTCCTCGAGCGCTGCCAGAACCTGAGCGAGCGGCAGGCCGTCTCGTGGCCGCGGCTCGACGGCGGACGCACGGTCGCCGCCAACGACGGCGGCGCCATCTACATGCCCGGCGGCAGCCAGGCCGGCGAGGTGCAGGCCGGCGAGGGCCTGTGGCAGGCGCGCTCGTATGGCTCGATGACCTACGCGCTCGTGAAGTCCTACCTGTTCTGCGGCGTGCCCGCCGACGACGCGCGCGTGCAGGCCGCGGTGCGCTGGCTGGGCCGCAACTTCACGGTCGAGCACAACCCCGGCTTCGTCACGCCGGCCGAGCAGGCGCAGGGCCTCTACTACTACTACCTGGCCCTCGCGCGGACGCTGCGCATGCTGCCCGAGCCCGGGCTGACGGGCCCCGACGGCGAGGCCATCGACTGGCGCGCGCAGCTCGTGCGCAAGCTGCTCGACGAGCAGCGCACCGACGGCTCGTGGATCAACGAGGGCTCGCGCCGCTGGTGGGAGGGCGCGCCGACGCTATCCACGCCCTTCGCGCTGCTGGCCCTCGCGGCCGCCGGGGCCTGAGCCCCGGGACCAGTCGGCCCCCCTCCGCGCCGACGAGGTTTGCCGGCTTCTCCGCGGGCGGTTAGATTGACGGGTCCATGAAGGTCTTCAACTTCGTCCTCGCCACCACCGGCCCGACCCTCACCAACCTCAAGATCCTCAGCCGGTACGGCTTCTCGCTCTCGCGCCACGTCACGCCGCGCCGGCTCGCGAACTTCGCGCGGGTCGAGTGGGCGCGCATGCGCGGCAACGACCGCGTGGGCGGCTTCCCCTACGTGCTGAAGATCGAGTCGACGAACATCTGCAACCAGCGCTGCCCCTTCTGTCTCGACCGCGACCGCAGCAAGATCGACGAGGAGGGGCGCGGCTTCGGGAAGATGCACCTCGAGTGCTTCCAGCGCGTCATCGACGTGCTGGCCCCCACCGCGATGCGCCTGAACCTCTACGGCTCGGGCGAGCCGGTGCTCTACCCCGACATCTACGCGATGATCCGCTATGCCGCCGACCGCAACATCGGCGTGACGATCTCGGCCAACCTCTCGGCCTTCAAGCCGGAGAACGCCGAGAAGCTCGTGCTCAGCGGCCTCGAGCACCTCATCGTGAGCTGCCACGGCGCCAGCCCCGAGACCTACGACAAGTACAACATCGGCGGCGACTTCTGGCGCACGCAGGAGAACATGCGCGCGATCTGCGACGCCAAGCGCCGCCTCGGCCGCAAGCTGCCCTTCGTCGACTGGCAGTTCCTGCGCTTCCGCCACAACCAGCACGAGATCCCCAAGGCCCGCCAGATGGCGAAGGACATCGGGGTCAACGCGATCCGCTTCATCAACCCGAACATCCCGCCCGAGCACAAGGAAGAGTGGCGGCCGCGCCGCGACGACGAGATCGCCGACGCCAACCGCGGCGAGGGCAAGGTGCAGGCCAGCCCCGGCGTGCACATGAGCGAGGAGGCCAAGGCGGTCGCGCGCGGCGAGAAGGTCGCAGGCCCGGCGGCCAAGGCGCCCAAGGCGCAGGTCGACCCGTGCTCGTGGCTCTACCGCAGCATCTTCTTCAACTGGGACGGCGGCATCCTGCCCTGCTGCGACGGCACCACGATCCCCGGCCACGACCTGGGCCACTTCACGGACAAGGACTCGCCCATCTTCGTCGGCCAGACGCGCGAGGACTTCGAGCGCTTCTGGAACGGCGAGACCTACCGCTACCTGCGCCGGGTCGCCAACTTCCAGGTGCCGCGCGAGGAGATGAACAAGAAGTACACCTGCTCCTCGTGCATCAAGCCGCACATGCCCTTCGTGCTCTACGAGCGCGGGTTCCAGCTCGAGCGCAAGATCGAGAAGCAGCTTCTGAAGACCGAGCCCGACCTGCCCGCGCGCCGCGAGGCCTGGCGCAAGAGCAAGGTCAGCGCCTCGAGCTCGGTCGTCGGCAACCGCTGACGCCGGGCGGCCCGCGCGGCGGGCCTACAGGATCAGCGCGATCACGATCACGATGCCGGCCGTGATCAGGATGATCTTGACCTCGCGGTCGCTCAGGTTGAGGTCGCCCGCGCGCAGGTCCGCGAGCTCGGGGTGGCGGCTCGCCGCCTCGCGCAGCAGCGCGCGCTCGGACGCGTCGAGGCCGCCGCCCGGCCCGTAGGCCGCGGCGCGCAGGTCCTCGAGCCCCGGGCGCACCGCCGTCTCGAGTGCGGCTCGCTCGGCCGGGCCGAGCGGCGCCGGCGCGGCGTGCGCGGGCGGGCCCGACTGGGCCGCGGCCGGCAGCCCCAACGCGAGCAGGACGGACAAGCTGCGTGCGATCGACGTCATGATCGTCCCTCGGAAGGAAGGTCGGTTCGGCCGGCTGGACCGCCGGCATCGGCACGGCTCTCGGGACGATAGGTCGGCCGGCGGCGGGGTGCAAGCTGAGCGTCCAGCGCAGGACGCCGCTCGCCGACGTGCTCAGGACATCGGAGCCCGGGCCCCGGCGCACGCCGGCTTCAGCCCTCGACGACGACGCCCGCCGCGCGCCCGGCGCGCTTGCGATCGAGCGCCGAGAGCAGCTTCTTGCGCAGCCGCACGGCCGTGGGCGTGATCTCGACGAGCTCGTCGTCCTCGATGTACTCGAGCGCGTCCTCGAGGCTGAACTCGCGCGCGGGCGCGACCATGAGCTTGCGGTCGGCCGAGGTCGTGCGCATGTTCGACATCTTCTTCTCGCGGCAGACGTTGACGGCGATGTCGCTGGGCTTGCAGTGCTCGCCCACGATCTGGCCCTCGTAGACCGGGTCGCGCGGCTTGACGAAGAAGGTGCCGCGGTCCTGCAGGCCGTCGAGGCCGTAGGCCGCGACCTGGCCCTTCTCCATCGAGACCATCACGCCGTTCGTGCGGTGCGGGATCTCGCCGCGCCAGGGCTCGTAGGCGCGGAAGACGTGGTGCAGCACGGCCTCGCCGCTGGTCAGGTTGAGCACCTTGGTGCGCAGGCCGATCAGGCCGCGCGCCGGGATGGCGAAGATCACGCGGCTGAAGTTGCCGCGGGTGTCGACGTTCAGCAGGTCGCCGCGCCGCGCGCAGACGGCCTCGATCACGCGGCCGGCCAGGGTCATGGGCACGTCGACCGTCAGCTCCTCGATCGGCTCGAGCCGGTCGCCGTGCTCGTCGCGCTTCTCGATCACGCGCGGCCGCGAGACCGCCAGCTCGAAGCCCTCGCGGCGCATCGTCTCGATCAGGATGCCGAGGTGCAGCACGCCGCGGCCGCTCACGCGGAAGGCGCTGTCGCCGCCGGCCGTCTCGACGCGCAGCGCGACGTTGCTGCGCAGCTCGCGCTCGAGCCGCTCGCCGAGCTGCCGCCCGGTGACGAACTTGCCCTCCTGGCCGCCGAGCGGCGAGTCGTTGACCAGGAAGTCCATGCTGATCGTGGGCTGGTCGATGGAGATGCCGGGCAGCGGCTCGACCGCGCCCGGGTCGCAGAGCGTCTCTCCGATCACGATGTCGGGGAAGCCCTGGACCGCGCAGATGTCCCCGGCCTCGACCGACTTCACGGCACGCCGGTCCAGGTTGTCGAACACGAACAGCCCGCTGACGCGCCCGTTGCGCGGCGCGCGGTCGCCGCCCGCGGCGGAGAGCGTCGCGCCGTCCTTGAGCACGCCGCGCTGCACGCGGCCGATGGCGATCCGGCCCACGAAGTCGTTGTGGTCGAGGCTCGTGACCTGCATGCGGACCGGGGCGGCGACGTCGTGCTCCGGGGCCGGCACCTGCGCCTCGATCGTCGCGAACAGCAGCTCCGTGTCCGTCTCCGGGCCGTGCGGCTCCTTGCGCACCCAGCCCTCGCGCCCGCTGGCGTAGAGCACGGGGAAGTCGAGCTGCCGGTCGTCGGCGCCGAGCTCGACGAACAGGTCGAAGACCTCGTCGAGCACGGCGTGCGGCCGGGCGTCGCGCCGGTCGCACTTGTTGATCACCACGATCACGCGCAGGCCGGTCTGCAGGGCCTTGGCGAGGACGTGCCGCGTCTGCGGCATCGGGCCGTCGAAGGCGTCGACGAGCAGCAGCGCGCCGTCGGCCATGCGCAGCACCCGCTCGACCTCGCCGCCGAAGTCGGCGTGACCCGGCGTGTCGATGATGTTGACCTTGTGCTCGCCGCGCTGCACCGCCACGTTCTTGGCCAGCACCGTGATGCCGCGCTCGCGCTCGAGCGGGTTGCTGTCGAGCACGCAGTCGACGCGCTCGGTGCCCTGCCGGAACACGCTGCTGTCCCAGAGCATGGCGTCCACGAGCGTGGTCTTGCCGTGGTCGACGTGCGCGATGATGGCGATGTTGCGGATGGACATGGGGCGAGGG
>Ga0111539_10004454_pt1 | contig 18309 bp, 16 predicted proteins | sample RhiMethybrSRZTD1_FD_79667 | JGI IMG/M metagenome (GOLD analysis project Ga0111539, IMG submission 79667) | Populus rhizosphere microbial communities from Tennessee, USA - Rhizosphere MetaG P. TD hybrid SRZTD1 (version 2) (version 2) | ecosystem: Host-associated > Plants > Roots > Rhizosphere >... | reverse complement strand
TACGAGGTCGTGAACTCGTCGACGTCGAAGTCAGGCACGGTCCGGCCGACCGGCGACACCGGGTGATCCGGATCCTGGGCCGACTTCGCGACGGCGATCGCGTACGGGATGTTGTTCTGGACCTCCTGGCGCACGAGTTCCTCGTCGTCGTCCCCTGACATAGGCGATCAGCGTAACATGCCGCATCAGCGCCAGTGGTCGCGGAAAACCGCGAGCGGACTTGTCTCGTTGGTCGGTCGGGGCCCCGACCCCGACCGGTTCGCTGGTCAGCGTTTCGGCGGGAGTATCGAGTGCTTAGCGGCCGGTCAGCGCGAAGATCTCGCGCGCCCGCCCGAGGTCCTCGAGGGTGTCGACTTCCATGCAAGCGAGGTCACCCAGATCGACCGGATGTATCGATTCGCCACGTTCGATCAATTCGACGAACGTCGCTTCGTACCACTCGTTGATCCGCTGCTCGGCGAGCATGCGCCGATCGAGGGTATCGAAGAGCTTCGCCGCGAACTCGGGGGAGAACACTTCGAGCCCCACCGATTCCCCGACGGCCGTCGCGGGCGGCACGTTTTTGGCCACATTTCGCACACGGCCCGCGCCATCGAGCACCACTTTCATCTCCTCGTCACCGAGTCCGCCGCGCGTGCGCAGGGCCAGCCGATTCGGCCGTGGATCCTGGAGCAACCGCGTGATCACCTGCGGCTCGTAGAGGATGTCGGCGTCGGAGAGCAGCATCGGCTCGTCGCAGGCGTACCGGGCGAGCATCAGCGAGTAGGCGTTGTTGGTGGTCGCGTACTCCAAATTCCGAACGAACAGAAACCACGCCGCCGGGAACTCGGCCAGCAGCCGCTCCCGGAGCAGGTCGCCCATGAAGCCGTCGACGATCGTGAAGCGCTGGATGCCGTGATCGACCAAGATCCGGATGCCGCGGGCGATGATGCTCGCGCCGCCGACGTCGATCAGACACTTCGGCAGCGTGTCGGTGAGCGGCCGCAGCCGTGTGGCCTGCCCGGCCGCCAGCAAAACGACGCGCATCGGCTCAGCGACTCGCAGCCAGGCGGGCGACCTTGTCGTCGGCGTGACGCTGCGCCAAGACCACCAGGACCGCGTGCAGGTTGCCCACCAAGAGTACGCCCCACAAGTAGAGATCGAGCCGGTTCAGCGCGCCGGCCAGCATGATCAAGGACATCTGCGTGCTCGGGCCCATCCACAGCGCCAGGCGCAGGACCGGGCGATGGTAGCTCGCCCAAAGCTCGGCACCGGAGTGCGGCTCGTGATGCTCCTCGGCCTGGCCGGGAACCAGCCGCGCACACACCCGCGAGTACAGGAGATAGGTGCGAATCAAGAAGCGGTCGAGCGGGTGACCGCCCTGCTGACGGTAGAGCTCGAGGTGCGCCACGAAGTAGCGCTCGATCTGCGCGGGGTCACGGCGCTTGCCGTACACGCGATGGTCCCACTCGAGGCGCTTGCGATCGACGATCATGCACTGCCAGGCGTAACAAGCTCCGGCCAGCGCCGTGATCAGCCACCAGTTGTGCTCGTTCGGCCGCTGCACCGCGAGATTGCGGGCGATGCCCGCGAAGATCGCGATGCTCGCCAGGTAGTCGATGGTGCCGTCGACGATGTACCCGAACGGCGACGGCTTGCGCCGCAGGCGCGCGAGCTGGCCGTCAGCGCAGTCGAGCGTGTTGCAGAGAAAATAACAGGCCGCCCCGGCGATTCCCGCAGCGGGCGTCCCGGCGGCGAACAGCCATGCGGCGAGCAGGCCGAAGCCGAGGCCTGCCACGCTGATCTGGTTCGGGGTCACCGGCGTCGGGTGAGCGGCCCGGGCCAGAATGAAGGCCAGCGGGCGATAGAGCACCAGATCGAGCGCCTCTTCCATCTCGATCGCCTTCAGCGATCGCGTGTAGTCGCCGGCGAAGTTCTTGAGTGCGCTCACGCTCGTGTCCCCCGGTTTTACGACACTGCGCTGGTCCTACCCGGGTGCTCGTGTTCCCGCGCTTCGGCCGCCAGGAGCTGCGGCAAGAGCTCGCGCATCACTTCCAGCAGCTTGGTGTTCTGCACCTCGGTGCCGAGCGTGATCCGCGCACAGGCGCGAAACTGCGGCTCGTTGAAGAACTTGATGATCAGTCCCCGCTGGTCGAGCGTCGACTTGAGCTCGGCCACGATGCGCTCCGGGAAGCGCACCAGGACGAAGTTTGCCTGAGAGCGATAGACGCGCACACCTTCGAACCTGCCGAGCACGTCCGAAAAACGCTTGCGGTCGCGAGCGAAACGCTGCCGGAGATCGTCGTAGTACGCCTCGTCGTCGAGCGCTGCGAGCGCGAGCCGTTCCGAGATCCGGCTGTAGCCGAGGTAGCGCGCCGAGAACTTGAGAAAGCTCTGGTGGCCGCGGCCGGCGATGCCATAGCCGATGCGAACCCCGGCCAGACCGTAGAGCTTGGAGAAGCTCCGCAGCACGAGCAGATTGGGGTGACTGTTCACGAGCCGCGCGACGTCTTCAGGTGGGTCGTCCGAGAACCCCAAATACGCTTCGTCGTAGATCACTACCGCATCGCGGAAGTGATCGAGCACGTGAGGCAAAAGCCCGCGCGGAAACGGGTTGCCGGTCGGATTGTTGGGCGAGCTGATCAAGAGCAGCTTGACCCGGTGCTCGCTGTGGATCCGTTCCAGCGCGTCGATGTCGTATTCGTAGGTGTCGCCGCGCTCGACGATCGGATACTCGAGCGTGCGGCCCCCGACCTCGTCCGCGATGGCGTTATAGTACCACCAGGAAGCGCTCGGCACGAGACAGGGCTCGCCCGCCTTCAGGTAGTGGTGAACCGCCTGCTTCAATATGTCCTCGGCGCCGTAGCCGAGGATGATCTGCTTCTCTTCCAGCCCGAGGCGCTCGGCCAAAACTCGGCTGAGCTCGCTGTAGACGCCGCGCTTGAAATCCCGGGGATACTCACAGAGCAGCTCGCGGCCGAGCTCTTGGAGCACGGCGAAGCAGCCAGGCGCAGGGCCGTACAGGTTCTCGTTGCGATCCAGGTGAATCGGTTGCATCGATTGCTTCCTCGAGGCCGTTCTGCCGCCGGGTTCGGCCGACTTGCCGCCGGGGCAGTGGCGTATCGAAATGCAAGTGTCGTTCCTATGGCACGGCCGCCCCATCAGCACAAGGGACAGCGCAAGCGTGCGCAGCAGCGTCTCCGCTCCGCGGCGGGAACGTGCGTAGTCGCTTGCGCAGTGTAGCCCGCCGTGCGCGGATTCCGAGCCAGCAGTTTACGCCGCTGCAATTTGGCATATGGTTTTCCCATGCTCGAACGCTATCCGGTGCTGCGTGGGGCCGAGCCCTGGTCGGCGGCTGGTCAAGGTACGCGGGGTGCCATCGGGCTATTGCTGGTGCACGGCTTCACCGGCAACCCGGTTTCGATGCGACCACTCGGGGAAGCGCTCGCCGAGGCCGGTTTCACGGTGGAGGTGATCCGTCTTCCGGGCCACGGCACGCATTGGCGCGACATGAAGAAGACGCGCTACACGGACTGGCGGCACGCCGTCGTGCGAGCGACGGAAGCGCTGCGTGAACGTTGTTCGCGCGTGGTGCTGGTCGGGCTGTCGATGGGCGGCACGCTCGTACTCGACGTCGCGTGCACCCAGGCGGCGAACCTCTCGGGGGTGGTCGCGATCAACGCCGTGGTGCTGGCGCGCCCCGACCCGCTCGCCAAGCTCGCTCCGCTGATCGAGCGCTTGATCCCCGTGGTTCCGCCCAAATTGGCCGGGCTCGCCGAAAACGACATGGCCAAGCCGGGACAGGACGAAAAGGCTTACTCCCTGGTCCCCGTCGCGGCCGGCAACTCCCTGATCGCCGAGCTACCGCGCGTGCGCGAGCAGCTGCGATCGTTGAAGCTTCCGGCGTTGATCGCCTACTCGCCGCAAGATCACAGCGTTCAGCCCCAGAACTCGCACGAGGTGTTGCGCTTGCTCAGAGCGGGCGACACGACCGAGCTCGTGCTCGAGCGTTCGTACCACGTGGCGACGCTCGACTACGATCTGGAACTGTTGGTCGAGAAGATCACCGAGTTCGCCGATCGCGTCAGCAGCCGGTCGCAGACGGCTTCCGCGTCGGCCTGAGCGCGCGCATCTCAGCCGCAGCTGCCGCCGGCCAGGCAGCGCTGTCCGACGGCACACGTCGTGGCGCCGCAGTGGCAGAGCCCGGTCGCGGCGGTACAAGTACCCGCCGCGCCCGCGTTGCAGCTCGCGTCACCCGAACACTGACACTCTCCGCTCGCGCACACGAATCCGGGCGGACACGCGCGCCCGCACGCGCCGCAGCTCGCGGGATCGCTCGCCAGATCTCGGCAACCCGCGGGCGTCTGGCAGCATGCCTGGCCCGCGGCGCAGGCGCTGCCGTCGTTGCAGCTGCAGCGATCGGCCTGGCCGACGTGTTGACACGCTTCGCCCGGACCGCACTCGACGCCGCCACACACGCACTGCCCGTTCGCGGCGTTACAAGTCCCGCTGGCTCCGCTCAGCCGGCAGCGCGCGTCGTTGCCGGCGCAGCCACACAAGTTGGGTTCTGGCGCGCCACAGCGCAGGCCGCTGCCGCCGCCGCCCTGGAGCGAGCAGTCGTTTCTGCACGAACCGCAGCGCTGCGCCGCCCCGTCCACGTCGGTTTCGCAGCCGTCGTCGGCCAGCGGCGCGGGCGGCTCTGCGCAGTTGCCGAAACCGAGCTTGCACGTGGACGTGCAGCGGCCGCTTTCGCAGGCGCGCGACGCCACGTTGGCACCCGAACAGGCGCGCCCGCACGCGCCGCAATTGGCGACGTCTGCGCCGGTCGCGGTTTCACAACCGTCGTCGGCCGCGGGTGCCGCGGGCTGCACGCAGTTGCCGAAACCGGCGCTACAGCTCGAATTGCACACGCCACCGCTGCAGGCGCGAGACGCCACCGAGGTCGTGGCGCAAGCACGGTCGCAGGCGCCGCAGTGGTCGGTGCTCGTCGAAAGATCGGTTTCGCAACCGTTCGCGATCTCGCCGTCGCAATCGCCGAGTGAGCCCGGACAATTACCAATCGCGCATTTCCCGGCGTTGCAGGCGGGCGTGCCGCTCGGCGTGGTGCACACGTTACCGCACGCGCCGCAGTTTCGAACGTCTCCGAGAATCGCGGTCTCGCAAGCGTCGTCGGCCGCCGGGGCCGCCGGATGCCGGCAATCGCCGCGCGTGTCGCACACCGCGCGGCAAGTTCCGGCTTCGCAGCGCACCGACGAGGTTCCGGTCTTCTGGCAAGCGCGGCCGCACGCGCCGCAGTTGAGCGCGCTGGTCCGCGGATCGGTCTCGCAGCCGTTGCTGGGGACGCCGTCACAGTTCAAAAAGCCACCGGTGCAGCTCCCGACGCGACAGACGCCTCCGACACAGGTGGCGGTGGCGTTCGGCAGGCTGCACGAATTGCCGCAGAACCCGCAGTTGTTCGGATCGGACGCGAGGTTGGTCTCGCAGCCGTTGTTGGTGTTGTTGTCGCAGTCCATCAGGCCCGGCGCGCAGGCCTTTTCGCCGCAAGTTCCGCCGTTGCACGTGGCCGCGGCGCCCGGCGTCGGCGTGCAGACCTTGGGACAGCTGCCGCAGTGAGTGGGATCCTTGGCGACGAAGACTTCGCAGCCGTTCTTCGGATCGCCGTCGCAGTTCTCGAAACCGTTGGCGCAAGTGGCGATCGCGCACACGCCGGCGTTGCAGCTCGCCGTCGCGTGCGCGAGCCGGCACGCACTTCCGCACGCGCCGCAGTGCGCCGCGTCGCTGGCCAGCGTGACTTCGCAGCCGTCCGCGGCCAGGCCGTTGCAGTCGGCGCGACCGGCGGCGCAGCTCGTGATTGTACACGCGCCACCCACGCACTTCTCGGAAGCCCCGTCGTTCGAGCACGGCGTGCAGCTCGCGCCCACGCAGCCGTGCGCTGGATCGTCCGTTCTTACACAGTCCGCGCCGCAGCGTTTGCGATTCGGCCCGCAGCCGCCGCTGTCCGCCACGTCGTCGGGAGAGTCGCTGACTGCGTCACTCCCGGTATCGGTCGCCACGTCGGCGCTGGCGTCGCGATCGGATCCAGAGTCGGCTACGGTCCCGGCCGAGCCCGCGGACCCACCACTCGCTCCGCCGCTTCCGCCGGTGCCACCCGATCCGGACACGCCGCCCGCACCGGCCGATCCCGCAGTGCCACCCCGGCCTGCGCCGGCAGTGCCGGCGGCCGCGTCCTTGCCGCTGCCACCGCTGCCGGCGCTGGTGACCAGCGGATCCTCACCCGAGCACCCGCTGAACGCAGCGGTCAACAGTATGCCAAGTACCAGACAAGCCCCGAGCGGACGATGAAGCATGAAGGTCATCGAAGAGAGCCTCGAAGCTTATCAATCCTCGGCCCCGAAAACCACGAATCGGCGGAAGGTGGTTTTAAGGAGTAGTTCTAAGCAGTAGGCTACGCGAGAAGAGTGATCCGTCACCGCGCCGCCTTCTCGCTTCTCTCGATGGGAGCCATCGCGGGAGCGCTTTCGTGTGTGGCGTGTGCGCCGGAGGACGACGCTCCCATGCCATTTCGGATCGGAGAGTCCGCGAATACGTCGTGTATCCCGGGTGAACAGCGCGTGTGCGCGTGCGCGGGGGGCGGCTCCGGCGTCCAGGTCTGCGACGCCGACGGCCAGCATCTCTTGCCGTGCCAGTGCGGCAGCGTCCAGACGGGCTCGTGCACGCTCTATCCCGATTGCCGCGGCTGCACCAGCTGCTTTGCGACGTGCATCTGTCACAGCCAGGGTGACGTGGTCGGCTGTTTCCACACCTGCGGGCTCGGCGACGCCGGCGCCGACGCCAGGCCCGATGCCGGGCAAAATTGCGAGCTCGCGACCTGCCTGGTGCCGCCGCGCGGAACGGGCACGGCCTGTTGTACCGAAGACGGCAAGTGCGGTTTTTCGTTGCCCGCCTTTGGCATGGGCTGCATCGAGGCCAATCAGCCCGGCAACTTCGATCCGAGTTGTCCGTCCCTCGAGTTCTCGAACCTCAGGCTCCAGGGCTGCTGCCGCCCCGACGGGCACTGCGGAGTACACGAACCGTTCCTTCCACTGGGTTGTGTGGCGCGCGACGCGATCGATCAGGATGCCGGCACGAGTTGCACTCCCAATGGGACGTGATCGCGTCTTGCGCACGGTCACGGCGGCGCTCGCCGGCGCGCTGATCTTCTCGTGCGCTGCGAGCGCGATGGCGGACGAGAATCGCGTCATCACCTTCATCGAGGGCACCGCACCGCGCATCGAGCTCGATCAATCACCGCTGGTCGAAGGCGCGCTGACGCTGGAAGTGCGCTTCGTCGGCGCGCGACCGCTCTGCTACGCCTACTCGGTGGCGCTCTCGCGCGTCGCGGCGGCGCGCAACCCGGCGCCGCCGACGCCACGCCAGGCCGAGTGGCTCCCGCAGCCGGGACCGGACCTGGAGGCGGTCGATCTGGGGGGAGCCGCGGGCGCGCGGACGATGCTGGGTGAGGCGCGCCAGGCGCTGGAACGCGCGGTGGTGGAAGCGCGCGGGCAGGCGTCGCTCGAAACGGTGTGGACCGAGTGCGACACCAACTCCGGCGACGCCGACGCGCAGCGCTGGCGCGTCGAAACCACCGCCCGCATCGTCGCGATCAAGGCCGGACCCGGCGGGTCCTGGCGCCGCGCCGTGGAACGCGCGCTCGCCGTGGCGGGTGCGGTGCGCAACATGGCCGACCGCCTGCAATCGTCGGCGGACGTCGACGGAGAGCTGGCGCAGCGCACCCAGGCTCTGGCCAATGCCGAACGCGAGGAACGGGAAGCTTCGGAGCGGCTGGCCGCGGCGATGAAGTTCGGCAAGAAGCCGGCTCCCGAGATCGCGGAAAGGTACGCGCGTGCGCACGAGGCCGTGGCGCAGGCCACCGCGGCGCTCGGCGCGGTGAAGAAGCAGGCCGCCGACCGCAGCCGCGCTCACGGGCTGGCCGAAGCTGCGTACGCACTCGAGCAACAAGCCCGGTCTTCCGCGCGCGCGCTAGAGCAGATGGTGCTCGAAGTCGAACGCGCGCGAGCGCTTCTGGTGCGCGCGCCGGCGAGCTGGGTGCGCCACGTTTCCCCCGGGCGTGAAGTGGTGTTGACCGTGGTGCGGACGCGGCTGCGGCGCGGCCTGGCCATGCCCGGCGATCCCGGCGAAGCGTTCGACTCGCCGACACTCGAGACGCTGCCGCCGATCCTGTTCGACATCGGCGCCGGCCCGGCGCTCACGCTGCACCAGACCGAAGCCTACGGGCTCGGCGTAGCGCCGAAGGTGGACTCGGGCGGAGCCGTGACGACGCGCATCGTGCGCACCGAGGAAGCCGTCAACCTCGACGGCGTGGTGTCGCTGAGCGCTTACATCTGGGGCCGGCGCTATCTCGACGACACGATCCTGCACGTGCGCCAGCTCCTGCCGCGGCCGATGCTGGGCCTGTCGATGGCCCACGCGTTTTCTTCGATCTACGTGGGCGCCCAGATCGACCCCGTGCAGTTCGTCGACGTCAGCTTCGGCGCGCGCTGGTACACGCGCGAGCGCCTGATCGGCCCGCAGCTCGGCGAGCCCGCGCTGCTCGATCAAAACGGAAACCCTTCGCCCCCGGTCACGCAAGAGGAATTCTTCGTCGCGCCGTTCGTGTCGCTGACGTTCAGTACCGACCTGGTTCAGCGCTGGATCCGCCGCGGCTTCTAACTTCGAGCCATTCGGCGATCGCCCGCGCTCGTTGCACGTTGTCGGAGAAGCCGGTCACGGGCCCGAACCACAAGCTACGTTGCTGCTCCTCGAGAACGAGCTCCAGCACCATCCTTCCCTCGTGATGGCGCACGACGGCGTTGAGCGCGTGCGCATCGGCATGAGCGTGGACCGTGCCAAAGCGAAGCTTCGGCGGGCCCAGCACGCGGGCCACCCTTCTCACCCTGACGGACAAGAGCCGGGATGACGTCGTGGCGAGACCCCAACCGTCGTCGATCACGAGCGCACCGCCAATCCATCCTCCGAGCGATGCTCCGAGCAAGCCCCCGAGGCGCTCGGCCCGCGACTTTCGCTCGACGCCGTAGGCGCAGGCGTCCAGCGTCTCCCCCGCGGCGAGCTGCCGCGTCAAAAAGTCCCTGAGCTCGCGTTCACCCATCACAAACTCACTTAAACGCCTGGCTAGCGCACCGCCGGCGGCTAGTATGCGCACCCGATGGCGCTCCCGGAAGCCTTGCAGGTGCTCCGGAGCCGGCATTTTCGCGTCTACTGGTTCGGCCAGGCGATTTCGCTGGTCGGCACGTGGATGCAGCAGATGGCCCAGGCCTGGATCGTGACGCGGCTCACCCAGCAGGCGTCGGCGCTCGGCACCATGATGATCATCAGCTCCTTGCCGATGATGTTCCTGGGACTCAAAGGCGGGCAGATCGCCGATCGCTACAACAAGCGCAACATCCTGATCGCGACGCAGCTCGGGCTCATGCTGCTCGCATTGGGCTTGGCCGCGCTGGCGCTTTCCGGAAAGCTCGTGCTCTGGCACGTCTACGTGTTCGCGGTGCTGCTCGGCACGGTGTCGGCGTTCGATCTGCCCGCCGCACAAGCGTTTGCGCCCGAGCTGGTCGAAGCGCGGCTGATTCCACGCGCGGTCGCGATGATCCAGGCGATCTTCCACGGCAGCCGGCTGATCGGCCCGGCGCTGGCCGGACTCTTGATCGACCGCTACGGCGAGGGCAGCGCTTTCCTCGTGAACGGCGTGTCGTTCCTGGCTGTGATCGCGAGCCTGTTGGCGATTCCGTCGACTTACCGCAGCGGCGAGAAGCGCGGGCGCGGCGATGGCTCGCTGCTAGCGGGCATTCGCTACGTGCGGAGCGACCCGGTCGCGCGCGGACTGATCGAACTGATGCTGCTCGTGCTCGCGCTGTGCTTCCCGTTCATCATCATCCTGCTGGTCTATTACGCCCGCCACGTGATCGGCACGGACGCGCACGGGATGGGCGTCATCATGAGCGCCTCCGGGTTCGGCGCGGTGACCGGCGCCACCACCCTGGTCGTGATCGGCACCGCTTCGTGGCGCGGGCGGATCTTGTTCGGCGCGGGTGTGGTGGCCACCGCCCTGATCGGCCTGTCGTTGAACCATCTGCTCTTGCCGGCGATCGGCCTGACCGCGCTGCTTTCTTTGGGCACCTCGCTGTCGATGGGTACGATCAACCAGGTGATCCAGCAGCGCGTGCCGGGGGAGCTGCGCGGGCGGGTGATGGCGCTGTTCGGGATCGCCTTCACCACCGTGTTGCCGGTGTCGGGGCTCCTGTTGTCGCTGCTCGCCGACGCCGTCGGATTGCCGCGCGTGATGACGGTGTGCGGCGCCGCCTTCGGCGTGCTGGCGATGATCGTGCTGCTGCGGATGCCCAAGGCGGTCGACGCGCCGGCCGTGCCCGCATCAGGGGCTGATCGCGTTGATCCAGTCTGACACGGCTTTCACGCCTTCGGCATGAACGACCTCGCTGGCGATCGGCGGCATCTGCGCCGACGTGCCGCGGTTGCTCATGCGCATGATGATCGCGCTGTGCGCCGCGTCGCCGGGCTCGACGCGATCACAAGTGCCGACGCCGCTTCCGCCGCAGTTGAACGACTTGGTCTTGAAATTGACGGTCGTCGTGTACGCGTCCGTGGCCTGCACGCTGATGAAGGTGGAGAGGAAGCGCAACCTGAGGTCGGTCGTCGTGAACGACGAGTTGTGGCAGTTGCCGCAGTTCGCGTGCAGGTACCCGAGCGCCGCGTGCTCCGTGGCGTTGCCGGGCACGGTGACGCCTCCCGGCCGCGGCACGGTCAAGATCCCGGCCGCGCTCAGCGACGCCATCGTCTCGCCGGGCAGACTGTGGCTGAGCTGCACGGCGCTGAAGCTGAGCACACGATCGGTCATCTTCTCGTGGCAGTTCACGCACTGGGCCTGGCTCGGAATGTCGTGCGTCGTGCCGTTGGCGTTCGGCACGCCGTCGGGAACGTGATCGGCGTCGCCCGAGTTCGTGCTCGAGGTGCCCCACTGGTACGGCGCGAAGATCCAATCTTCCGTCCTGGGTCCGTAGCGGTGGATGAGCCGCGTCTCGACCAGCACGCCGTCGCGGGTGAACTGCTTCCAGACCCGCGTGCCCACCGGCAACACCCAGTGATCCATGTCGGAGGTGTCCACCTTGGAGCATTTGGGAATGTAGACGTGACGCTCCTTTTCGGCCCCGTCCGACCAGAGCGGGAACCGCGGTTGATACGCTTTGGCGTAGGGCGCGATCGTCTTGTTGGCGATGTTGGAGTAAAGGCCGGTTTCACTCAGCTTCGCCGGTGGCTCGGGGTCGAGCGGCAGCTTGACGTCGTCCACGCAGGGCGCAGGGCACGCCACGTCGTCCCACGCGCAATCCTCGCGCGTGAAGGTGCGCGCGACCCAGCCCGTCTGCGTGAAGGTCTGGCACTGGTCGTCGCCCCAGCCCTCGGCGGCGGGCACGGTCTCCACCTTCGCGTCGGACTTGTAGGTGCAGACGATCGCGCTGCCGGTCGTGTCATTGCCCCACAGCATGCGCACCCTGCCGCCGCGCTCCACGTGATACGAGCGGGCGAACCAGCCCTGGTCGTAGGTAACGACGCTCAACGTGGACTTGTCGTCGAGCGGGTCGAGAAACCAGACCTCGGCCTGCGCGATGGTCGGAGCGGTGCCGTTCGACATCGCCGCCAAGCTCCAGAGCAGCCGCCCAGTGCCGTCGGGAGCCGCGGTGTACGCCACCGGCACCCAATCACCGGCCGCCCCCGGAGGCTGGTAGGTCTTCTTCTGCGCGGTCCCCAGCGTATCGCCGGTTCCGAGCGGCCAGCTCACGGCGGTCTTCGCCGTGGGATTGAACCAGATCAGTCGCCCGCTGCCGTCAGCGAGCTTGGCGTAGCTCGAGCTGAACCAGCCCTGGGCGGGAGCCGATGCGGTGTTGGTGACTTCGCGCACCAGGTTGAGCGCGCGATCGAGCACCCACAGGATCGACTCGCCCTGGTCAGGTCGCGTCCAGAGCAGACGCCGCGTGCCGTCGTGCAATACGTCGAAGTCGCGCGCCGACCAGCCGGTCCCTTTGCTCGCCGGCAACGTGAGGGTCTTCTCTTCGATCGAAGCGCCGGTCGTCGCGTTCAGCGTCTGGACGCGCGCCATGCCGGGCTGGGTCCACAGTAAATGCGCGTACATTTGCCCCGGCGCGCCGCCGATACCGCCCGTACCGCCCGTACCGCCCGTGCCACTCGTCCCACCAGTACCGCCGCCGTCGGGACTGCCACCATCTCCCGCGCTGCCGGCGACGCCACCCGTTCCCACGCTGCCGTCGCCGCCGCTACCGCCCGCTCCGCCGCCTCCCCGGCCGGCGCTGCCCGCGCTCCCGGAGCTGCCAGAGCTGCCGGAGCTGCCCGCGGCGGCTACCGGTGATCCGTCGTCACCGCCACAGCCGTAGAACCAGAGGACCGTGCCCGCTGCAACGAAAGTCAGTACCCGTTTCATTCGCACCTCGAATCGAATCGGAAACTTTACCAAGCTAGCGCACTTTTCCTCAACCAGCTCCGCCTGCTTTCAGAGCCGTTGGTTACTACTGCCCACACAACCCACTAGTAGTACGTGAGTCTCGACCCCGAAACGGTTTTCCTTGCGATCTCAGAGCACTCCTTGGTCAAACCCGATTACTTCGCGCGCCTCACCCTGACCGGTCTTTCGCTAAAAGCCGTGCTCCGGCACTACGTCGACTGGGTGCTCGGGCTCGGTGAGTTCGTTCGGCTGCGCCAGCGCCGGCTCGGGCTCGGCGTCGTTGCGGCCTGGGACGGTGACGCGCTGTGCGCGGGAGCAGCGCTCGACGGCGCCAACGGATGCCGCGCCTGCGTACAGCACCGGCCACCGGTAGTTTCGGTCTCGCTGGTCCACGCCGACGAGTCCGATTCCCGGATCTACTGGCACTCGGTGACGCGGCTCACGCCGTCCAACGGGGCCATCGTGGTCGAGCACGCGATCGGCCGCACCGCACCAGCGGGCTGGACGCTCGAGGCCATCGTCACGGCACCGGCGGCGCTGACGATGCTGCTCGACCGCGAGCAGGTGAGCGTGGACCCTCCGCAGTTGCGGCTGGCAGCGCCCGTCACGCTCAGTCTCGCCAATGTACCCGGCTTCGCGCGCGGCGTGCTCGACGGCGCGCGCGGCGTACCGATCGCGCTCGTAGCACCGCCCCGCCGCGATCCCGGCATCGACGCGGTGAGGCTCGCGCGCTGGCTGCGCTCGATCGCCTGGGTAGCCTGCCTCGCCGACGACGCCGCCCTCGACGCTTTCAATCGAGCGCTGGGCGGAGCCGGTGCTTCCGAGCTCGGCTGCACGCTGGGAGCGGTGCGACTCTACCTCCCAGTCGAGAGCGGCGACCATCCGGCGTGGCTCGCCGAACGCATCTCGTCATTTCCGCCGCGGCGGCGCGAGAACCAGCTGGCGGCCGAAATCACGTCCGCGGTCAGCGCCCGCACGCTGCCAGCCGAGTTCTTGACGCCGCTCTGACTCAGTTGCGGCTGGTAAGCAGCACGGCCTTGCCCACGACTTCGCGGCGCTGGATCGCGTTCAGCGCGTCCGCCGCGCGTTCGAGCGGGAAGCGATGGGAAATCGCCGGCTTCAGCGAACCTGCCTCGAACCAGCGCAGGAGCTGCTCGAAGTTTTTCGCGTTCAGCCCCGGATCGCGCGCGGAAAACGCGCCCCAGAACACGCCGACCACCGCGCAGCCTTTGAGCAGAATCAGATTGGCCTTGGCCGCCGGAATAGCGCCGCTCGCGAACCCGATCACGAGCAGACGGCCATTCCAGTTGATGCAGCGCAGCGACTGCTCGAACACGTCACCGCCGACTGGATCATAAACGACGTCGGCGCCGTTGCCCCCCGTGAGCTCCTTGACGCGATCTTTCCAGTTGCTGTCGCTCTTGTAGTTGAGCACGTGCTCGATGCCGTAGAGCTTTTGCAGCGCCTGTAGTTTTTCGTCGCTGCCGCCGGTGGCGATCACTTTCGCGCCGAGCAGCTTGCCGATCTCGACGGCCGCCGTACCGACGCCGCCGGTCGCGCCGTGGACCAAGAGCGTCTCACCAGCGACGAGCTGAGCCCGCTGCACGAGCGCGTGGTAGCTCGTGCCGTAGGTCATCGGGATTGCCGCGCCGGTCGCAAAGTCCATGTTGGCCGGCATCTTCAGGCACTTGGCGGCGTCGACCACGACCTCTTCGGCGAATCCGTTCCAGCCGGTCATGCCGATCACGCGATCGCCAACGGCGATGTTCGTGACGTCGGAGCCGACTTCGAGCACGACGCCCGCCACCTCGGCCCCGGGCGAAAACGGAAACGGCGGCTTGAACTGGTACTCGCCCTTGATGATCAGGACGTCCGGGAAGTTCACTCCGCACGCGTGCACGCCGATGCGGACTCCGGAACGCCCGATCGCGGGCGATTCGATTTCCTCGAAGGTCAGACTTTCCGGGGGCCCGTAGGCCTTGCAGAGCACGGCTTTCATGTCGGCGGTCCTACCATCACTCGCGGCGCGGGTCCCCGGTAAACACGCGCCCGACGGATGCGGGCGATGTTCCGGACGCCGGTGTCGATGGCTCGAAGCGCGCTCAGCTTCGAGCTCGGATTCGAGCGCTGGCTCGAGCAGCCTTCCGCAGCAGCTGCCTTCGGCAGGCGGCGTCCATTCGATCCTCACCTCGCCGCCACCGCGAGCGGCTTTCGCCTGGCCTGGGACGACGGCGGATGGATGATTGCCGATCTCGACCCCAGAGGGCGTCCCGTGGGCAGCCCTCGTCCCGCAGAGCTAACCGCGCTGGATCCGGGGCGCCCGGTCTTGCTCCGGACGTCACGCACACCGTCGATTTCACTGCCAGCGTGCTGGTTCTCCTCCGGCCAGATGACGAAGAGCTTCTTCGTGTCGGCAGCCGCGCTCGCGAGCGCCGTCAAGTGTCCGGCGTAGGTCCGCAGCTGATCGTCGCGCACGGGATCATCCTCGATGCTTCGCTGGTTCGCGGGCCGCCGAAACCATGCTTTCCTGGTCGCGCGTTCGGTCAGGCCGTTCGAAATCGTTGAACACGAAGAGCAAGACGAGCACCTTCGGGGTCAAGGCGCGAAGCTTCTGGCGGTACTGAGCGCTCTGCTGTTCGACGTTGTAGCCTGCGACCGCCGCGTTCAAGACCGTGTACTCTGGCAGGCGCTGCTGCAGAAACGCCGGCATCGTTTCCTCGTCATCGACACCGAATCCGAAGGCAACGGAGTCCCCTTGCAGCACGATCGGGGGTCCAGTTCCGTTACGGCGCGTGGCCCGAAGCCCCCGCGCATCCGTGGTGACGTTGGCGCCGTATGCATTCTCGCTGAGGAGGGCCTGAGCTCGTAGGAAATGCGCTGATCAGCGCTCGCCTGGTAGATGGGCATTTTACGGTCGGAGTTGGTTCACGCGCGAGGCTTGTCGCTGCCTTCGCGTTTTCGGAGCAGCTCGACGCGCGCATAGACTTCGCGGCGCGGGAGCCCGCTGACCGCCGCGAGCTCGGTCGCTATCGCCTTGGTCGGCACGCCGTCGCCGAGGCGCGCTGCGATCTGCGCGTCGAGATCGTCGAGGCTCCACGGCTCGGGCTCGGCCGACGAGGCGCCGAGCACGATCGTCACTTCGCCACGCCAGGCGCGGCCCGCGGCGCGTTCCGCGAGCTCGACCGCGCTGCCGCGCAAGGTTTCCTCGTGGAGCTTCGTGATCTCGCGCGACACGCTGACGGCGCGCTCGGGAACGATCGCCGCCAGATCGGCGAGCGTCTCCTCGACCCGGTTCGGCGCCTCGAACAGCACGACCGGGTCCGGGCACGCAGCGATGCGTTCGAATAGCTTCGTGCGTTTGATGCCCCGGCGCGGCGGAAAGCCGACGAAAAAAAACGACCCCTCGACCAGCCCCGAGAGCGCGGCGGCGGCGGTGACCGCGCTGGGGCCGGGCAACACCAGGAGGCGGAGCCCGCGCGCCGTGGCGGCGCGAACCAGCGCCGCGCCGGGATCGCTCACCGACGGCATCCCGGCGTCGGTCACCAGCGCCACGTCGTGACCGTCGAGCAGGCGCGCGACCACGGCGCCGAGCTCGCGCTCGCCGGAGTGAGCATGGATGCTGTGGAGGCGTTTGCCCGCGATGCCGAAGTGGGTGAGCAGCGCGCGGGTCCGGCGCGTGTCCTCGGCGGCGACGTCGCCGACCGCGCGCAGCGTTTCCAGCGCCCGCAGCGTGATATCGCCCAGATTGCCGATCGGGGTGCCTACGACGTAAAGCGTCCCGGCGGCATCAGCCAACTTCCACCGCGTCGCCGAGCTTCTGGCGCAAGTATTCGCGCAGCCGGCCGGTCAGCCGTGCTTCGAGCTGGCGCACGCGCTCGCGCGACACGCCGAACTCGTCCCCGAGCTCCTGCAGCGTGAGCGGCTCGTCGGAGACCAGACGCTTGTCGAAAATTGCCACGTCTTTCCCCGCCAGCGTGCCTCGAAACTCCTCGAGATGCTGGCGCACCAACTCTTGCAGCTCGGAGCCTTCGGCGATCGCGTCGGGCCCCGCGCCGGACGCCGGCAACAGGTCCATGCGCGTGGTCGGCTTGCCGTCACTCTCGCTGACCGCAGCATCGAGAGAAGCGTCGCCGCGGGCGAGGCGCCGATCCATTTCGACGACTTCTTTTTCGTCGACGTTGAGCCGGCGCGCGATCTCGGCGTGCGTCGGCTCGATGCCCATCGCGCTCAGCCGCGCCTTCTCCTTGCTCAGGTTGAAGAAGAGCTTTCGCTGCGCCTGGGTGGTGCCGATCTTCACCATGCGCCAGTTGTTGAGGATGAAGCGCAGCATGTAGGCGCGGATCCACCACGCCGCGTAGCTCGACAGCTTGACGCCCCGGTAGGGATCGTAGCGCTTGACCGCTTGCATCAAGCCGATGTTCCCCTCCTGGATCAGGTCCATCATGTTGCGGTAGGCGCGCCGGTACTCGTAGGCGATTTTCACGACCAACCGCAGGTTCGCCGTCACCAGCCGCGCGGCCGTCTCGACGTCTTCGTGCTTGTGATAGTGGACGGCCAGGCGGTGCTCCTCGTCCGGCGACAGCAGGGCGTGCCGCTGGACCTCGCGCATGTAGAGCTGCAAGGCGTCGACGCGCGCCAGCGACTTGCCGTCGCTCTTCTCCTCGCGATCGAGCTGGGTGAGATCGGATTCCTCGATCACCTCGGCAGCGGCTTCGATCGCGCTGTCGTCGAGCTCGTCCTCGCCCTCCTTCTCGTTTTCGGCGTCGCTCTCGGCCTCGGCCGGCTTTTTCGCCGCTTCGGCCTTGGCGGCCGTGTCCGCGTGCGCGCTACCGCCGCCCTTTTTGGGGGGACGCTTCGATTCGACCTTGGGTTTCCGTCCGGTCTTGGTTGTCACGTTCGAGCTCGCCCGCGTGGCGGGCAAAAGAGCGTGTTCCCCGTCCGCAGCGTCGTCAAGCTCGCGGACGAGGATTGCGCTACTAATGGGAGTGAAATCGATGGCCGACGACTGGAGAAACCCAGCCGAACTTCCCCTTGACTGGATGCCCTTGCGGCGCCCGAGTGACAAGGTCGGGCGTAACGATCCGTGCCCGTGTGGCAGCGGTAAGAAGTACAAACGCTGCTGTGAGGCCGCGGATCGCGAGCGGGCGGCTTCCCCCTACGCCGGGATGACCATGCAGGAGGCGCTCGCCGATCCGGGGCGCCACGGGGATCCACGCATCATCGAAAAAATCCCCGAAGCGGACCTTTCTACGTTGACGAGCGAGCGGTTGTCCTCAGCACAGCTGGTCGCCCTGGTGCGCCGTCTCGCCGACCTGAAGCGCTGGGCCGACGCGGACCGCGTGTTGAACGACCTCGCCGCTCGCGACGACGAGCTCGGCCAGCGCGCCGACGACACCCGCGCGGAGCTGGTGCGGAGCCTGATGCTCGCGAAAGAGTCGGAGCGCGTGCTCGCTCACGTCGCGGCGGTGGGCGAGACCAAGGATCCGCTGTTCGGCGCCGCAGCCGTGGCCGCGGGCGCGCTGCGCGGGGAAAAGGACGTGCTGTCTCGGCTCGACGCGCTGCTGCGGGTCGAGGTCGACCATGGCCCGTGCATGCTCGAGATCGCGGACATGCTGCGAGCCGGGGGCAATCCCGCGCTGGCGCTCGCGCTGCTGCGCGCCGCTTGCTTCGAGCAGCTGCATCCCGAGGAGCTCGATCTGGTGAACGAGGATACGGAAGCGCTGCGCGCCGAGCTCGAATTGCCGGAGCAGGACGCTGTGATCGGCGCCCATCTCGAGCTCCTGGAGCGGCTCGAAGAGGATCGCGCC